>Ga0256841_1001511_pt1 | contig 19879 bp, 17 predicted proteins | sample 356308metaG_FD_185971 | JGI IMG/M metagenome (GOLD analysis project Ga0256841, IMG submission 185971) | Hydrothermal vent microbial communities from Mid Atlantic Ridge, Atlantic Ocean - 356-308 | ecosystem: Environmental > Aquatic > Marine > Hydrothermal vents | place: Atlantic Ocean: Mid... | reverse complement strand
CTATAATGCCTATGTTTCCTGGCATTTTGTACAATCTGTTTCTCTATAAAATTTAGATACTTTTTAATCACCCAGGGTTTAAAATCTGATAAAAGGGAGTGTGAGAGTGTTGAAAAATTTGTTATTAGGCAAAAAGTAAGTAACAGAGACCTGCTACCTACTATTTATTACTACCTTAATATCCACTTGCAGATATCATATAATAAAAGTACGATACCAATGGTTGTACATAAAAGATAGCTGCTACAGTTGCTATGGTTGCAAGTCCTATTATTGCCATAAGAGGTTTAGAAATATTATAATAGACAGTATCCACATCTTTAATCGGATCTTTTAAGAACATATAAACTACCAGTTTAAGATAATAGTACGCAGCAATAGCTGAGTTTAGCCCCATAATAATGGCTAACCAAATATAGCCGGCATTGACTGCTGCTTGCATCACATAAATTTTACCCCAAAAAACAGAAAATGGTGGCACACCTGCCAAAGAGAGCATGAACAGTGCCATAATCACTGCACCCATTGGCATAATTTTTATAAGTCCTGAAAATTTTTCATAAGGGTGGTCATAACGTGCATTAAATCTTCTCTTTTTGTGACGAGAAATCCATAACATAGCAAAAGCACCAAGGTTGGTAAACATAAAGAGTGCATAGTAAAGGAATATGGCCGTATTACCTTCTGTTGTATCAAATGCCATAGCTGCCATAATAAAGCCAGCATGAGAAATAGAGGAGTAAGCAAGCATACGTTTTACGTCTGCTTGAACTAACGCCATGATATTGGCTAAGGTCATAGTAAGTACTGCAAGAATAATAATGATCCATCTTACCCATTCAACACCAAGATCGATATACATTCCAAAAATTCTAATAGATACTACAAAAGCAGCTATTTTAGGTACTACTGACATATATCCTGCAAGAGGTGCTGATGCACCTTCATAGACATCAGGTGCCCAAGTATGAAAAGGAAAGAGTGAAAGTTTAAATGCAAATGCTACAAGCAATAATACAGATGAACCAAAAATACTAATCATTAGTCCTGTTTCATTGATACGTCCTGCTAACACTTCTGCCACCTTGTAGAGTTCTATAGAGCCTGTAAGCGCATAAACTACGGCAGACCCCATAGCGAAAAAACCTGCTGCCAATGCCCCCATAGTAAAATATTTGACCGCTGCTTCATAGGAATTTGATCTATTGTGTAGAGCAATAAGTGTATAGAGTGCTAACGATGCTGTCTCTATGCCTACAAAAATAAGAATAAGATTATCAGTAGCTACCATAAACTGGAATCCTGCAATCATAAACAAAAAGAGTGCAAAAAACTCTGGATAAGAATACTCATGAAAACGCTTAGAGGTTAATGCTAAAGGTACAAAAATCATCGAAGCACCAATCACCATAAGTTGTGAAATAATGGAAACACCATCAATCAACATCACATCAAAAAATCCACGTTCATTTACTGTTAAACCAAGGACCGCACCAAAGTCTATAAAAAGCATAAGAACAGTTAACATCACATAAAGTGATTTGTCTAATTTATTGTTGAATAAATCAATAATAAGAATAATCAAACCACCCGCAATCGTAATAAGCATCGGTGCAAGTGTAATAAGGTTTAGGCTTTCTAAACTCACGTTAATAGGCTGTAACATTAGTTCACCTCCTTATTTGATGTTGAAACTTTTATCATATCTTTTGCCTCTTGTGTAATGGCTTTGCCATCCATGAAATTTAACATAGCTTTTACAGAGTTGTCTATAGGTTCAAGCACAGGTTTAGGATAAACACCTAGCCAAACAACTATAAGCACTAAGGGCACCAAAGACCATGTCTCTTTATTGTTCAAATCACTTAATACTTTGTTCTCTTCTTTTGTTACAGGACCAAAGAAACTTTGTTTATATATTCGAAGCATATATACAGCACCAAGTATAATAGAAGTACCGCCCAAAATAGTCATAATTGGTGATACTTGATAAAACCCTAAAAGTACCAAAAATTCTCCTGGGAATCCCATAGTCAAAGGTAAACCTACTGCTGCCATAAGCATAATCCCAAAGATAACTGCATATTTTGGCATCACCGCAGCCAAGCCTCCAAACTCCGAAAGCAATTTTGTATGTCTTCTATCATAAATAACACCTACAAGCATAAACAATGCTCCAGAGACAATACCATGTGATAACATTTGGAATACAGAACCACTGATACCTTCTGCATTCATCGCAAAAATACCCAACATAATGATTCCCATATGAGAAACAGAAGAATATGCAATAACCTGTTTCATGTCTTTTTGAGAATATGCCACCATTGCAGTATAGATAATCATAATGAGGGACAAGACTGCCACAGGTGTAATCGCCATCACAGAAGCATCAGGAAACATTGGAAGCGAAAATCTTACAAATCCATAGGTACCCATCTTAAGAAGTACTGCGGCAAGAATAACAGAACCGATTGTCGGTGCTTGTCCGTGCGCATATGGAATCCAAGTATGGAATGGAAACATTGGTACTTTAATGGCAAAACCAATGAAAAATGCCGCAAAAAGCCAGAGTTGATAATTGACCGGTAATACCAATGCATACCAATCTGTAATAGCAAAGCTCCAAACTCCTGTAAGATTATGATAAACATATGCAACAAACAACATACCAACAAGCATAATAAGTGAGCCTGTAAATGTATAAAGAAAGAACTTAATCGATGCATATACCCTTAAAGGTCCACCCCATGCACCGATGATATAGAGCATCGGTACAAGAGAAAGCTCCCAAAATAGATAAAAAATGATCGCATCCAAAGCTACAAAAACACCCACCATTGTCATCTCTAAAAAGAGAAGTGTAACAATCATGTTTTTGATATTTGTAGTAATAGACATAGATGTCATCCCAATAAGTGTCATCAAGGTAGTCATTATAAGAATAAAGAGTGAGATGCCATCAACTCCCAAATAATAATTAACACCTATATCTGGAATCAAAGGAATGACTTCTACAAATTGCATACCTGCGTTTGACATATCAAAACTAAACCATAACCATAAAGAGAGTAAAAACTCAATCGTTGCTACTGTAATACCGTAAGCACGAGCACTTTCCTTATCTATAACAAATCCAAGCAATCCTGCAACTGCTGGGAAGAATACTAATATACTTAAAATATTTTCCATTTTTACCCCTTACACTAACATCGCTGAAATTGCAGCAATTACCAATAATACAACGCCACCTACAGCCATCCAGTTTAGATAGTTAGAAAGGTTACCTGTTTGCATACTTCTTGTACTATCACCTGTTTTATATAGTGTTTTAGCAATATTATCAACTGTTGCATCCACTATTTTCAAATCTACTTTTTCCCAGAATATTTCAGAGACTATTTTATATGGTTTTGTAATAAACTCCTCATACAATTGCGGTATATAGTATTGATTTGCCAATACTTTATATGCAAAAGAATTTTCAAGTTTTGTATCTCTTTTAAGCCCTTTAGCATATTTGACATAAGCCAATAAAATGCCTCCTATCGCAAATGCAGAGACAATCAATGTCAACCAAACAACCAAGTGGTGTGTATGTTCGCTCATGTGATACTCTGGTAAAAGGTTTGTAATAAACGCTTCGTATTGATGCATACCAAAACCTGCCACTAACGCTAAAATAGCCAATGGTGCCATTGCTATGAGCACATACTTATACATTTCATGTGGGTGGATACCAAATTCTTTATAACGTTCATCTCCATGAAAAGTTAAAAAGACTTGTCTAAAACTATAAAATGCTGTCATACCTGCAGTAATGACAAGTATAGCCCATAAGACATATGTCCCTTCATTAAACGCGGTCTCGATAATAGCATCTTTTGAAAAAAATCCAGCAAAAGGGAAGATACCGGCAAGTGCTAATGAAGCAAGTCCCATGTATAACCATGTCCAACGCATAGTTTTTTTCAATCCACCCATTTTAAAAATATCAAGTTCATCATGCATTGCATGCATTACATTTCCTGCGCCCAAAAAGAGAAGTGCTTTAAAGAACGCGTGTGCCCCAAGGTGAAAAAGTGCTATCCAATAGGCACCAAGTCCTGCCGCTGCAAACATATATCCTAATTGGGAAAGTGTTGAGAAGGCAATAATTCTTTTTAAATCTCTATTGACCAATGCCATAGAAGCTGCAAAAAATGCTACAAATGTTCCTAATGATGCAATAAAAAATGACACTTCTGGGGTCATGCTGAAAAGTGGATTTGCACGAATCACAAGGAAAACTCCCGCTGTGACCATAGTAGCTGCATGAATCAATGCTGATACTGGAGTAGGACCTTCCATCGCATCAGTAAGCCATGTATGTAGTGGAAACTGTGCAGATTTACCCATCGCACCAATAAAAAGTGCAAAAGCTGATGTAGTTAAAATCGTTTCACTAAGATAAGGAAGTTGTGCAAATACTTCATCGTATTGTAAAGAGCCTGTATTCCAGTAAATAATAAAAAGTCCAATAAGCATACCAAGGTCAGCAATACGGTTCATAATAAATGCTTCATTTGCTGCCCATGATGGTGAAATGGACGGGTTTTCTTCTCGTGTGACATCTGCTTTATGATACCAAAATCCGATAAGTAACCATGAACAGACACCTACGCCTTCCCATCCAATAAATAAACCGGCAAAGTTATCTGACATAACAAGAATCATCATTGAAAATACAAACGCAGAGAGATAAGAAAAAAATCTATTAAAACTCTTGTCATGATCCATATATCCTATAGAGTAAATATGTACTACAGTAGAGACAAGGGTGACTACCATCATCATAGTAACAGATACTTGATCAACGATAAATCCAAATGGTATATGAAGGTCTCCCGCATTAATCCAATCCATCAATCTAACATGAATTACATCTCCTGTTGTATAAAGATGTATTGCCAGTAATGCAGAAGAGATAAAAGAAATTGCCAAAAGTGACGAGGCAACAATACCTACAAATACTTGTCTTTGGCTCATACCAAACAGTGCTGCAAACAGAGAACTTACAAACGGTGCAAAAAGTGCTATATATACTAAATTTTCCATATTTATCCTCTCATATTTGCTAGGTTATCTAAGTCAAGAGAACCATGTTTTTTGTATAGTACAATTAAAATACCAAGACCAACTGCTACTTCTGATGCTGCAATAGCAATCACAAAAAAGGCAAACATTTGACCTGTTAAGTCATTGTAATAGTGAGAAATAGCTGCAAATGCAATATTGACTGCATTAAGCATCACTTCTGTTGCGAAGAAAAGCATCAATAGATTTCTTCTCCTAAGTACACCAATCAATCCGATTGAAAAGATAATCGCTGATACGATTAGATAGTGAGATAAACCTATCATTTTCTATCCTTTACTACTAAAATTTCATCATCTGCATCTAAATCTTTTGTAAGACTGTGATCCATTTTTTTACCTGCGAGTATAATCCCTGCAATCATTGCAACCAATAACATGACTGCTGCAACTTCAAATGGTACAAGATACTTTGTGAAGAGCACAATACCTACATCCTGTGCATTGCCTGCACCTTCATGAATAGGATACAATGCATGAATAGCATCAGAATGAATAGGTGCTGCAAATATCAATACCAATACCAATGCAGAAAGACCACCAAGTAAAAATACCAATGCATTGTTTGTATTTTTTTCTTTAATATCTCTTGTTGCATCAAAGAACATCATTGCAAACGAATAGAGTGCCATAATAGCACCTACATATACAATAAGTTGAACCACACCCAAAAAGTCTGCTCCTAAGATGAAGAAAAATCCTGATATGAGCACCATTGCCGAAGCAAGTGATGTCATGGCGTAGAGTACATTTTTACTCATGACAGTTACCATGAACAGTCCTATTGTTAAAGCCGAAAATAGGTAAAAGGCTATCATTTCATACATTCTACTTCTCCCTAGTACGCTAATGGCGTTTGTTTAATATTTTCATCTGCATTTGGAGATACTGCACCAAATCCATCATACTCTTGTTGTAAGTTCAGTTTGTCGATAGGTGTTAGCATATCTTCAAAAAGTGAGAAACCTGCACGTTGCTGTGAAGCATTTTCATAGCGAGGACCATGTACAATAGCAAGCTCAGGACACACTTCTGCACAATATCCACAAAAAATACAACGCCCAAAGTTGATGGTATATTCACTCACCTCTTTACGCTGATTTTCATCATAACGTGTATCCATAGCAATACAGTTAGAGATACAGATTTTTTCACAAAGTCCACACCCAATACATCTATAATGTCCAGACTCAAGCAATCTTAACATATCGTGAATGGCTCTATATCTTGGTGAAATAGGTAGCTTTTCAAGAGGATACTTAACTGTATGCATATCATTGGCAAACAATGCTTTTATCATCGATCTCATAGTGACCCATAGTCCCACAAAAAGTTCACCCTTAAAAGTTCTTTTTACTACCTGTTTAAACTGACACATAGCACCTTGAGGTGAATGTCCTGCATCCACCATAGTGTAGTTTTGTGTCCCTACATTTCTGTTTTTAAATTGTTCTAAACCCATACCTGCTCCTTATACCATCATCACTAATGCAGTAATCACAATGTTTACTACAGCCAATGGCATCAATACTTTCCAACACAACCACATCAACTGATCTGGTCTCACATGTGGCCATGCCGCCCTTACCCATAACATTAAGAAAAAGAAAAATGCAATCTTGGCCATAATAAATAGCCAACCCAAAGTACCTGCTGCATCATATCCGCCTAAAAATACTACTGCTGCAATCACAGAGACTGTAATCATGTTCGCATATTCACCAATAAAGAACATCCCCCATCGCATACCAGAATACTCTGTGGCATACCCAGAGACCACCTCTGCTTCATGCTCTAGCAAGTCAAATGGTGTTCTGTTGGTCTCTGCAAATCCTGCAATAAGAAAAAGTACAAAGGCAACAGGCTGTTTCCATACGAGCCAATCTCCAATGCCTCCTGCTTGATATGCATTAAAATCTACAAATGATAAGGAACCTACCAACATAATAGGTGCCAAGATAGAAAGTCCAGTCACGACTTCATACGACAAAAATTGTACTGCTGTTCTTGCTGCACCAATAATACCCCATTTATTTGCTTGAGACATACCTGCAAGTAGTGGACCGTACAGTCCTGCTGCCATCATACCCAGCACAAACAAAACACCGATATTTAAATCTGATGCAATCGAAGGTACAAAGGTGCCTCCCAATACCGGTATCCATGAAGGAATGGTAAAGTCTGGGAACACAGGCACTGCCGAAAGTGCAATAAATGCTGTCGCTGCTGTAATTACAGGCGCAATTTTAAAGATAAATGCATTGGCATTTTGGGGAACAATATCTTCTTTGGTAAAAAGCTTAATCCCATCTGCTGCAATCTGCAATAATCCGTAAGGACCTACGTGCATAGGGCCAAGACGTCTTTGCATGAATGCAAGCACTTTTCTTTCTATATAAGTTCCAAAACCTGCAATAGCTGATATGACAGCCAATATAATAATGGCTTTGATTAATACACCTATCCATGTTACTTCCATAATTACACCTTTCTTAATGTTACTGTTTTGTAGCGTGACCCACCAAAGAGGTCATACACGCCCTTTGCTGCTTTAAAGTCAGGTACTTTTACAATGTCACCTGTGATTTTTTCATCAGCAAGCACATCTAATGTAATGCTTCCATTGTCAAAGACAACCTCTACTTTGTTACCTAAGGCTTCAGCTTTTTCTGTACTCGCATAGAGTGCAAATGCTTCGAAAATCTCATGTGATTTATCTGTAAAGTCATTAAACTGTCTGGCCGGATTACATCTATAGGCAATCTCTCCTTCAAGTAGAGCACTTTCATCACACTTTTCCACTTCAGGAAGGTCAGTTTCAACATTAGATGTCTCAAGTCTATATCCACGATTGTCTGAACCATCATTATCAAAACTATTTGTCAAATCATCAAAGGCAATCGCTTTAAATCCTCTATCTGTTGGGAGCATTGCTGTCCAATCAATTGTAAGTTCAGGTGCTCCCACAAGCACTTTCATAAGATCATTGAGTTCATAACCATTGTACTCAACGGCCGCATTGGTAGGAAGCAGACGTTTACCTATGTTACATAATGTCCCTTCTTGTTGGTTAAGTGCTGGCATATCTAAATCACCATCACCTAAAGCAGAGAGTCTAAAGTCTCCATTTTCATTATATCCAATGGTGTAACCGCTTTGTGCATCATCAAGATCACAAATCAGTGCTACACCTAAAGCATTTGATTTCGGAGGTGTCATCACTACGTCCATATCGCATGTTGCTTCAACCAAGGCTACAAGTTTTGCAATATTTTCTGCTTTCTCATGGTAGTAGAGGTCTTCACCCAACATCATAGAGAAGTGCTCTTTTTTCTTCATCATCTTTTCAAATGCTGCATCAAACTTAGAAGCATCTCCGCCTAGAAGATCTACAAGCCCATTGGTAGTTACCGTAATCTCTTTGTCCACCATCTCTGTGACTTTTTTGGATACCTCTTCCTCTTCACCAGTCTCTTCGTTAAGTACCATCTCTTTGACAGTTTTTACCTCTTTTTCTTTAATCGTCTTTGTCTCAGTCTTTTTAAAGCTGTCGATATACTCTTTGACATCTTCAGGAAGCTTCTCTTTGTCAGCAAAGAGATCAAGTACCAAATAAAGCGCCAACTCTTCATGCCCCACCTTGTGAGTGAACACTTCTACTGTCTTCCCAAAAGTAGGAATGAGTGTATCTCCCACTGGATGGAAGTAAAGTCCTGCACCTTTATTGAGTTTTTGTACATTATTAAAGGCATATTTCATTGCAGGAGAATCGTTTCTCAGTGCTGCACCAATGGAGATAACAAAATCAGACTTTTTCATGATGGCATCTGGATCAGTTGTCCAAAGGCTGTTTCCAGAAGCGGCTTCATAATGATTAAGGAATGTTTGAAAAGCTTTCACTTCAGGGTTGTAGAGCTTCACTCCCATTTTTTCCTTTAAAGTCTGAAGCATCATCGCTTCTTCATTGGTAATCATCGCATTAAAACGTATGGTTTCTGCTTTTTTAAATGCTTCGATAGCTGCATCAAAAGCTGCTTTGTCTTTGCTGGCAGTGGTATTTTGAAAATCATAGGCAAAACGTGCAGAACCGTCAAGTGATACATAGTTCCATTCGTTGGTCACTCTATAAATTTTTTCTGTTCTATCAGTAATTGATGTTGGCTTAACCTCATAATATATCTGCGCACCATCACTTGAGTGTGCAGCCACAGCAGGTACACGTTTTAAATCCCATGCATTTGATTGATAGACAAAATCACGTGATGCCAAAGCGCCCACAGGACAGACGGCAATACACTCACCACAATCAGAACAGTTGGTCTCTCCTGTACCATTACTTGGTGCGATAACCGATTTTTGAAGCTTGTTCCACATAGAGTAGGCATCTTTTGGCATACTCTCTTTATAGCTCTTATCTAGCTCTGCTCCACCTCGTTTTGCTGTTGTAATTGCCGCATCACCTATCATATCTTTACATACCGTTGTACATCTTTCACAGACGATACACAAACCTGGATCATAGTGCAGTACCGATGACCAGTTTGTTGTTTCACGTTTGGTATCTGGAATCATATAGGACTGTGAATCAACTGCTAGTTCGAGTGTGTAGTTTTGCAACTCACACTCACCAGATTTATCACACACACCACACTGAAGTGGATGGTTTACGTCATAGACTTCCATAATAGCTCTACGCTCTGTCAATATGTTTTCGGTAGATGTAACAACTTCCATACCCTCTTTGACTTTAGCGTTACAGGCATAAACCTGCTTTCCATCTGCTTCTACAAGACAAATACGACACGCCAAAGTTGGCGAACATCTTGTCAAGTAACATATCGCTGGAATGAAAACATCATTTGCACGTGCAGCATTAAGAATGTATTCACCCTCTTTTGCCTTGTACTCAATGCCATCAATGGTGATAGAAATCATATTATCTACCGTTTGTACTTCACTCATACTAGCTCCCTCTCTTTTTATCTTGCATCATTTTTACCTTACTAAATCTGTAAGAGGATACCAAAGGGGCACTTAATCCCATATCATAAGTAGGGTTAAGTGCAATGGTTCCTTTCATAGATGTATCAATCTTAAACACACGTTTAAACGTCACACCATCAATCTCAAAAGTAACCTTATCTGCATCACTGAGTTTTGTTGCTGTTGCAAACTGCGAAGATCCCAACAAAAACGGCTCCTCTTTCAATGGTTCACACAGGTTGGTAAAAGCTGAAAATTGATCTTTTGGATTACAGATATAGACTACTGCACCATCAAAAGCATCTATCTCATCAACCTCTTCAAACATCTCTTCTACTTCTGTGTGACATACATCCAGCAGATACCCTCTATGCTCATTACCTACACTGTCAAAGTAGTCAGGCAATGCGTCAAACTCTACAGCTTTAAAACCTTTTTCAACTGGCAATGTTTTGGTATAATCAATCGTATATTCTGCATACAAACCTAAGGCATTGGCAATATCATTGAGCACATAGCCACCATACGGTTGAGCCACATGCATCGGTACAACACGCTTATCAACGGTTGTTATTGTGCCCTCTTGTTGATTGAGTGCTGGCATATCCAAATCTCCATTGCCTAATGCCGAGAGGACAACATCTGCCTCAACATTATAGCCTACCGTTTTACCTGTTGCTTTATCATCAAGCTCACAAATGAGCGAAACACCCATCGCATTACCCGCAGGTGGCACACAGACGACATTAAATCCTGCATATTTCTCTACCAATGCTAAGATTTTTGCTATCTGCTCTGCTCTTGGGTGTGCATACAGATCAGCACCTATCACCAAAGAAAAATCTTCTTTTTTAAGCATCGATTTTCTAAGTGCTTCCAGCTCCTCTTCACCCACATTGGACTCTGCGGACAGGTTACCAATGTCCAAATCATCCAAAAATGCTTTTACATTCTGTGATACATCCACATTGCGCAACAACATCTCAACAAGCAGTGCAGCTACACCCTCTTCGCTTTGAGGCTCATACTTAATAAACTGCGTAACGATATTTTTCATCTCCGCATCTTCAAGCGGATGCATATACGCTACGCGTGCTCTGTGCCACTTTGATGCCATATTAATATGATATTTGACCACAGGGGCATCATCATTAATGCGTGTGCCAAATACGATAACCGCTTTAGATTCAGAGATGCCTTTGAGCGTACCGCCAAAGAGTTTTTTACCTGTCACTGAAGCATAAGCTTGCATAAATTTTTGATACCCTCTGGCTTCACCACATATCAATTTTGCACCTGTTTGCTCTTTTATTTTTTGTAAAATGAGTGCTTCTTCATTGGAGATATGGGGCGCAAAGAGAATACTCTGAGCATTTTTTACGGCATCTACTGCATCTTCAAAGGCTTTGGTATCTTTGCTTACATTATGGTTGGCATAATCATAACCATACCTTCCTGCACCACAAAGCGAGGTAAATTCAGCCTCATTGCTCATACGATAAATTTTATCGTGTCGCACTTCATAATTCATTTGACACCCTACACTACAGTGTGGGCATGAAGATGGAATCTTCTCTAGCTCCCATGCATTGGCTCTATATTTGAAGTGTGTATCTACCAATGCACCCACAGGACAAACTGCTGCTGCCTCTCCTAAAGAGGCATAGTTTTTCTCTTGTTTGACATTGAGTATGGTAGAGGAGTAGCCTCCAAAGTGCAATTGTAGTGCTTCATCCCCTGTAATTTCAGTTGAAACTCTGACACACTTTTCACACATAATACAAAGCCCTGCATCATAACTCACATGTCCCCAATTTTGTATTGGTCTATGCGGCTCTTTGGTAGTAAAGGGTTGCTCTGCTACATCAAACTCCATAGTTTTGTTTTGTAAATCACACTCACCGCTTTGGTCACACACACCACACTCTAAGGGGTGATTGACATTATAGAGTTTCATAATGTTTTGTCGTTCTGTATAAAGTTCACTGTTATTGGTAGTAATGACTGCACCATCGGTTGCCTTCTCTTGGCAAGACAAGATCGTGCCCTCTACCCCCTCAACATTTACAACACACATACGGCATGATGCAATAGGCTTTACTTTACTAAGATAACACATGGTTGGAATATAGATATCATTTTCACGTGCTACTTCCAAAATGGTTTTACCAAAAGTACTCTTGCATTTTTTGCCGTCAATAGTGAGTGTAATCTCTTTGCCTCTGTTGATTGAATTGTGAACACCCATACTATACCGCCACCATAGATATGTAATAACAACGCATACAACGTTCCGCTTCAGAGATAGCCTCTTCACCAGTAAAGCCTAAATTGACCTCTTTTTGGTTGGTCTTACGTTCTGCCGTTTCAAGTTTTTGGCTTACTGCTCTTGGAATACCTGGCATCCAACCTGTAATTTTTTCATTTTTATCATACACTTTGAGTTTGGCCAAATGGTCTTCCATGATTTCATCATCTGTCAATGTACATTTACCATCATAGATATAACGGCTTATGACAGAGGCAGCACGTCGTGCCTGTCCTACTGCATTGACAATCGTCATAGGTCCATACTCACAGTCTCCTGCTGCAAAGAGTCCAGGACGTGAAGTCATATAATCTTTTCCATTGGTCAAAATGGAGTTCCATGAAGTCATCTCTATATTCCACTCTTCCGGCAAGATTTGTGTATCAAGCGCTTGTGAAACCGCAGGAATGAGATAATCACACTCAATCTCAAAATCTGCACCCTCTATCTTGACAAGTTGTGCTCTGCCTCCTTCAGGATCAGGTACAAGCTCATAGCGATTGACTTTTAGTTTGGTAATCTTTTCACCATCATCAAAAATCTCCTCTATTGCAGAGTGAAAGATAAACTCAACACCCTCTTCAACTGCCTCATGATACTCTTCATAGGTCGTGTTACGGATAATCGTTTTCTCATCACGTCTATAGAGCATAATAACCTTTTTTGCTCCTTCACGGATGGCACAACGTACTACGTCCATAGAGGTAAACCCACCACCAACACAGACAACAACCTTATCTTTAAGCTCATTGGATGCAGGCGAACCAATACCATATTTGTGCCACAGATTTACCTTGTCAAGCATCGCAATAGCACCCCAGTACCCTTGCATATCTGGATTTTCATTTTTGGCACGAACCTTTTTGGAGAGTCTTGTTCCAAAGGAAAGCAATGTTGCGTCATATTCTGCATCTATCTCTTTAAGACGTTTGGCATCTACTCTATGGTTATTGGTGATACTTACTGTTGGCATTTCTAAAACAAAGTCAATATCTTTATTGTATTTATCCACAGGCATTCTGTACTCAGGGACACCTACAGCTACTTCACCACCATTGACTGGAAGTTCTTCAAAGATATCGACCTTTATACCCTCTAAAGCTAAATAATAGGCTGCCGTAAGTCCTGCTGGTCCTGCACCAATAATAGCTACTTTTTTACCATCATTTCTCGGTGGTTTTGGCTCATGAGGATGCAACCAAGGTACTTCGTGGTCTGTCTCATAATCTGCCCCAATACGTTTAAGCTCCATAATAGAGATAGGCTCATCCAGGTTTGCACGACGACAGGCATCTTCACATGGATGTGGACAAACACGTCCACAGGTATGTGCCAAAGGCATCGTCTGTCTTGTTGCCTGCAACGATTCGGTAAATACCATATCTCTTACGCCTTCGATATAGGCTGGGATATCTACATGCGCAGGACACATATCTGTACAGGGTGCTGTCACCTTGGCAATATAGGAAGTATCACCATTGTAATGTTTGGAAGGAATCTGTGCATCGATACAAGTATCAAACTGCTCTTTATAATGTTCCATCAAATCCAAAATAGGTTTAGGGACAGTTTTGCCAATCTCACACTTAGAGGTAGCCATCATTGTTTGACTAATCTCTTTGAGATGAGTTATATCGTCATGTGAACCTTCACCACGCGCTATTTTGTCAAGAAGATCATAGAGGATTCTACCACCCCATCTACCAGGTGCACAACGTCCACATGCTTCAGAGTACTCTTGATACTGTGCGGCATATTGGTTGGCAAGCTCAACGGCATCTATATCTTCATCGAAAATAGCTACACCATCCCAACCTATAAATGCTTTTGAAGCCCTGTCACCATGATAGGTTTCAGGTAGTCTAAAGCCAGTCTCTACCCACTCGTCATGCGGTTTATCTCGATTATCGATAAACTCATCTCTCCAAGTGGAAAATACTACACCTGACACTATTTTGCCTCTTCCGTAGTAGCTTTTTCTTCAGCAATTTTTGCGGCTTTTGCCGCTTTAGCTTCTGCTTCTTTTTGTGCCAATGCAAATGCTTCAATACGCTCTTTGCGTACCTCTTCACTTACTTTTTTAACCACAACTGTCCAATCTACTTCGTTAAATTTCAATGAGTTCATCAAATCATGACCAGATGCCTTAATCACATCTGCAGATTTTTGGATAGAAGAGTAATCACCTACCTCAAACATAAAGATACCTACTTCATCTACTTGTAAGCCTTTGTCTATAAGCTCAAGCATTCTGTCATAAAAATCGTCTTTTAAGTGTCTTAAATCATATCGCTTCATTATCTATCCACCTCTCCAAATACGATGTTTGTTGAACCTATAATCGTCACAACATCTGCAATATATGTTCCTACAAGAATCTTTTGGAGTAATCCTGTATGGAAAAAACTTGGTGCTCTACACTTCAATCTATATGCATAGGGTTCACCCTCTGATTTGATATAGAAACCAAGTTCACCCTTTGGTGACTCAGTAGGCACATAAACTTCACCGCGTGGTGGTCTCATCCCCTGCGTGACAAGCACAAAGTGCTGCATCAATGCATAGTTCTGTGTCATAATCTCCTCTTTGGGTGCAGAGATATATTGTGGTGCATGTGCCATGAGCTGTGGCTCACTCTCTTGATACATAGGAATCAGCTGTCTTAAGATACGTGTAGATTGTTTCATCTCTTCCATATAGAGTCTATATCGTCCATAAGAGTCACATCTATCACTGACAGGAATATCAAAGTCAAGTTCATTATAGAGCTCATATGGCTCCTCTTTTCTAATATCATACTTCACACCTGAACCTCTAAGCATTGGGCCGGTACATCCCCAGTTGAGTGCATCTTCAGCAGAGATAACTCCTACATCTTCCAAACGCATCTTCCAGATACGGTTTTCTGTCAATAGCGCCTCATATGTATGCTCAAGCTCATAATCAACCTTGTCGCAAAATGCTGCAAGATTCTCCAACCAACCCTCAGGTAGATCCAAAGGCACACCACCAATACGTACTGCAGAGTGCGTAAGTCTGGCTCCACAATAATCCTCCATCAGATCCATACCAAATTCACGTTCACGGAAGGCATAGAGGAAGACCGACATCGCCCCAACATCCAATGCATGTGTAGCGATAAAGAAGAGGTGAGAAATCACACGGTTAAGTTCTAAAAGCATTGTACGAATTACCTGTGCACGTCTTGGTGCCTCAATGCCTAATAATTTTTCAACAGCCAATGCATAGGCATAGTTGTTAGAGGTTGATGCGATATAATCAAGTCTGTCTGTGGTAGGCAAAAACTCATTGTAAGTCATATTTTCAGCCATCTTCTCTATACCACGGTGTAGATAACCGATATCAGGATAGGCTTTTACAACTTGCTCACCCTCCAGTTCGAGCACAAGTCTTAACTGACCATGTGCAGAAGGATGCTGAGGACCGAAGTTGATAACCATTGTATTATCATCGCGCTCAAAATTGAGGTTTTCAAAAAATGGTGTTAATTTGTTTGCTACTTGCATGCGCGCCCCTATCTTCTTTCGTCTAATGTTTTAGACGTTTTTTTGTTGTAATTTACGAGTAGTGTTTCACTATACTCAATCTCTTTCTCTTGATCACCATTGTACTCTGCACCAAACGGTACTTCATAGCCAACACGTGAGAAACGCTTGGTATCTTCAATATCAATTTTCGCAGGATCTCTGTTTTCGGGACCGATGATATCTCTATACTCTTTACCAAAGATTTTATCTACCTCATACCACGAAGCAAATTCATCTCCATGTAGAGGATAGGTTTTAAGCAAAGGATGCCCTTCCCAATCATCTGGCATAAGGATACGCTTAAGGAATGGATGATTATTTACCTTAATACCAAACATATCAAACATCTCACGCTCTGCAAAATTTGCTGAGTTAAAGAGTGGGACGATACTCTCTATCGCAAGTCCTTTTTTTAAACGACACACCACTCTTACCCTTTTTGCTTCGTTCACATTCAGCAGTTGCCAAAAGAGTTCAAACTCATTATCTTTTGCCAAATAATCTACTGCGGATTGCTCAGAACATTGGGTATAACCGCATTGCTCTTTGAGTATTTTGATGACTTTGAAGTTGTCTTCAGGCTTGATGTGAAGTACAAGCTGCCCTATCTCGATATAGCTCTCTTGTGCATCTGCGCCCACAGTTTTAACAACCTGCGCAAAGTGAGAACCCTCTTCTACCTTCTCTCTAGGTACACGTGGTACAACATGAAATCTATCTGTATAGTATGCTTTCTTCTGAACATTGTCTTTGGGAACATATTTTCTCATTAGATTAACCTCGCTCTTTTACCTGTTTGTGTGGTAAGGTCTTGTTTTGTATTTTTCTTCATATTGGCAGACTCTTTGCGTATCTTCTTTTGAAGCATCATGAGTGCATACTGAAGTGTCTCAGGTCTTGGTGCACATCCAGGCAAATAGATATCAACAGGGATAATACGGTCAACCCCTTGTACTGTTGCGTAGGTATTAAACATACCGCCCGTATTGGCACATGAACCCATAGAAATGACCCACTTTGGCTCTGTCATTTGGTCATACAAACGTCTTGCAAACTCAGAGTGCTTTTTAGAGAGTGTTCCTGCAAGTATCATCACATCTGCCTGTCTTGGAGAGGCTCTAAAGATTGTCCCCATTCTATCAAAGTCATAACGTGATGCTCCCGATGCCATCATCTCAATCGCACAACATGCGAGTCCATAAGTAAGTGGCCAAAGCGAGTTTGAACGCCCCCAGTTTACGAGTTTATCTACCGAAGTCAATGCTATCGGCAAGCCAGCTGTACTGGCATAATTTACTTGATGCTGTGCCATTCAAGTGCTCCTTTCTTCCATGCATATACGAAACCAATCGTAAGCAGTAATATAAATAGTATCATCTCCGCAAATCCAAAAAAGCCAAGCAATTTAAAATCAATCGCCCAAGGGAACATAAAGATAATCTCTACATCAAACAAGATAAACAAAAGTGCTATCAGATAAAATTGGGCAGAGATAGTATTGGGTTGTTTGGTTACTTCTGGTCCACATTCATAGATACTGAGTTTAAGTCTTTCTGTATCAAGACGTGCCAGTTTTCTAGACACAAAACGTGCCAGAAAAAGTGTCGCAGGAAAAGCAACAGCTGTTAACGCGAATAAAACAAATACACCAAAATAGGGGTGTTCTGTAAGTACATGAGTCATATTGATCCCTTATAATTGAATTCATCATTCCTTCTCATACCGAGTAGGATAGTCTCAGAATAGTAAGTTATAGTAACCAAAAGTTAATTAAAGTCATTGTGTAGTCTTTGTGGATATGTACGAGTTTAATAGTTTGTAACCATGTGAAACAAAGAAAAAGAGCGTTACAATGTCGAAAATATATTTATAGGAATATTTCATGAAAAAAATAATAAATATTTTGTATTGGGTTGCTATGCTTTGCCTACTTTTGTGGTTTTCTTACAAAAAAGGGTGGATTCTTGCTAATTTTAAATCTATAGATGCTAAAACTGCCATCACACTATTAAAAAATGATACTAACGTCTCTTTATTGGATGTAAGAACGATTCAAGAATATAAAGAAGGTCACTTAAGAGATGCTAGGCTCATCCCTATACAAACACTTTCCGAAAAACTTACAATGCTGAAAGCAGATAAAAATAAACAGATACTGGTTTATTGCAGAACAGGGAATCGTTCATTGGCTGCTTCACGTATATTGAAGGAACATGGATTTACCCCCCTTAATATTAAGGGGGGTATCATCCAATTAAAAGCTGCTGGTGCAGAAATTATCAAATAATAAATTTTATAGCTGTATATTCAGTGAATCTAATGTTTCATATGTAATACCACCTGTAGACAACCCATTATCTTTTTGATAACGTTCTAATGCATTTCTCGTTCCTCTACCAAGTACGCCATCTGGTTTCCCCGTATGGTATGATTTTTCATTTAATGCTATTTGAATTTTTTTAATGACATCTTTTGTCATATTTGTTTGACATAAAATACGTTGCCATTTCATGCTAGAACCTGCTACTTTTTTACGTTTATCCACCATTTTATACTCTGCTTCTATTGGTGTTTTTATCTCTTTGGCAGGAGTAACAAGTTTTTCAACTTTTACAGTCTTGTAGGTGGCAGGTATAACTTCTTCTTTTACACTTGCTGGTGTATCAAGTACTACTTTTTGAATCTCTTTGGTCACTGCAGGAGTTTCAACTAAACATATCATGTGTCCGGTATATCTCCATGGCTTCTGTGCACCTGTAGCCGCATCTGCCCACATAAATGATGCTGCAGTATTTGGGACCTTCTTTTCTATACTTTTGTGTACTGCTGGGATAAGTGTGTTTTTCAAAGTTGGCTCAGAAACAAGATGTTTGACTTTTATGGTCTTAATATCTGCAGGAATCTCTTTAACTTCCGTTCTTGCAGGTTTCTTTACTACAAGCTTTTTAATAGTTTTATATTTTGCAGGCACTTTCACTAAACACATAATTTCTCCTGTTGCACCAGAAAGTTTTTGTGCAGGGTTTTGCCCTTTTTTCCATACTGTTTTTGCTTCTTCTACCAAAACTTTCTCTTCAACATATTCGTATTCAGGAGGTACTTGTACAACTTTTTTTGAAGGTGGAATTACCTCTATTTGTTGTTCTTTTGTTTCAAAACTTGCAGGGATAACTTCTGTTTCATTGCGCTCATTTTGCACAATAATATCTTCTGTTTCAGTTTTATATGTTGCAGGCTGAAAATATTCTTTATAACAGGTATTAGGTGCTGCATTATCAAGATCAACCCCTTGTGCTTTTATTGCATCAAGTAACACTTGATTTACAGGCAATGCTTTTTTTCTTAACGAAGTTTTCCATACCCTTGAAGCAGGTTTTACCTCTATTGTTTCAACTATTTTTTTATATGTTGCAGGTACCGGAATAAGTTTTTTTGTTTCTGGTACAACTTCTACTTTCTGCTCTACAGTTTCATACTGGGCAGGCACTATTTTTATCTCCTCAGAAGCTTCTTTTACCATTACTTTTTCTGCTACAGTTTCATATTTTGCTGGAGACATCACTCTTGCATAACATTCACCTGGTTTGGCATTAGGTGGGGTTAATGGGATATTTGCAGCAGTCATTGTTGTAAGAGGCAAAAGCATGCCCATTAATAGATTTGAGTATTTTATTTTCATATTTGGTATCCTTCCTATTTAAAATTATAATTTACCATACATATTGTATCATGTATTATATTATATTAATACAATGTACCAAAACATTACTTCTCATCGAATATAAGATTCTCATATACTTTTAAAGTACATCAAGATTCTCAGTGCTTTGTATTTTTTTCTTTTTAAGTTCTAATTTCATTAGAAATGTTAATTCACGTAAATGCCTAGATATCTCTTCTTTGCA
>Ga0256841_1001510_pt1 | contig 19886 bp, 11 predicted proteins | sample 356308metaG_FD_185971 | JGI IMG/M metagenome (GOLD analysis project Ga0256841, IMG submission 185971) | Hydrothermal vent microbial communities from Mid Atlantic Ridge, Atlantic Ocean - 356-308 | ecosystem: Environmental > Aquatic > Marine > Hydrothermal vents | place: Atlantic Ocean: Mid... | reverse complement strand
AAGGGATCCTTTTGATTGCCTGGCGCTTGCTGAGATGCCAACCCTTCGCAAAAGGGGGAGAGGATCCTGTCCCCCCCAGGAAGAAAAACAACGCAAGCTCTTAGCCCAGGTTTTTCGAACTCATGACCTCGTCAAACCGTCTCTTTCCGACCCTTGATGCAAAGTCCTGATTGGACCCTGCGATCTCTTGGCATGATCCCGGAAAAAAAGCTCCGGGGAACGGAAGACTCCAAAGGGATTCGAATCCGAGCTACTTATCCTTGAAGGAAAAACGCTTCTTCAAGAGATCAAAGGTATACCCCTTCTCCAGCACCTTACGCACCTTCTTATTGACAAAGGGATCCCTCATCTGGAGGAAGTGCTTCCGATCGAGAGCGGCATCGCCCCCATCCACAACCTTGTCCAAGCGACACAGCAGCCAGGCCTTGGTCTCGGAATCTTCAAGTGCATCACTCAGCTCCCCAACCTTTTTCTTGAGGAACTCGGCCTGCTGCATGAGGAAGCGATCCACGCCCTTGTATTTCAAGGTAAAGAGAGGGTCGGAAGTTTGTAGATCCCGGAAAAAGGGGCCAAGGACCTTGGCCTTCAGCTTCTTTTCTGCAAGGACCTGATCAAAGGCTTTCGGAAGGAAGGGAAGAATCGTTTTATGGATTTCCTTTTTCTCAGATTCTTCGATTTCCTTGCGGATGGCCTCGGTTTTTTCCTTTTCCTTTTTCAGGCTGGCTTCTAGGTCCTCAATCTTTTTCCGATAGATGGAGACGGCTCGCTGGGGAATATCATCGGAATTCACCTTGCTTTTGAGTTTTGCAATCTCACTAGCAACAGACTTTTTCCAGCCGGCTACTTGCTTCTTTACTTCCTCTAAAATCTTTTTCTGAATTTTGAGGAAGGCATCTCCAGCTAAGGACTTCGCCTTCTCTGTCACAGCTTCTCTCACCGCCTTCGCCTGGGTCTCTGCCCACTTCATCGCTTCCGATTCGGCATAAGCCTTGATGACCTCCCCGCGAATCTTGGCCAAAGGCCGCAAAACGTTGGATTTTCTTTCAAGGAGCCGCAAAAAGAATGCAGCATTGCTGGTCCTTTGAATATCTCCAAGGAAGGCACCTTCCTGCTCCAGGGTACGAAGGACCCAAAACTGCTCCCATTTTCCTACAGGCCCAAGGTCTGTATAGGACTCGGGATTTGCCAAAGGTTTCGGAGTGATAAAGATAACACCCTTCCTTCCCTTCAGTTCCTTCTTTAGCCAAGCCATGAGGTCGAAATCCTTCATGGACTTATTTGTTTTCTTCTTGGGATCCTTCTTCTTCGGGTCCCCTTTAAGCTTCGAACCAAACTCCTCAGCCGCCTTGCGGGCTCGATCGAGGATTTTCCGCAGACCTGCCTCCAAACGAATCCTGCGCTCGATATCCGCTCGGACTTCTTCAAAGGATTTGTATTTTGCTTGCTCGGGAGTGGGGTCGGTAGCTTCGCTTCCCGCCTTTTGAGCGTCCTTTCCCGCCTTTCCTGAAGATGAATCCTTATGTGAGTCCTGAGGTGGATCCTGGAGAAGCCCACCATCCTTGTCCTTTTTCCCCTTGGACTTGGAAGTGGTTTTTTTGGCCGAACTCTCCGAGTTTTTCTTCTGAGCTTTTTTCTTTTCTTCTTCGGCCTTTTTCTTGGCCGCAGCCTTTTCAGCTGCTTCCTTTTTCTTCCACTCTTCCCGAACGTAGAGTTGGTCCCGATCCTGGTTGTACCGGGCACGCAAATCTTCTTCAGCGGGGGCACTGAAGTCCTTCAGCTCCTCCTTCCACTCAGCGGGATCTCCCTTGCTGTAGTCCAAGGCCACCCCATCAAAGCGGACTTGGATGTCATCCACAAAACCTAGATTCAATTGCTTGGCTGAATCCAGCTTTTTAACCCAAGCCAGGAGCACCTCGTCCTTAGGAGGATTCTTTTCCCACCCCTTTTGCTTGGGCCCAGCCTCAAAATCCACATACGAAAGGGTGACCAGTTTCCTTTCCTTTTTGACATAATCACCCAAGGCCGCATCACCGAGATCCATGAAGGACAGAATCTCTGAACGCACATAAAGGCTGATTCGAATCGCCTCTCGGATCACCTCATCCAAATTACTCTCGTTTCCTAGACGGAGCTGAACGGCCAATTCAAATGGGGTGATTTGAGCATTCTTAAAAACCCGCTCCTTATAGAGTCGGATATCGTCATCGGAGACATCGAGGCCTCCCTCGATCGCCACCCGCCTTAAGATTGCATAGCTAAATTTGGGCTCCTTATTCTCCTCCATGCTCATCCCATTGAAAATCAATGCGGGAAAGGCAAACCTCCCCGAAAGCGAATAGGATTGGAGCCGGCTCAGCAACTGCCCAAAATAGAGGTCCGTCTCCGTTAAATGGACTCTCTCATGAGTGCCTGGGAGAACAATGGAACCGGGGGCTGGCCTACCCACTTGCCCAAAAAACGCATAGATCGCACCGGTGATCGAAAAGGTCACGAGGGCAAAGAGAGTTAAGGCCAGGTAGATCCAGCGTTTATATTTTTCGAAAAGGGGATTTGACATCTAGGGGTCTCTGCAGAAAAGGAAGCGGACTATCATAGCCCGCAAGATTCATGAGATCGAGTCAAGAGAAGGCAAAGTCCTGCTTGGACTTGCTGTGATCAGGATCAACAAATGAGATTGCGACATGGGGAGCTCCTAAATCCTCCCCTGTTGGAACTCCTTCAGGGAAGGAAGATCCTTCAAACTTTCAAGCCCGAATCGCTCCAAAAAGGTCTTTGTGGTCCCATATTGGAAAGGGGCTCCTGGCACATTGGCCCGCCCTACAATCGAAATCAGCTTTCGATCCAGAAGAGCCCGAAGCATGGGGCCAACCTTGACCCCACGGATGGCCTCGATTTCGGCCCGGATCACAGGTTGCCGATAGGCAATGATTGCGAGAGTTTCCAAGGCAGCAGGAGTCAGACGCTCCACCTTTTTGAGGCTCCGCAGCCGGACAAGGTAAGGATAAAACTCTTCCTTGGTGTAGAGCCGCCATCCGTCCCCATGTTTTTTCAGCTCAAAAACCGCCTCCGGACTCAAAGAATCTTCGCGAAGTTCTTGTAGAAGTTCCTTGACGGGAGCGACGGAAAGCCCCGCAGCTTCGGAAAGCCGCCCCACACTGAGGGCTTCGGTGGAAGCAAAGAGCATCGCCATCAGAACGCGTTTGAGAGCAATCCGCTCCTCAGCCGAAAGTTCCCTGGAAAATTGAGGGACCTCGGGCATGGGGGCCGCTTCATCCGAGTCAGGAGCCTCCGGGCTCCCGGGGAAATCAGCCTCTTCCTCTTCCGGCGCAAGCTCTGATTTGGTTCGGATCGAGGCAAGAAGTTCTACCGGGGGTTCCAGGCCTGGAGGAGCCTTGTCAAAGTCCGAGACTTCTCCCGAGCCTGTGGAGTCATCGGGATCAAGCCCAGGCTCCGCCCCCCGCTTCGGTGTTTCCTCATTCTCCGAGCCTGGGGGTGCCAGATTGAGGTTTATTTCTTTGGTTTCATCCATCTCGGCCGCCATCGTAGCCATCCTGCAAGAAAAGTTCCAACTCCCCCGCCCCCACGGGATTTCGGGCCAAGTCCTTTTGGAGCAATGGCCAAACCTCCGCAAAGGATCTCGAATCCCCCGGCTTCCTCGCCAGGATCCGGACCCAAGCGAATCCTGGCTCACCATCGGGTCCTTTCATCGGCTGGGGGGGAATCGCACCCAGGCCTTTTTTTCTCCGGATGAGACGCAAGGCTCGATGCCCCCCCTCCAGAGGCATGGGAGGAAGATGCCCCCCCCGAGCGCTGGGGTCTTCCTTGAGCAAGTTTCGAAGGAGAGGGGCAAAGGAAGCTCCACTCTGAATCCTCTGATGGAAACGGCTCAACAACTGTTTGCTTCGGGACCAGACAAAATCGAAAGTCACAGAGCCCTCTCGGTGAAGACGAAAGCGGAGGGCATAGCTCCTCAAAAGTCGTCGGGCTTCCGCCAACCTCGATTTTTTCCGCAAGATTTCCGAAGATTCGCCAAAATTTCTCCAACAATAGGCTTCAAAATCCCTAAGGCCACTCCTGCGAAACTTTCGTTGCAAGTGGGCCCAGGCTCGCTTCGCTGCCAGCCTGAGATCCGACGGAGGAACAAAAATCCCGTTTTCCTTCGCGTAAACGCGTATCTTTGCATCCAGGATCAACAGTTGGACAAGCTGTCGAAAACGATTCGGCTCTAACTCCTCGAGCAGATCTGCCACCTGATGGGCTCTCAGGGAAACCGAGCCTTCAAGCCTGCGATCCCCGCCATCGGGGTGGGAAAGGAGCTCGGCCCCCAAGCTCAAACTCTCCCCCTCCGCGATGCTTGGAATCTTTTGGACTCCCTTTGCATCAGGGGCCGCTCCCAGACCAGAACCCTCCTGAACCAAGTCATGCCGGGTTGGATCCCATCCAGACCCGACACCCTCAATGCGTGTCCCCGCACAGGAGAGTAAGAAGAGGATGCTTGCCCCTCCCCCTCCCAAAACTCTCCTCATCGGAAGCGTAAAACCCGAAAGAAGCGAGTTCCATGACAAACAGGACAGGGCAATCGCACCGTTCGACCTCCCTCAGCAGCTTGCCCCTCGATAAACCCATTGGCCCCGCATTCGGGACAGTCCCGCGTTTCTGGGTGCATGAGTTCCAGGTCGCCCCCGTGTTCTGCGTAGTAGGCAATCAGCCATTGCTGCCGCCGCACTGAGGTCGTACTCTTCCACCATTCCTCGGGGCTTTGGAGAGCGGATTTTTGCTGCCCCCTTCCCTGCCTCTGCATCCGCCTGAGATACTGTTGAATCCTTTTTTGAAGTTCCTTTTGAGCTTTGTTTGCACCCGGTGCTCTTTTTTTCCCTTTACTCTTTGAGAGCCGCTTGCCTACCGCAGTGTCCTTGATCACACCCTCCTTTCCGAGAATGAAGGAACCCGTCCCGTAGCTGGCCTTGCGGCTTCGAAGTCCGTGAATCTCCTTCCGAGCTTTGAAGAGAGCATCCACCTCGGCAGGGTCCAAACCGCGTTTCTTGGCAATCTTATCCCGAATGACCTCCCCGAGCTTCTCCTCAGCAAAAGACTGGGCTTCCGCAAAACCCATCTCCTTGGACATCGCGACTTTCTTGAGTTCACTGGTCATGATCTCAAACCAATCGGTAGTAACCCTACGGATCAAGTAGCGGCGCCTTGCTTTTTCAAGCAAATCCTTTCTCTTCTCAAACTCCGCCCGAAGAGGGCTATTGGGAAAGCGTTTCGCAAACTCCTCGACCAACTTTTTGGCCTTGGAAAAAAGCTTCCGGTTCCGGAGAACCGAAATGCGTCGAAGGATGTCAGCCTGTTCCTTGTTTTTTAAAAGGATTTCTACCCGCTTAACTCTGGCCTTGATCAGGTCAGGCTGCTTCCCTCCTCCCAGCTCGAGGGCCTTGAGCAAATGTTCCCTCGCCCGTTGAAAGTCTTCAACGCGGATCAATTCGTCAGCTAGCTTCGCGTTTTTGTCAGCATCCTCACCGGGTTGGATCTCCTCGAGCTTTCTTTGGTAATACTGATCGGGTGTCAGGAGGTCTTCCGCAGGAACCTGAACATTTTGAGGTCCTTCTCGGATGGCCTCGACGGGCACTCGATACACATGCGTTTTTTGCCGCAGGACCATGGTTTTTCCATCATTGGAAACCAACTCGCCAATCACCTCGGTGCGGATGCCCCCAGGTCTTTGAAAAACCACCCTGAGGGCCGGAAGCTGCACCCCCCCCGCGGATTCAGGATTAAGTAATGACCATTTTTCCCGCAATCGCTTGGCATCAAAGCTGGAGAGTTCATTCCATTTGAGTTCAAGGACGCCACCATTTCCCGCCCGACGGAAAACCAGGACATTCTCATCGACCCGTTCCACCTTCCCCACAAGGAAGGCCCCCGTCCGCAGGCGGATGGTCTCCGCCCGCAGGGTCGCTTGCAGAAAAAACAAAAAGATCACCAAGACTGCTAGAATTCGTTTCATCATTTTCCTCTATCTTCCTCCTGTCCTGGCCGCCCGGATCCGAGCGGAGAGAGGGAGCGCACGCTGCATGGGAAATCGGTATCGCTCCCCAACTTCCTCACCCCCTCGGAGCCAATGAACCCGAAGATCTAAATAGACTCGTGACGCATTCTGAGGATCGGCTTCCACTGAAAGATCATACTTCATCCCTGAGAAACCTGGCTCCAAAGCTCCCTGAACCGGAGGAGGGAGAGCCTCCCCCACCTTGCCGAGTAAACCTTCGTTGCGATACCGCTCCTGGATGAGTGTGGCAAGACGGGAACTATCATGGATCAGCTCGGACCCCTGTTCAATGCTGAGGCCCCGAGCAAAAACCCCGAGGGCGGTGGTCACCCCCAAAGCAAGGATCATCAAAGCGGCGAGGATTTCCAGGAGGGTAAAGCCACCCTCCTTCTGTTCGCTTTTCCTTTTGCCTTTCGCTCGCTCAGCCATTCCAGTATTCCCTCCCGATGGCGATAGGAATCGCAAGAACAGTCTCACGCCCCCCATGAACCTTGGCTCCGGCCTCGTGGAAGCGGGGGACCGTGTTCCGCCCCCCCCGCCGGATCCCAAGAAGGGTCCCTCCCCGGAGGGATTTGAAATGAATCCATTCGGTGTCGATCTTAATCCATCCTCCCCTCGGACCAGGGTAGGGGATCCGCTCAGGATAGTCGATCTGTACCTCGTCGCTGTCCTTGTCGAGGTCTTTCGCGAGGATGGCTTGGTCAGCCATTCCCGGCCCAAGGTCCACTGTCACCCGGATTTGCATTCCCAGGGGAAGAATGTCATCCAAGGGATCCCCCTTACTCGCTGGGTCCAAGTCCAGAGAAAACTGCAGCACTTTGTGTTCGGATGGAAAATCCCCCGCCCGCGCAGAATCCCAACAAGTCTCGGGTCCCCCATCGGCTCCCGGCCTCAGGTCTAAACTCTCGGTGAACTGGGACCGGAAACGAAACTCCGCATACAGAATCTTAGTCAAAAGGACCTTGCCCCCGGGGATATCCCCTAGGATGGGAGCATCCACCCATCGACTTTTTACTCCTTGGTCCAGGAGGCGGACCCTACGTCGAAGTTGCAAATAAGGAGACCCCTCCCCTTCCGGCTCAAGGGTCAACACCAACTCACCACGCTTCAAACCCCTCTTGGCCCTGAGCTGCCGCTGGAATTCCGGAGACTCCTCGTTTTGGAAAGAACCCTCTTGAAGCAAAGAATCCCGGAGAAGACGATCTCTTTCTCCCGGACGAAGGATAGAAACAAAGCGAAGGCGGGGATACCAGTCATAGCGTTCGGGGTATTCAAGGACGGCGTCCCCTTTTGCCGGTTTTCCGTTGGGGCCGAAGGGTTGAAACTCAGCCCGGAAGCGCCCTCCGAGCACGACCTTGCCCGCTGTCAAACGCCGAAAGCGGGAAGCGCGGCTCACATCGTACACCTTGTCATCCAAGGGTGCGATTTGCCGAAAATCCTTCGCCATAAGATCCAGGGCTGCCTGGGCTCGCGCCTCAAGAGCAACTCTCCCCTCTCCTGTTTGCCAAATCCGAAGACCGTTGCTCAAGATCTGAATCAGGAACACAAAAAACATCGAAAGGAGGCCCATCGAGACCAGAAGTTCGAGGAGAGTAAACCCCCCTGCCTTTTTAGGTCCATTCATCGGAGCCGCTCCTCTTGGGAAAGGATGCGCGTCGGCGCTTGGTAACTCCAACCGAAGGTTTTAAGGATGGGGGTTTTCTTCCAACCGGTGCTCAGGAACTGCACCGGATCAAAAGCTCCGCTCAAGTAACGCACCCCGAAACGGAAGTCCCAACGTGAGGCTTGTGCATCGATACGGAGCTTCCCCTGCTTGTTCGTCCCCTTAGGATCCCGGAATCGCCAAAGAAAGGCTGTCTTGTCCGGGTCCGCGCTGAAGGGCACTCGCTCATCCGCCCGCACTAAAAGTTCCAGGTCCAAATGGGAGTCGGGGATCTCCTCCTCCCAATAGACCTCACTCAGATATACATCGGGCGCTTCCATCCCAAAGGAGAAGGTCGCCAGCTCCGGGTCCTCCGCTCGATCCGTGTAGCGATCCCAATAGCGAATCGGCCAAGAGATCACAGCGCTCGCGTTTTGGTGCCCCGAAGGAATAGTCCCATAGCGCCCCCGAAAGAGTCCCGTCCCCTGGTTCCCCTGATCCAGGTTTCCGGATCCTTGATCGGTCAAAGACTCCATGCGCGACGGCATTTCCAAGAGCCCGGCCCTCTGCCAGGTGTAATGCATCAGCTCCCGATCCACAAGCACCGTCCCTGTGACATTCGGAAGGTTTTGGGGTTCGGCCACATAGAGTCCCCCAACTTGAGCGGTCATGTTCGCCCCCAACACCGTGGCCGGACGACAGGCGACATAATAGATGGGTTCTCCGCGATCATGGGCCCTGGCCTCCGTCCCCAGAAGCCCTCTCCCCGAAACCTGAATCCGCCCCGAGGAACGGTCCAGGGAACTCATCGCAAGAAGCTCGCCCCCGATCCAGAGAAGCCCGGTTCTCCGAGCCCTCCCGATTCGGATGATGCTTCCTGTCCCTCTCTGAGTCCCAAGGATCTTGAGTTCCCGATCCCCCGCCGAACAAGGAGCACTCAGACGACCCAGCCAGGTGTTCGGCCTCCCATTCGAGAGAATCGAAGTCTGAAAACCCGTATAGGTTTGGACATCATCCAATAAGCCCCGGAAATCGGCGATGTCCTTCTGTCCCGAAGCTCCAAAACGTGCCCGATCCTGAAGCCGCATAGGCAGCTCCCCGGAGGGAAACTTGACAATTCGATCCAGGAGCCTTGTCTCCTCTTGGAACTTTTGGCCGATCAAAAGCGTGCCCGCTCCCTTTTGCAGAGCCACAAGGTTCCCGGCGTAACCCAGGATTCCACTCCGCCCCCGCCCCTGACCGGAAGAGTTTCGAGCGCGGTTGCGACTTCCCGACCGGCCCCCCTGTTTTTGCCCGGGGATCAAGGCCCTCCCATCAAACACGGGCAAACGGGCTGCCCACTGTACGGTATGCCACTCAGGGGGTGCCGGGTTTTTGCCCGCAGTGCTGATCAGGGCCACCCGGTCGCCTCGACCCGGCCTCCCCAGGTCCAAGGAACGCTCCAGAGTCGATGCCAGAACCGTCCGGAACACGGGGGTCACAATACTGTTGGCCCCCTGGGTATGGGTTGAGGTTCCCGTAAAGGGATCCCCCCGGAAGGCAAAAACCCTCCGAGCCGCATAGGAAAGGGAAGCCTCCAAAACATCGGGTTCGCCGATTTCTTTTCGTCCGGTCACCGGAGGTTTCACCAAATTACCCAAAGCGGGAGGGATCGGAATCGTGACCGAGCGAGCGTCACCCCGCACCAAGAGGCTGCTGTTTCTTCCCGTCAGGAATCTCCCAAGGCGTAAAACGGCAGACCTTCTCGATCGCACCAAAAGATTCCCTTCCACGTAGTTATAGCGAACCCACTCAGTGAGCTCATCCGAACCCTTGGGATACACTTGGACCCACTCGGCCGTCCCCTGCTTGGATGGGTCCACCAGTGTCAGCCCATTGACCCGAAGCGAGATGGGGACACAGTAGGTCCAAAGGCGGGGATTTTGATTGGGATCAGGACCTGAGCTGTTCCCGCGCCCAAAAGAACTTTTGTCCCACACGGTCACGAACTGGGAGGCGACCCCCCGGAAGAGCCCCTTGGAACTGGGATTCAAATCAGGGGGCAGATTCCTAAGGCCGCGTTGGGAAAGGGTAATGGAAGTCTTCGTGGCCGAACTGTATTTCACCAGCTCAATCCCACCGATCGATGTTGTTTGGTTGGTTTTGCTGTCCGTGATGGAGACCGGGATCTGGATCAGGAGGGCATATCCTCCCCCAGGGTCAAACCCTGGAACCTTGGTGTTGTTCGCCTTGCCGTTCTCCGGAGAAGCTAAGTCGAGAGTTCCGAGGTAGGTTTCCTGGATCCCTTTCCCAAGCTTCCGGCTCAAGCGTCCCGCCTTGAGGACGATCGTATCCTTAGCTGTCGTCACCCTTGCAACCCCCCAAGGCGCCAGGCTTCCGCCCAAACGCCCCTCCCCTGGGGGAAGAATGGTCCCCTCTACGATCGGGTTGCTGTAGCCGTAAAGCTCCACAGCCGCTCCATCCAAATGTTCAGGAAGCTCTATTTTGATCGGAGCAGTCCCCTGAAAAGGCGGAGCGGGGTTGTTCCCCCTACCGGAATTCCCGGGGGCTCCATTTTGACTGGCCTGCCAATAAAGGTATTCTCCCAGCCCCACCCGCGCACCACGACCTCCACGGGAATCCCGGCGCTTCAGCCCAATCCGGCCCCCTCCCAGGCTCGTGGCCTCCACAAGCTCATTCCCAATCCGCAAAACCCCCTCCGAAGGAAAGGTCTCAAGGTTGACGGCCGAAGCTCCAGCCACCAGACCGGGAACAAGGACATCCTTGGGAACCGCCCTTCCCCCGGGAACGGAAGACCGTTGGAACAGGGGACCCATGTCCACCTTCCCCATCTGACCCTGGAGGAAGCCGACAAAGGAGGCCTTTCCAAGGGGAGCGCCGTCTACAAAGAGGGAAAGCCCCGAAGGCCGCCCCGAGGCAACCTGGAAGGCTGCATGGAACCAGGTCCCCGCCTCGATCGGCGCCTGGCTCAGTGGGAGGGTCCAGGTCAGCGCATTGACGCTGGGTGAAGTCAGATTTGGGTTGGGGTCCACTCCGGCATCGTCAAAAATTCGAAATGTCAACTCCTGCCCCACGATCGCAAGGAGGTATCGGTTGCGATAGGGATCCGTGGAAGAGAGGTCGAAGAGAACCCCCTCTCCCAAAGTCTTGGGTTTGTACCAAGCGCTCAGAGCCAAGGTGGAACCCAAGGCCAGTTTCCCTTGCACCAATGGGATGAAAGGATTCCTGCGAGCGGCCCGGGGGTTCACGAGACCGACAAGTTTCGAGAGGCTGGCCCCCAGTCCCTTCTTTCTTCCAGTGGAAGAGGATGGAAGAAGAACCTTGATATCAAAGGCCCCCTCCCGGCGCAGATCGCGCCCTTCGGGGTGACTATCCGTCCCAAAGCCCCAAACGGTGTTCAAAGCTCCAAAGTCCGGGGGTCGCGCAATGGCCAACAAAGCCCGGCCTTCTTGGTTGCTCTTGGAGGGAAAGCGTGCCTCCAAACCATGGAGAAAGGGCATCAAATGGGGAAGGGAAAGATCCGGGGGTTCCCCCGAAGCCGCCCCAAAACGCATCGTAGTATTGATGGGATCCGTCCGCCAATAGGGCCTTCCCCTGTCGAGACGTCCGGCTTCGTCAAAGTCCTTTTGGCTGGCATAAACCCGATCCACCCCCCGACCAGGTTGGGCAAAGGCCCTTCCCACAATCTCCCGCTCCGCAAGAGTTCGTCCGATCCCAGAACGGATGGCGGCCGCCACACGGTAGGAGACTAAACCGCTGGACTCAAAACAGACCGGAACCCCTGCCGTCGCAAGCCGCGCCTGCCGACCGTTCACCATCTGCGCATAAAGAGCAAAGAGCTGGGGGTTGCTGAGTTCCTCGGCCTTTTTCATCGGCTTCAACACACGCTCGAAGAAGTCCTCGAAGCCCGTGAAAGGTTTGGGTCCGTGTTCTTCCGTCTCCTCGCGCTCCCCTAGGATGCGATCCGCAATCCCTCCGGCTGAAGCCTTGCTGATCGGATCCCGGATCACCGCCCCCCCATGAGGGTCCACTCCGGGTCGACTCCGCACCCCAGTAAACAGGGCCACCAAGACCTCGCGGCTCGCCGTGTTGATGTTGACAGGTGGAGGAAGCAGAGGTTGCACAAAGGCATCACCCTCCGAAGCTTCGATGTGCACCGGACGATCCAGGCGCAGCGACCAGAGGGCCCCTGCATTGACCGAGGTTCCTCTGCGCCCTCCCGGTTGATGACGCACGACCAGGGCCCACTCTACTTGGTCCCCCATAGAAATCCGCACAATGGCCCCCATGGGGAAAGATGCGGGATCTTTGACCGTCAGGTTTTGAGTCAAGCCAGGAGTCAAAGCATTGAAAATACGCACGGCCCTGCCCAGGGCATGCCCCTGGGGCCTTGCCCCATCAAAAGAGATCAAGGGCCTTAGGTTTTCGAGGCGTGAGCGCGAAAGCTCACCAAGATCCGCCTCCGAGATCCGGGCCAAGGATCCAAGCTCCTTCCAGGGATGGAATTTTTTGCGCCCCCCGCCCCCCTCGTCGAACTGAAAGGTCAAAAGGAGACGAAGCCGGGCATCTACGACCATTGCTCCCTTCCTGTGCATCGCCTTGGGTCCATAGGGATCTGCGACCGCTTCTCCCCCTTTTTCATCCGGGCTGGATTCACCCACGGATTCGACGTAACGATAGGCCCGCTCCACATCCTCCAGCCCTTCACTGGTTCGCCTTCGATAATGGAACAGCTCGTTGTCGATCCACACAAAACCTTCGTCATCGAAGCGGGAAGGATCATCCACGGGAATGACCTTGATGTCCTCTTTGCTCAAGTCTGTTCCCAAAATGCCCCAGAGCCCCAGAAGGTTGCCCCAAGTTTGGAGAGGCGCGGTGGGTGCATGCAGCTTGGCCTGCAAGTCCACCAAGCCTCCCGAGACCACCCGGTTCCCCCCTAAGAAAGTTGCCCCATCGGGGTCCTTGGGGATGGAAACGGTCTTAGGGATCTCGGAGAGCCCATCGTAACCGGGGCTCACATCCAAGGTTCCTTGTGAGGCCCCAACGGCCCCCAACAAAAGATCCCGCGCTCCGGCTGTAAGTAAGGTCACTTCCCGCTTCGATGCCTCATCATCCGCTGCCCGGCTCTCCTGACCCATGCTGTAGAGAAAGGGCCCGACCAGCGCAGTTAAGACCGCAAGAACGATCAGGACCGCAATGAGGGCCATGCCCTTCTTGGAATCATTCATTGCACAAGCCCTCCCAGCCCGATGGACATCGTCTCGCTCTGCTCATTTCGTCGGATGATGTAGCGCGCAGGCGCCTGGTGCACTCTTGGATCCAAGAGACCTTCTTGGGTGTAGACAAGGAGAGGGGGGCCATCGATCCGAACCGCCTCGGGGACTTCCCAAGAATCCAAGACCTCGAAGGCAAACAGCCGCACCTCATCCACCATCCCGGGAACCGGAAGCCCCCCATCGGAAATCACAAAACCAGCCCGAGGGTCATGGAACAGACGCCCCTTGATCTTGCGCTCTGAAAACTGGAGGCCATCCACCAGGAGCTGCCCCTTCTCACCGTCAAAGGAGAACACAAAGCGCAGCCAGGTTTGAACGGGAACTCTCTCATAACTCTTGAAGTGGATCGTCCTCCCCGCGCCTCCCCGAAGATCCCCCAGGACAAGGCTCGCGTTCGGCCTCCCCTCGGCGTCGATGCCCAAGCTAAACACCCGCTCGAGGACCGCGAGTCGACAGTCCCCATACGCATCCAATTTCACATCCATGCGCAACAAAAACCCCTCGCGAAGATCAAATTCCGAGGGATCCCTGGGGGAAATATAAAGACCATGCCCAGTGGCATCCTCCTGAATGCGGAGTCCCCGCCCTATGCGCCCTTCCGGGACAATGACCCCCGCCCCGCCTTGCTGCCCGGCCTGCGAAAGCCCCCCTGCATCAAAGTTCCATTCCCCCACAGGTTGGAGAGCCCGCAGCTTGAGAACCTGGCTGGGAGTATCGCCCTCCTCCCCCAAAACTTCCACCAAGGCAAGCTGCGCCGGAGAACGATGAAAGCGCGCCTGCATCCTAGCCCCCCGGGCATAGGCCTGGAGCCTGACAAGGGTCTGATCCAGTTCGTTCCCCCCGCGGCGCAAAAAGCCCACCCCGTAACCTAAGAGAACAGAGATCAACAAAATGACCAGAAGGATCTCGAGAAGAGTGAAACCCCTTGAAAAAAGGGGGGCCAAACCCCGCGAACAAACCCCGGCAAGAGACTTCGTGGAAGAAGCCTTAATCATTCTCTTGGTCCGGTGTCTTAAAGTTCCCAATATCATCACTCGTGTTGAAGACTCCATCTGGCCCTGCGCTGAAAAGCTGGAAGGTTCGTGCATTCAACCAACGCCCATCCTTGGTTCTCCAAGCTTGGACCGTCTGTTCTTCCCCCTCGGGGACATCGGGGTCGCCTCCCATTCTATAGGTCTGTTCGACTCCATAGTGACGATGGTGGAAATATGCCATGGGGTTTCCCCAAGGATCTTTCAGCTCCACCTTTTCCACTCGGTCGAGTTTCCCGATGGGGGCTTCGGCCTTGTCCTTGTCGGTGTTAATGAACCAACTATCCTTATCCCCAAAACCTTGAGCCCGCGAATCTGGACGGTGCAAAAAAGCAAGGAAAGACTCGATTCCTGGATTCACTGGATCCGCGGGGATTTTGAAGGTTTTCAAAGGATCTTTGAAATCATCGGGCGGATAATCCCCAAAGCGGCGTTGCCCCATGTATTCATCAGCTGCAGAGACCGCACTCTGGATGATAAGTTGACATTGGTTGATTTTGGCAGCCTCCTGTCCGGAAGTGAGCATGGGCATCAAAAACACCATGAGGAGACTGATCAAGCCAATCACCACCAAGATCTCAATCAGGGTAAAGCCATCCTGCTCCCCCCCTGCGTCCCTGTTCTTACACATCGCCCTACTCCCTCCGGATCAATTCGAAATCATCAAACATACCCTCGATTTTGGACCCCGCCGGTCCTTGGACATAGAGATCAAAGAAAAGAGGGCGTCCCCTTGCAGCCCGCAACCTGGAGAGAGGCCTTTGAAGCACAACCTTCCCGTCCAAGCTCAGAACGATCTCAGGATTCGCCGTCGTGTTCCCCAAAGGGGCGCGGAGGGCCACTCCAACCTCGACAAGTTTTCCATCCGCCCTGGGGCCAAGCTCTGGGGGAAGATCCTCAGGAAGAAGCTCGTAGAGCCCCTTCTTTTTGGTCCCCCTCCCATCCCGAAGGCGCGCCCAGGGGCCTCCCCGATGGTATCCAAGGATGGCTTCAAAACCCTGGCCGACCTTGCGACCCCCTTCACTGGGATCCTCGTCGGTCACCCGGAGGGCCAAGGTTTTGACTCCCGAGCCATGGGGAACCCCCAGTTTACATTTGACCTCAACAAAATTTTGGATGTCCTCGAGGGTCAGCCTCTGGAAAGCGGGTAAGTCTCCCTTGGAACGGCCACGGATGACCAAGCGGCCCTTTTGGATGGACCAGGAAAGCTTTGGTTGCCCCCTGGCTTTTTTGACCCAATGCCGGGCCAGCCCCTCATGGGAAAAATGATCCCGAAAGAGTCGCTTGCTTCGGTGGTCTTGAATCAAAAGGAGGGCGCGGTCCACGTACTGGCGGTAGGGGTCTGTCAAATCCCTAAGAACCTGCTGCAAGTCCCGGAGCTGCCCCAAGGCCTCGTCGGTGTATCCCTGGCGGTAGCGAATCAGAGCGAGGAGGATCTGCGCATGCGGCCCCAACTTGCCTCGCCACTTTCCCGAACGAAGGAAGGCACGTTTGGCAGCCTCATTTTCGCCAAGAGCATAGCTGATACAACCGAGGAGATCCTGATAGATCCAACGCCGATACCCCTTTTGTACCGCTGTCTTGATCCCTCCATCCCCGCCCTTGGAATCCTCGCCCCGAGCACTGAGTTCGCAGGCCTTGGAGATAAACCGCTTCGCCCGTTGCATTCCCTGGAACCCTCCTTCAGGGCTCTCCAAGGCCCGGCGGTATAGGATCATCGCCATTTCAGCCATAACGGGCGCGCGAACGCGCATTCCCGAGAGTGCCTGATCCAAAAAGGTTTCAGCTTCTTCGAGGCTTCCGTTTTTTCGGGCTTCCCGACCCGTCAAATAGAGAACCCAATTCTGTTCGGGATCCTGCAGAAGGGCCTGACGGCAGAGGTCCAGGGCTTCGACCGATTTCCCTCCAAGGTCAAGAGCAAACGCATCCAAAGCCAATGCAATGGGTCGCCGAAGAGGATCCCGACCGATCACCCGTTTTTTCATGGATCCGGCGACATAGTTACTGACCCCGCCAGCGTTCCCATGAATGGCTGCAATCGCGAACCCCAGTTCAGGTTCAATCGAAAGGGGCATCAGGGTCGAAGCTTCCCGAAAGGCGGCTTGAGCAGCAGGGTAGTCTTTTTTTGCCAACAAAAGGGCTCCGGTCAGCTGCGCGAGATCCCCCTTAGCAAGGGGGATCTCCTTGGCGGATTCGAGAGCCTTTTCGGCTCCTTTCAGATCCAAAACGGCCAAGTGTGCCCAAGTCAGGGTCCGACGGATCCTCGAAACAAGACGGGGAGCCATCGAGGCCACCTCTCGGCTCGCGGCTTTTTCAGCAGAAGCTAAAGCCTCGCTTCCCCGACCCTGTTCAAGCAAGAAGCGGGCTAAGGCAAGATGGTTTTTGGCATCCGTAAAACCATCCCGAACGGCGATCTGAAAGAAGGCTTCAGCTTGGCTCTGGAGATGGAAGGTTTGGGCCAGTTTACCCCGATAGCGGTACACAAAAGGAGCATGAGCAAAGGGAGTCTTCGCCAGCTCTTCATCCAAAAAGGCTAGTAAGTCCTCCAAGCGCCCCGACTCAAAGAGCACCCGGGCAGTGACCTCGTATCCCCTGGGATCTTTGGGGGCATCCCTCATCAGGATCCTTGCTTGGGCTTCGGCTTCGGCCAAGGCCTCAGGTGCTTTTTCGTAATCATAAAGGAGTCGAAGAATGAACTCATAGCGATCCACGATCCCCACCACCCCGGAAGGAATCCTGCGCTTTTCCATCTCAATGCGATTTCGCAGAGTGTTGGCAAAGGTCAAAGACTGAATCTGCTCCGGAGGAACCGGTTGGGCTGCGCCGAATTTGGGTTTTCCTTTGGCAGGATCAAATTCCTGGAAGAGAACGGGAGTTCGGAAAGGACCGATAAGCTTGAGCGCTTCCTGAGGAGCAGGAGTCCCCATCCCCCAACGTTGGGGATCCAAAATTTTTCCCCAGGAAGGCTTTCCCTCATCTTTGCGAAGGAGTTGGTCATACTGAAGGGCCCAAGCCAGACTGGGATCCTCCGCCGTTTGGGTCTGCGCCCCCTGCCCCGAAGCGGATTCTGTGCTTTTTGCTCCCGAACCTTCCCCACCGGGTTTTTCCTTCTCCTTCAACAATGGTTTTGGAAGCTGGGACGGGACCATCGCCCAAGCAAATGCGTGCGTTTCATCGGGGCTCCCCAAAAACTGGGGGATCGCCACGGGAAGAGCAGCTTCGGGAAAGGGGGGGAGCTCCAAGCGCAAAGGCGGCAAGGAGACGGTTTCCGAGGGAGGGAGAAAAAGATCCCGTTCTTTCCCTGTCCAGGTCCTTCCTTGGGCCTCCACAAGGGCCGAGCCGGGTCGTTCCAAAGGGGTGTAAGCCTGCTTCCTAATCCTGAGTCGCGAGCTGGGTTTCCGCCGGCTGTCCGGAACAAGAAGCCAAGCCACCAGAAGAGCAGAGAGGAGAAAGAGGACACGTTCCTTATTCAAAAAATCTTTCATGATTTCCCTCCCTGCAAAATCAAGAAGACGCACTCCACCGCGAGGGGATCTCCCGGGTCTTTGCCCACGGCCTCCATTTTCAGGCTTTTGAGGAGAAGCGGCCTCCGAGTTTTCCCTGCTCCATCCTTCCCTCCCAGCAAGGTTTCGACAAAGTTCTCCGTGGTCAGCGCATCAGCCCGAAAACGGAGTTGGACCTCGACACGCGGCTGCAGCTCGGGGATCTGCCGCCTTCGAGCGCTGCGCCCTCCATAGCCTTTTTTTACGGTCCGGATCTTCAGACCCTCGATGCTGGCAAGACCCTGCTCGGTTGGGAAACGCTCTGTGATGCTTCGCGAGGAAAGCAGCAAACGATCCAAAGCGTCCTCGACCAGGTCGAGGCCGAACAGCACCTCTTGGATTTCATCCCGATCAAAGGGAGTCTTGGAAGGGAGGCCCAGATTCCCCGCAAGGAAATCTACATTCTCAGCATCCATGTCCTCTCCAACCTTCTTGCGCGCCGCGGAGGTCAGGTTGAGGTAGTGAAGGGAAGCATCCCCCTTTCCATCGAGGAGGTATTTGGATCTGGGGTGGAAAAAGAGGGCCTTCTCCCGTCGATCCAGCCGCTCCTTCAGCTGGGCAGCCTCTTTTTTTGCCCGGGCAAACGCAGCCCGGTCAAAGAGGGCTTGCTTGCGGGTTTTTGCATGAGCCGAGAGGATTGTTTTGCGGGACCGATCCACATTGAAGGTCGAGGCAATAAAGCTACGACCGATCAAAAAGAAAAGGAGCCCTGCGAAGGCACCCAAGATCCATACCTTGTGTTCTTGCCAGAGTTCGTTGAGATCCATTCCCGCCCCCTACCTTCCGTCCCGATTCCTGCCGGTCCCTGAGCCATCCCTTGAGGCCTCACTGGAATCCGGTTTGATAAAAAGATAATCCGCCTGGAGAGTAAACCGAAAAGGCTTGCCTTGGGTCACTGTGTCCCGAAGAAAGGGGACCTCAGCATCCATCGCCCTCTTAAACTCGGCGTACACCGTCTCAAGCGGACGCCCGCTGATCGGCTTCCCCAGACCATCGCTTCGGATCAAATTCCGCTTGGGAGCCCGGCGCCGACTTCCCTTTGTATTAGCGAGCCAATCCGCTACAGCGGATTCACTGCGGATCGTCTTCATCCAAAGATCCACCGGGAGGTGACTTCGCAAAGAGCGAAGGTCTCGGACCGCTCCATGAAGGGGAACCAGAAGTGCTTCCATGGCCGCGAGCTTCTCCAGGGCCTTTTTATTTTTTTCCACAAGCTCAGCGGTCCTTTGATGAATGGACATGGCAATCTTGGCGCGCCCACCCAATTTTTTGGCCAGTGCCCGATACTCCTGGCTCCTTGCTTTGGAGCGGACAAAGAAGACCCCCAAGGAGGCCAGGAGAAGGACGGCCGCAGCAATGTTCCATACGGTTCTCTCCATAAATCGGCGTTTTTTTCGCACGGATTCGGGGAGAATCTCAATGGAATAGAGTTCGTCAAAACAGGGGGTCATGGCCAGACCTAAGGCAATTAGGCACTGGGGACCAGCCGCACGCAAAGCTTCAGCTTCTTGGCCCGGGCATTGGCTGAGATCTATCTCCGACACAGGATCCCAAATGCGAACGGGAGCAGCCATGCTCCGTTCGAGAAAACGGTCCATTCCCCGGACCTTGGCTCCCGGTCCGCAGAGCAAAACTTCACTGACCTGGATGTCCCGGCTCCCTGTTTGGCTCTGGCAGAACGCAACCGTCGAACGCATCCCTGCTTGGAATTGACCGATCACTCCTTGGACCGAATGGGCGACCTTCTCTTCTTGCGAGGACCCAAACTTGCCCATCTGCGCAGGATCCAGGGATAGAAGTTCCATCCGAATCCTTCTCGCCCTCTCCTCACGCACATTGAAGGCCTTGCCGATGGCATCATCGAGGACCGCAAGGCCGCCACTCACATTGCGGGCGAACAGAAGTGTCGTCCCTTGAACCAGGGCAAGATCGAGAGAGGACTCACCGATCCAGGCAAGGAAACGCACAGCATCCTCGTCCACGGGTCCTGCCATAAGGAAGGCGTTGTAGAGAGCGATCGCGTTGGGGGTGAAGGCAATGGCTTCTCCCTTCCAGGAGCGCACATCCTCGACCACATCCCCAAGAGAATCGGTCTTTGCCAAGGCCAGAAGAATGGTGTCCTCACCGGACCCCGCTCCCGCCCCTGGAAGAAGGTTGTAGTCACTTGAAAGGGGGTTCTTGGCCTGGGAAGCGATCTCCTGGACTTCGAAATCAATCAAGCGATGCAGCTGCCAATCAGGGACTTGGGGGACCTTGGTGTATTTCAAGGTGAGGTCCCGGCCTGTCAAACCGAGGTAGGCTTTTCCCACCGGAACCGCAGGCCTCCCAGTTGCGAGGTCAAACTCT
>Ga0256841_1001509_pt1 | contig 19888 bp, 19 predicted proteins | sample 356308metaG_FD_185971 | JGI IMG/M metagenome (GOLD analysis project Ga0256841, IMG submission 185971) | Hydrothermal vent microbial communities from Mid Atlantic Ridge, Atlantic Ocean - 356-308 | ecosystem: Environmental > Aquatic > Marine > Hydrothermal vents | place: Atlantic Ocean: Mid... | reverse complement strand
GGCCTTCTTCTTCGTCGTGGCCTTCTTCTTCGTCGTGGCTTTTTTCGCGGCCGGCGCGGCCTTCTTCTTCGCCGCAGCCTTCTTCGCCGCAGCCTTCCTCGCCGGGGCGGCCTTCACGGCCCCGTTCGTCGCCGCCTGCTTGCGCTCCACGGCCCGGCGGATGACGTCCGAACGGTCGCCGGCCGCGGCCTTGCGCGCCTCCTCGATCACCTTGACCACGGCCCGGAACACCTCGTCGATCGACCCCACGCCCTGCACCACGCGCAGCTTGCCCTGCTCGCGGTAGCGCTCCACCACCGGCGAGGTCTGCATCTCGTAGATGCGCAGACGGTTGCCGATGGTCTCTTCGTTGTCGTCGGCGCGCTGGCGCAGGCGGCCGCCGCACTCGTCGCAGCGGTCGTCCATCTTGGGCGGCGCGGAAAAGATGTTGTAGCTGGCGCCGCAGGATACGCAGGTGCGGCGACCGGCCAGGCGCTGCAGCAGCAGGTCGAAGTCGACGTCGATCAGAATGGCCACGTCGATGGGCTGACCAAGCTGCTCGAGCAGTTCGTCGAGCGTCTCGGCCTGCGTGATATTGCGGGGAAAACCATCGAGAATGAAGCCCTTGCGGGCATCCGGCTGCTGCAGACGCTCGCGGATCACGCCCAGCACGATGTCGTCGGACACCAGCTGCCCGGCATCCATCACCGCCTTGGCGGCGCGACCCAGCGGCGTGCCCGCCTCCACGGCGGCCCGCAGCAGGTCGCCGGTGGAGATCTCGGGGATGCCGTAGCGTTCGGACAACAGGTGGCCCTGCGTGCCCTTTCCGCAGCCGGGCGCGCCCAGCAGGACTATCCTCATGATCTGGTCTCGTTCATAGTAGGTTATTGGTTTTTATTGTATTTCACCGCACACCGCCGACCTTGCGGGGACCCAGCGAATAAAATTTATCCCTGGGGACATACAATAATTTGCATGGCTCATGCGCCGTTCAGTCATTAAGCTACCGCCTGCACGCCACCCAAGTCAAACGAACCTTATGAATTCCATGAGGTTTTGAGCTATGCTTGGGCGCCCTTTCAGCCACCGAGGCCGCTGAGCACCGCATCATGAGCGCCATTCCGGACTTTAGCGACAGCGAACTGTGGACCATCGGCACCACGTTGAAGGAACGCTACGGGGCGGAAAAGGAGATCCAGCTCGCCGAGACCGAGCTGCGCCTGGACCGCAGTTCCACCCGGCTGGAACCCTGCCCCACCGTCTACTGGGAAGACGACGGCTGTCATTTCGTCGTCTTCAAGACCGGCGACAAACGCTACCGTTGCCAGTTCTTCTACCGCGTCCACCAGCAATACGGCACCGGCATCGAGGAGTTCGACGACCTGTCCGAGTGCGTGGTCACCCTGCTGCAGGTGCAGGCCGACCAGGTGGCGAGGGAACGGGGTGATTGAACAGGTTTTTTCACTGCAAAGACGCAAAGAACAGCTTCAAAACATTGCCAACCGCGAAGGACGCGAAGGACGCGAAGTTAGAATATTGCTTGATAGCGAATTTTCATGATTTTCCTTCGCGTCCTTCGCGGTTGAACTGCCCCTTTGCATTCTTGGCGTCGTTGGGGTGAATCAGGTTTTTTGGAATAAACGACCAGGAGCGACCATGGCCAGAACTTCGACGAAGAAAAATGCGTTCTACGCACAGTCCGGCGGCGTCACCGCCGTTATCAATGCCAGCGCCTGCGGCGTCATCGAGACCGCGCGCAAGCACAAGGACCGGATCGGCAAAGTGTACGCCGGCCGCAACGGCATCATCGGCGCCCTGACCGAGGATCTCATCGACACCAGCAAGGAGTCCAACCGCGCCATCGCCGCGCTGCGCCACACCCCGTCCGGCGCCTTCGGCTCCTGCCGCTACAAGATGAAGAGCCTGGAGGCCAACCGCCGCGAGTACGAACGCCTGATCGAGGTGTTCGAGGCCCACAACATCGGCTACTTCTTCTACAACGGCGGCGGCGACTCGGCCGACACCTGCCTGAAGGTGTCGCAGCTGTCCAAGAGCATGGGCTACCCCATCCAGGCCATCCACGTGCCCAAGACCGTGGACAACGACCTGCCCATCACCGACAACTGCCCGGGCTTCGGTTCGGTGGCCAAGTACATCGCCGTCTCCACCCGCGAGGCCAGCTTCGACGTCGCCTCCATGGCCAAGACCTCGACCAAGATCTTCGTGCTGGAAGTCATGGGCCGCCATGCCGGCTGGATCGCGGCCGCCGGCGGCATGGCCGCCAGCGAGGACTGCGACCTGCCCATCGTCATCCTGTTCCCGGAAGTGACCTTCAGCCAGACAAAGTTCCTGAAGCTGGTGCGCGAGAAGGTCAAGCAGTACGGCTACTGCTCCATCGTGGTGTCGGAGGGCGTGCGCGACCGCTCCGGCAAGTTCCTGGCCGACCAGGGCCTGAAGGACGCCTTCGGCCACGCCCAGCTGGGCGGCGTGGCGCCGGTGATCGCCAACCTGGTGCGCGACAAGCTGGGCTACAAGTACCACTGGGCGGTCGCCGACTACCTGCAGCGCGCCGCGCGCCACATCGCGTCGAAGACCGACGTCGAGCAGGCCTACGCCATGGGCAAGGCGGCCGTGGAACTGGCGCTGGCCGGCAAGAACTCGGTCATGCCGACCATCGTGCGCACCAGCAACGCGCCCTACCGCTGGAAGGTCGGCGAGGCGCGCCTGGCGCGGGTCGCCAACGTGGAGAAGATGATGCCCAAGGGCTTCATCAGCCGCGACGGCTTCGGCATCACGAACAAGTGCCGCGAGTACCTGGCGCCGCTGATGCGCGGCGAGGACTACCCGCCCTACGGCAAGGACGGCCTGCCGAAGTACGTGCAGCTCAAGAACGTGGCCGTACGCAAGAAGCTGGCCGACTTCAAAATAAAGTAAGGAAACCCTGATTGATCCGGAATCGTCATTCCGGCGCAGGCCGGCCCGAAGGGCGGGCGAAGCGGGTCATCCGGATAGAGCAACAACCTGGATGCCGGGCTTCCGCCGGAATGACGAATTGGATCAGCGTTTCCATGACGGGGAACCCCCTGCAGGAGCGGGCTTGCCCGCGAAGGCGGAGACGGAGACCGCCGAACCGATGTTCCCGGCTGCGCCGCCTTCGCGGGCAAGCCCGCTCCTGCAGGTCTTATATCCATACGGGACGAGGGGCCAAAATGACGTTGGAGAAGGCGCGCGAACTGCTGGCGGTCCAGGCCCGCATGGGTGGTGGTTACAACCGCAACGGTGCGCGCCTCATCCTGGCCGAAGTGCAGCAGACACAGGGCCAACAGGCGGTGGATGGGCTGATACGCGAGTTCGACCTGGAGACTCTGTTTGGTTTCAAACCGGGCACGGAATTCCACCGTCCCTGACAGCAAGCAACCTGGAGGAAAGACATGTCACCTGAATTGATCTTTGCACTCGTGAGTGCCGGCGCCGCGCTGCTGTATGGCGTGTTCTCGGTGCAATGGATACTCGCCAAGCCGACCGGCAACGAGCGCATGCGCGAAATCGCCCTGGCCGTGCAGGAAGGCGCCCAGGCCTACCTCAACCGCCAGTACACCACCATCGGCATGGCCGGCGCCGTGGTGTTCGTGCTGATCGGCGTCTTCATCGGCTGGCCGACCGCCATCGGCTTCGCCATCGGCGCCGTTTTCTCCGGGGCGGCCGGCTACATCGGCATGAACATCTCGGTGCGCGCCAACGTGCGCACCGCCCAGGCCGCCAACGAGGGCCTGAACGCCGCCATGCAGATCGCCTTCCGCGGCGGCGCCATCACCGGCCTGCTGGTGGTCGGCCTGGGGCTGCTGGGCGTGGCCGGCTACTACGCCATCCTGACGGGCATGGGCGTCGAGGATCCGCTGCACCCGCTGGTCGGCCTGGCTTTCGGCGGCTCGCTGATCTCCATCTTCGCGCGACTGGGCGGCGGCATCTTCACCAAGGGCGCCGACGTCGGCGCCGACATCGTCGGCAAGGTCGAGGCCGGCATCCCGGAAGACGACCCGCGCAACCCGGCGGTCATCGCCGACAACGTCGGTGACAACGTCGGCGACTGCGCCGGCATGGCCGCCGACCTGTTCGAGACCTACGCCGTCACCGTGGTGGCCACCATGCTGCTGGGCGGCCTGTTGCTGAAGGATGCCGCCATGCAGGCGGCGGTCTACCCGCTGGTGCTGGGCGGCGTGTCCATCATCGCTTCCATCATCGGCACCTTTTTCGTCAAGGCGCGCGAGGGAGGCAAGATCATGAACGCCCTGTACCGCGGCCTGATCGTGTCCGGCGTGCTGGCGGCCATCGCCTTCTACTTCGTCACCGACCTGGTGATGGGGGGCAACGGCACCTACGCGACCCTGGACCTGTTCTGGTGCTCGCTGATCGGCCTGGCGCTGACCGCCGCCATGGTGGTCATCACCGAGTACTACACCGCCACCGAGTTCTCGCCGGTGCGCCACATCGCCGAGGCCTCCACCACCGGCGACGGCACCAACGTCATCGCCGGCCTGGGCGTGTCCATGAAATCCACCGCCCTGCCGGTGCTGGCGGTGTGCGCCTCCATCTGGGGCAGCTACGAGCTGGCCGGCCTGTACGGCATCGCCATCGCCGCCACCGCCATGCTGTCCATGACCGGCATCATCGTGGCCCTGGACGCCTACGGCCCCATCACCGACAACGCCGGCGGCATCGCCGAAATGGCCGAGCTGGACGAGAAGATCCGCAACATCACCGATCCGCTGGACGCCGTGGGCAACACCACCAAGGCGGTCACCAAGGGCTACGCCATCGGCTCCGCCGGCCTGGCGGCGCTGGTGCTGTTCGCCGACTACACCCACACCCTGGACGCCAACGGCGGGGTGGCGGCCAACTTCTCGCTCGACAACCACATGGTGCTGATCGGCCTGTTCATCGGCGGCCTGGTGCCCTACCTGTTCGGCTCCATGGCCATGGAGGCGGTCGGCCGCGCCGCCGGCGGCATCGTCAACGAGGTGCGGCGCCAGTTCCGGGAAATGCCGGGCATCATGGAGCATACCCAGAAGCCCGACTACTCGCGCGCCGTCGACATGCTGACCAGGGCGGCCATCCGCGAAATGGTGGTGCCCTCGCTGCTGCCGGTGCTGACGCCGGTGGTGGTGGGCCTGCTGCTGGGCAAGGAGGCGCTGGGCGGCCTGCTGATCGGCACCATCGTCACCGGCCTGTTCGTGGCCATTTCCATGACCACCGGCGGCGGCGCCTGGGACAATGCCAAGAAGTACATCGAGGACGGCAACTTCGGCGGCAAGGGCTCCGACGCCCACAAGGCGGCGGTGACCGGCGACACCGTCGGCGACCCCTACAAGGACACCGCGGGACCGGCCATCAACCCGTTGATCAAGATCATCAACATCGTGGCGCTGTTGATCGTGCCGTTGCTGTGAGGCGGTAAATAGCCACGGAAAGCACGGAAAACACGGATGAAACAATAAAATAGCCACGGAAAACACGGAAAGCACGGATGAAAAACCTTGTTTTTTTGGCGCGCTGCGCGCGCTGCACATGTTCAAGTCCGTGTTTTCCGTGGCTATTGCATGGGTATTGTCCGTGCTTTCCGTGTTTTCCGTGGCCATCACAGGGTATTTTGCCCCCCTCTCCACAGCCACCCCCAATAAATCAGGATTTCCTAATAAAGGGCCGGTATAATCACCGGCCCTTTTCCTTTGGACGGCAAACACAAGATGAACCTCGATCGCGTCACTTCCGGCAGCGATGTCCCCCACGACATCAATGTCATCATCGAGATACCGGCCCATTCCGACCCCGTGAAGTACGAGGTCGACAAGAAGACCGGCGCCATGTTCGTGGACCGGTTCATGAACACGGCCATGCACTACCCCTGCAACTACGGCTACATACCGCACACCCTGTCCGACGACGGCGATCCGGTGGACGTGCTGGTGCTGACGCCGGTGCCCCTGATCAGCGGCTCGGTGGTGCGCTGCCGGCCGGTCGGGGTGCTGAAGATGACCGACGAGTCCGGTGACGACGCCAAGGTGCTGGCGGTGCCCATCGACAAGCTGTGCAAGGTCTATCGCCAGGTACAGGACTTCCGCGACCTGCCGCCCATGATCCTGGAACAGATCGCGCACTTCTTCGAGCACTACAAGGACCTGGACGAAGGCAAGTGGGTGCGGGTGGAAGGCTGGGCCGGCATCGACGAGGCGCAGCGCGAAATCATGAACAGCGTCGAAATGTACCGCAATGCGCCGGAGAAACCGGCCTTCTGATGACACGGCGAAACGATGGAATAGCCACGGAAAGCACGGAAAGCACGGAAAAAAGCATGTTTTTTTGGCGCGCCATGCGCGCCGCAAATTTTCAAGTCCGTGTTTTCCGTGCTTTCCGTGGCTATCCTCGTCTTTCCGTCCGTGCTTTCCGTGTTTTCCGTGGCTATTTCTCATCCTTCCGTGTCCATCAACCGTATTCGGGATTTCCACCACCATGAAAATCTGCATCGTCTCCGACAGTCATGACAACCGGCAGTTGCTGGAGGCCGCCGTGCGCCAGGCGAAGGCCGAGGGCGCCGGGGCGGTGCTGCACTGTGGCGACGTGGTGGCAGCCAGCACCCTCGGCGTGCTGCAGCCGCTCGGCCTGCCCGTGCACGTCATCCACGGCAACAACACCGGCGACCTCTACATGATGGCGCGGGTGGCCGGCAGGGCCAGCAGCGTGGTGCAGTTCTACGGCCAGGACGCCGGCATCGAACTGGCGGGGCGGCGCATCTTCCTGGTCCACTACCCCCACTACGCCCGCGCCATGGCCACCACCGGCGACTGGGACCTGGTGTGCTGCGGCCACGACCACGACGCCCGCGTCGAGACCGTCGACCACATCGGCGGCGGCATCACCCACCTGGTCAACCCGGGCACCGTGGGCGGCGTGGCCGCGCCGGCGACCTGGGTGATGGGCGACCTGGAAACGATGGAATTCGAGATCCGCAACGTGGCCGTGGAGGAAACCGCCGCCTCGTAACTACCCGGCGGCCGCCTCTCGACCCGGGTGCGGGATGTGGTGGCCGAGGCAAGGCGGGCGAGGCCGCGCGGCGGCATCCACCGAACCGGCCTTCTGGTGGGGTTCGCTTCGCTCACCCCACGGGCGATTTTGTTTCAGGGTGGGGTGAGCGCAGCGAACCCCACCAGAAGGCCTTTCCGGGAACGGCTGTCGTCAAACCTGACGCCAGGGTGGGAAGCACCCGCAGCAGCCCCACCGCCGTCCCACCGGGTCACCCCGGCGTGTTGGACTCCACCCAGCGGCTGCCCGTCGCCGTCTCTTCCTTCTTCCAGAACGGCGCCGTCGATTTCAGTTCTTCCATCAGCCAGCGGCAGGCTTCGAAGGCCTCGCGGCGGTGAGCAGACCAGACCGCCACCAGCACGATGGGGTCGTCCGGCAGCAGGCGGCCGACGCGGTGCAGGATGAGGCTGTCGAGCAGCTCCCAGCGTTCGGCCGCCCGGGACGACATCGCTTCCAGGTGCCGCTCGGTCATGCCGGCATAGTGCTGCAGGGTCATGGCCTGCACGGCGTCGCCCTGGTTGAAATCCCTCATGGTGCCGACGAAGGCGGCAGTGGCGCCGAAGCGGCCCGCCAGCTCGTCGCGGCTGTCCTGGTAGGCGCGCAGCTCCAGCCAGGGGTCGAAGGGCTGTTCTGTCACCCGCACCTTCATCCCCGGCCCCCGGTCACGGGCGGGAAGAAGGCGATCTCGTCGCCGTCCTCGACCGGCTGGGCGGGCTGGCTGTATTCCATGTTGCGCGCCACCAGAACGCTGGCCGGCAGCGGCTCGCCGGGCACAGCGGCCGACCACACGGCCTCGATGGTGGCGCCGGCCGGCACCGCCACCCGCACCTCGCTGCGCCCCAGGCGCTCGCCGAGGGCGGCGAAAAACCTCACATTGACCTGCAGATTGCCGGGTAGTGATTGCGTCACCGCGCCGTGCCCCCTATATTGCCTCGCAAGCACTGGTAAAGATTCCGGAATTTTTGCCACTACAGTCTAGCACGGAAGTTTCCGTGGAGAGCCCTGCCCGTACCCGCCAGCATGACTGAACTGACCCATTTCAACGCCCGCGGCGACGCCCACATGGTGGACGTCGGCGACAAGGCGGAAACCGCCCGCAGGGCCGTGGCCGAGGGCCGCATCCGCCTGCAGGCCGAGACTCTGGCGCGCATACGCGAAGGCGGCCTGAAGAAAGGCGACGTGCTGTCGGTGGCGCGCATCGCCGGCATCATGGGCGCCAAGCGCACCGCCGACCTGGTGCCGCTGTGCCACCCACTGGCGCTCACCCGCGTCGACATCGAACTGACGCCGCAGGACGAGCCGGCCGCCGTGCGCTGCCGGGCGACGGTCGAGACCCGCGGCCGCACCGGCGTGGAAATGGAGGCCCTGACGGCGGTGCAGGTCGCCCTGCTCACCGTCTACGACATGTGCAAGGCCATCGACCGGGGCATGACCATCGAGGAGGTGCGCCTGATGGAAAAGCTGGGCGGCAAGTCGGGCCACTGGCGAAGGGACACCTAGGAGAGCGCATGGCCACGCCGCTGCGAGTGCTGATCATAGAAGACAACGACGACGATGCCCAGCTGGTGCTGGTCAAGCTGCGCCATGCCGGCTACCACCCGGACTACCGTCGCGTCGACAGCGCCGACAGCCTGCGCGACGCGCTGCGCGAGGGTGGCTGGCAGATCGTGGTGTCGGACTATGCCATGCCGTCCTTCAGCGGCCTCGAAGCCCTGCAGATCATCCGCGACGCGGAGCCGGACATCCCCTTCATCCTGGTATCCGGCACGGTCGGCGAGGAGATCGCCGTACGCGCCATGAAGGCCGGCGCCAACGACTACATCATGAAGGACAACCTGGCTCGCCTGGTGCCCGCCATCGAACGCGAACTGCGCGAGGTGGCCAAACGCGCCGAGCGCCATCGCGCCGAGGAAGCGCTCTACCAGGAGCGGGAACGCGCCCTCATCACCCTGCACTCCATCGGCGACGGCGTCATCACCACCGATGCGGACGGGCGCGTGGAATACATGAACCCGGTGGCCGAGGAAGTGACCGGCTGGAGCTGCGGCGAGGCCCAGGGCTACCCGCTCAACAAGGTGTTCCTGCTGGTCGACGAGACCAGCCGCGCCGAGGTCGAGAGTCCCGCCGGGGCCTGCCTGCGCACCGGCCGCGTCATCAGCCTCAACGAACAGCGGGTGCTGGTCAACCGCCGTGGCGAGGAACGCCACGTCGAGGACTCGGCCGCCCCCATCTACGACCGCGACAAGAAACTGATCGGCTGCGTGCTGGTGTTCCACGACGTGACGCGCGAACGGCGCATGGCGCGGCAGATGGCCTGGCAGGCCTCCCACGACGCTCTCACCGGGCTGGTCAACCGCAACGAGTTCGCCGGCCGCCTCAACGACCTGATGGAAGGGCTGTCCGGCGACGGACGCAGCCACGCCCTGCTGTACCTGGACCTCGACCAGTTCAAGGTCATCAACGACACCTGCGGCCACAGCGCCGGCGACGAACTGCTCAAGCAGGTGGCGCGCCTGCTGCGCCGCCACATGCCGGCCAACGCCGCGCTGGCGCGGCTCGGCGGCGACGAGTTCGGCATCCTGCTGGAGGACGTCGACATCGGCCAGGCGCGGGCGGTGGCCGACCGGCTGCTCAAGGCCTTCGGCGATTTCACCTTCCACTGGCAGGAGCGCCGTTTCGACGTCGGCGTCAGCATCGGCCTGGTGCCCATCCACGGCGACGGCGAGAGCGCCTCGTTCGTGTTGAGCGCCGCCGACGTGGCCTGCTACGTGGCCAAGGACGCCGGCCGCAACCGGGTGCACGTGTACGAGGAATCCGACATCGACCTGGGCCAGCGCCACAGCGAGATGCACTGGGTGTCGCGCATCAAGGAGGCCCTGGAGGAAGACCGTTTCGAACTCTACCGCCAGTCCATCGTCCCGCTCGGCAGCGAGGACGCCACGCCGCACTGCGAACTGCTGCTGCGGCTGCGCGGCCGTGACGGCAGCCTGGTGCCGCCGGCCGCCTTCATCCCGGCGGCCGAGCGCTACAATCTCATGAACTCCCTCGACCGCTGGGTGATCGACACGGCCTTCCGCTACATCAGCAGCCGCCCCGCCGGCAGCCTGTGCAACTATTCCATCAACCTGTCCGGCAACTCGCTCAACGACGACGACCTGCCCGGCTACATCCAGCACAAGATCGGCGACTACCGCGTCAACCCGGACACCATCTGCTTCGAGATCACCGAGACGGCCGCGGTCTTCAACCTGGCCAAGGCCAGCCACGTCATCCGCTCCCTGAAGGTGCTCGGCTGCCGCTTCGCGCTGGACGACTTCGGCAGCGGCCTGAGCTCCTTCGGCTATCTGAAGAACCTGCCGGTGGACTACCTCAAGATCGACGGCAGCTTCGTCCGCGACATGGACAGCGACCCCATGAACCGGGCCATCGTCGAAGCCATCAACCAGGTCGGCCACACCCTCAGCATCCGCACCATCGCCGAGTTCGTGGAGAACGACAGCATCGCCGTGCAGCTCCGGCGGCTCGGCGTCGACTACGGCCAGGGCTACCATTTCCAGGTGCCGGAACCGCTCATGGAGCAGGACAGCGCCCAGGTGATTCCCCTCAAACGGCGCAGCTGACCCCCGGCACAACCTACCCGTATGCCCCCCTGTAGGAGCGGGCTTGCCCGCGATCACCAGTCCGGCGGCCACCCCGGCCGGGCATGCCACCCTGCAGGAGCGGGCTTGCCCGCGATCGCGAGTCCGGCGGCCGCCGGACCGTCACCCCGGCTGCGCCGGGGATCGCGGGCGAGCCCGCTCCTACAGGGCTATATAACCTAATGAAAAACTGCGAAAAAACTGGTAGTCGCGGGTGAGGTATACTGAGACCATGCAATGGTTCACCCCGGTTCCCGAAGATGCCGGCGTGCGGCGGCTGATGGCCGCCAATGCGCGACCGGCGGCGACCCGCCCGCCCGAATCCGTGGCGGCCCCGCTACCCGACGCCGCCGGCAACCGGACCCGCGGCGCCCGGCCGGTCGGCGCCGTGGAACGCCGGCACGGCGAGCGCCGCCACCAGGACCGGCGCCGGCGTCAGGTGCCGGTGCTGCTGGACACCCGCTGCCGGCCCGACCGCCGCACCAGCGGCGACCGGCGCGGCGCCGGGCCCGTCAAGGGCCGGCGGCTGGACGTGTACGCCTGAAGCAGGCCGCGGGGCGGCCGGCCGGTGCTGTGCTAGCATAGGCGTCGTTCCGGCAACCCGTTGCTCCACATCATGCCCCACCAGGACTTCAACCCCGGCCTGCTCGATTTCATCCGCCGCTCGCCCACCCCTTTCCACGCCGTCGCCCGCCTGCGGGAGCAGTTGCTGGCAGCCGGTTTCAGCGAACTCGACGAGGGCGAGAGCTGGCGACTGGAGGCCGGCGGCCGCTACCTGGTCACACGCAACGGTTCCTCGCTGATCGCCCTGCAGCTCGGCTCGCGGCTGGTGGCCGAAGCCGGCCTGCGCCTGGTGGGCGCGCACACCGACAGCCCCTGCCTGCGCATCAAGCCCAACGCGGGCGACTGCAACCAGGGCTGCTACCAGCTCGGCGTCGAGGTCTACGGCGGCGCCCTGCTCAACCCCTGGTTCGACCGCGACCTGTCCATCGCCGGCCGCGTCAGCTACCGCGACGCGCGCGGCCGCCTGGGCAGCACCCTGATCGACTTCGAGCGACCGGTGGCCGTCGTCCCCAGCCTGGCCATCCACCTGGACCGCGAGGCCAACAGCTCGCGCAGCATCGACGCCCAGAAGCACCTGCCGCCGGTCCTCATGTCCTGCACGGGCGAGCCGCCGGCCTGGCGGGAGCTGCTGCTGGAGGAGCTGCGCCGGGAGCAGCCGGGGCTCGACGTCGACGCCGTGCTGGATTTCGAACTCAGCCTGTACGACTGCCAGCCGCCGGCGGTCACCGGCCTGCGGGGCGACTTCATCAGCGCCGCGCGGCTCGACAACCTGCTGAGCTGCCACACCGGCCTGCGCAGCCTGATCGATGCCGACGGCGACCAGAACCGGCTGCTGGTGTGCAACGACCACGAGGAGGTCGGCTCGACCTCCGCCAGCGGCGCCGACGGCCCCTTCCTCAAGTCGGTGCTGGAACGCCTGTGCGGCGACGCCGAGTCCCTGAGCCGCTGCATCGACCGTTCCTGGCTGGTGTCGGCCGACAACGCCCACGCCGTCCACCCCAACTACGCCGACCGTCACGACAGCGCCCACGGGCCGCGGCTCAACCAGGGCCCGGTCATCAAGGTCAACGCCAGCCAGCGCTACGCCACCAGCAGCGACACCGCCGCCCTGTTCCGCCACCTGTGCCAGCAGGCCGGGGTGCCGGTGCAGGATTTCGTCATGCGCAGCGACCTGGCCTGCGGCAGCACCATCGGCCCCATCACCGCCGCCGCCATCGGCGTGCGCACCCTGGACGTGGGCGTGCCGACCTTCGCCATGCACTCGCTGCGCGAGCTGGCCGGCGCCCGCGACCCGGACTACCTGTACCGCGCCCTGAAGGCGTTTTTCGCCCACGAGGGCTGACGGTTCAGTATCGGCGGCGACGAACCGCTATCATTGCTGTCAGGGAACCACGGGCGTGCCGTCCGGGAGGGCTGCCGATGGCGAACAAACTCGCGCTGGTCGTAGACGACTCCAGGTCGGCGCGCCTGGTGCTGCGCCGCATGCTGGAAAAATACGACCTGGACGTCGAGACGGTGGAGTCCGCCGCCGCCGCACTCGACTACCTGACCGGCGCGCGCCCGGACGTCATCTTCATGGACCACATGATGCCCGGCATGGACGGCTTCGAGGCGGTGCGGCGCATCAAGGCCAACCCCGACACCGCCACCATCCCCGTCATGATGTACACCTCCAGGGGCGGCGACCTGTACCTGGGACAGGCCCGCGCGCTGGGCGCCGTCGGCATCCTGCCCAAGACCGTGGCGCCGGCCGAGCTCTACTCCGCCCTGCAGCGCCTGGGCCTGGTGCGGGAGCGCCGCAGCCGCGACCGCACCCTGGACGAGGACGGTGCTTCCGAACGCCAGGTCGACATCCGCCGGCGGCGCGCGGCGGCGGCCGGCGAATCGCTGCCGGTGCGCCAGCCCGACCGGCCCCTGGATACCGATACCGTCCGCGCCCTGCTGGAGGAACAGTCGGTCGAGATGCGCAAGGACCTGCTGCTCGGCTTCGAGACCACCACCCGCCAGATCCACGACACCCTGGGACGGGAGCTGGACGACCGGCTGGACAAGCTGAAGGCGTCCCTCGGCCAGGCCGCCCAGCCGTCGCCACTGCCCGTGATCCTGCTGACGGTGCTGCTGTTCGTGTCGCTGAGCTGGAACTATGCCCTGCAGCAGGGCGGGGCGGGGCGACAGCCCCGGCAGCCGGAACAGCCGGCCGCGGCGGCGGCCCCACCGGCGGCGGAAACCGGCGCGCTGCCGGCCGCAGCCGCCGTCACCGGCCGGGGGCCGGACTGGCGACTGACTGAGTGGATCGCCAACCAGGAGCTGGGCTACGACTACGACGAACTGGCGCTGGACAAGGATCGCGTCGGCTTCGTGCGCGAACTGCTGCGCCGCCTCGGGGCCGCCGGTTTCCGCGGTCGCGTGGTGCTGGAGACCCACGTCGGGGAATTCTGCCTGCTCGGCGACCACAGCGACGGCTTCCGCCTGGCGGCGCCCGACCTGCCCGTGACCCGCTGCGAGCTCATCGGCAACCCGGTCCAACCCACCGACCTGCCCTCGGCCCACCAGTCACTGCGCTTCGCCAACCTGGTCGGCAGCGCGGCCCCGCCCGGCGGCGGCATCGAAGTCGAAGTGACCAACCTGCCGCGGCAGACGCCGCTGGCACCCTACCCGCCCAAATCGGACCAGACCACCGCCGGCCAGTGGAACCGCGCAGCACGCAGGAACAACCGCATCCGCGTCCACCTCGATCCCGCATAGGCCGAACGCAGGGTGGGATGAGCGAAGCGAACCCCGCCAGGCGCCATTCGGGCGCATTCATTCCTTGAGATAGATCTCGCCGCCCTGTTCGCGGAATTCGCGCGCCTTTTCGTCCAGGCCTTCCTCCACCGCCACCTGGATGTCGCCGATGCCTTTCGATTCGGCGTACTCGCGCACGTCCTGGCTGATCTTCATGGAACAGAAGTGCGGCCCGCACATGGAACAGAAATGCGCCACCTTGGCCGAGTCCTTGGGCAGGGTCTCGTCGTGGAACTCGCGCGCCTTCTCCGGGTCCAGGCCGAGGTTGAACTGGTCCTCCCAGCGGAACTCGAAGCGCGCCTTGGACAGGGCGTTGTCGCGCACCTGGGCGCCCGGGTGGCCCTTGGCGAGATCGGCCGCGTGGGCGGCGATCTTGTAGGTGATGATGCCGTCGCGCACGTCCTGCTTGTCGGGCAGGCCCAGGTGTTCCTTGGGGGTCACGTAACACAGCATGGCGGTGCCGTACCAGCCGATCTGGGCGGCGCCGATGGCCGAGGTGATGTGGTCGTAGCCGGGCGCGATGTCGGTGACCAGCGGCCCCAGGGTGTAGAACGGCGCCTCGAAACAGTCGGCCAGTTCCTTGTCGACGTTCTCCCTGATGAGCTGCATGGGCACGTGGCCGGGCCCCTCGATCATGACCTGCACGTCGTGCTTCCAGGCGATTTTCGTCAGTTCGCCCAGGGTCTCCAGCTCGGCGAACTGGGCGGCGTCGTTGGCGTCCGCCAGCGAGCCGGGGCGCAGGCCGTCGCCGAGCGAGAAGGACACGTCGTAGGCCTTCATGATGTCGCAGATGTCCTCGAAGTGGGTGTAGAGGAAATTCTCGCGGTGGTGGGCCAGGCACCACTTGGCCAGGATGGAGCCGCCGCGCGACACGATGCCGGTGACGCGGTTGGCGGTCAGCGGCACGTAGGCCAGCCGCACGCCGGCGTGGATGGTGAAGTAGTCCACGCCCTGCTCGGCCTGCTCGATCAGGGTGTCGGCGAACAACTCCCAGGTCAGTTCCTCGGCCTTGCCGTCGACCTTCTCCAGCGCCTGGTAGATGGGCACGGTGCCGACCGGCACCGGCGCGTTGCGCAGGATCCACTCGCGCGTCTCGTGGATGTTCTTGCCCGTCGACAGGTCCATCACGGTGTCACCGCCCCAGCGGGTCGACCAGACCATCTTCTCCACTTCTTCGGCGATGGACGAGGTGACCGCCGAGTTGCCGATGTTGGTGTTCACCTTCACCAGGAAGTTGCGGCCGATGATCATCGGCTCCAGCTCCGGGTGGTTGATGTTGGCCGGGATGATGGCGCGGCCGCGCGCCACCTCGTCGCGCACGAACTCCGGCGTGACGCGTTCGGGGAGGGCGGCGCCGAAGGACTGACCGGGGTGCTGCTTGAGCAGGCCGCTGTCGCGCAGCGCGTCGAGACGCAGGTTCTCGCGGATGGCGACGTATTCCATCTCGGGCGTGACGATGCCCTGCCTGGCGTAGTGCATCTGGGTGACGTTGCAGCCGGCGCGGGCGCGGCGCGGGCGGCGGATGTGCTCGAAGCGGAGCTTCGCCAGCTCCGGGTCGGCGGCGCGCTGGCGTCCGAAGCCGGAGCTGGGGCCGTCCAGCCATTCGGTGTCGTTGCGCTCGTCGATCCAGGCGCCGCGCAGGTCCGGCAGCCCCTTGAGCAGGTCGATCTCGGCCTCCGGATCGGTATAGGGGCCGGAGGTGTCGTAGACGGCGATGGGCGGGTTCTGCTCGGCGCCGAAACTGGCCGGCGTGTCGGCCTGGCGGATCTCGCGCATGCCCACGCGGATGTCGGGGCGCGAACCCTGCACGTAGATCTTGCGGGAGCCGGGGAACGGCCGGGTGACCTCCTCCGACAGGCGGGCGGTCTTGGCGATGAATTCTTCCGGGATGGCGCTCATGATGCTTTCCCCGTTCGGTGGTCCGGGCGGACGAACAGGGAAGGCTGGAGACTGGCTCAGCTTCCCTGCGCAGGTATTAACCGGATCAGGTTCGAAGGGTTTCTCTCAGCCCCGTCATCCGCAACGGAGCACCCCCAGCTGTAGCGCCCAAAGTATAGTAAGCACCCCGCCAATGCAAGGCCGGTCAGCTTGCCTGCACGGGACAAACCCCGTATCTTTTGCCGCAATTCCGACGCTGGGCCGGAGGCAAGGGAAAACCCCAATGAATGCGATGAATACGGAACGGGCACGGTTCAACATGATCGAGCAGCAGATCCGTCCCTGGGACGTGCTCGACGACCGCGTGCTGGCCGTGATCGCCGCCACCCCCAGGGAGGATTTCGTTCCGGAACAGTACCGCAACCTGGCCTTTTCCGACATCAGCATCCCGCTGGCCCACGACCAGGCCATGATGCCGCCGAAGCTGGAGGCGCGCCTGCTGCAGAGCCTGGAACTGAATCCGGACGACGACATACTCGAGATCGGCACCGGCAGCGGCTACCTGAGCGCCTGCCTGGCGCGCCTCGGCGCCCGGGTCCATTCGGTGGACCGGTTCGAGGACTTCGTCGACACGGCGCGCGCCCGGCTCGACGCCCACGCCATCGGCAACGTGACACTGGAAGTCCGCAACGCCGCCACCGGCTGGCAGGACGAGCGGCGTTTCGACGCCATCGCCGTCACCGGCTCCCTGCCGGTGCTGCACCGCGGTTTCCACGAGGCATTGAGCGTGGGCGGCCGCCTGTTCGTGATCGTCGGCACGCCGCCGGTGATGGAAGCCATGCTGATCACGCGCAGCAGCGAGACGGAATGGTGCCAGACGCGCCTGTTCGAGACCTCGGTCCCACCGCTCATCGACGCTCCCCGGCCCGACGCGTTCCGGTTCTAGGCGCCGCGGTCATGCGCGAACTGGGCGCGGCGGAACTGAAGGCCCACCTCGCGAGCACCAGCGAGCCGCCATTGCTGCTGGATGTGCGCGAGCCCTGGGAATACGAGCAGGCGCACATCGACGGCTCGCTGCTGATCCCCATGCGCAGCCTGCCCGCGCGGCTGGCCGAACTGGACCCGCAACGCGAGACGGTGGTGATCTGCCACCATGGCATCCGCTCGCGCATGGTGTGCCGCTTCCTGGAGAGCGAAGGCTTCGTCCGCCTCATCAACCTGAACGGCGGTGTCGACGCCTGGGCGCGCGACGTGGACCCGGACATGGCGACCTATTGACGCCACGCGAATCCGCAACCAGACAACGCTTTGTCGTCACGGTGACCAACATGAAAAGACTGATCCGCATCACCTTCGCTCTGGCCTCCTGCCTGACCCTGGCCAATGGCGCCCACGCCGAAGACCTGCTGACCATCTATCGCCAGGCCGCCGACACCAATCCGCAGCTGGCCGCGGCCGCCGCCGAACTGCAGGCGGTGCGCGAAAAGCGCCCCCAGGGCCTGGCCGGCCTGCTGCCGGTGCTGGGGCTGAACGGCAGCCTGGCCCGCCAGCGCTTCAAGAACCTCAACCGGTCCTCTCCCGTCAGCCGCTCCACCAGCCGCTCGGCCGGCCTGCAGCTGACGCAGCCGCTGTTCCGTTACGACCGCTGGATCCAGCTCAAGCAGGCCGACAGCGCCATCGCCCAGTCCGAGGCGCAGTACGCCGCCGCCCGGCAGGATCTCATGGTCACCGTCGCATCGCGTTATTTCGACGTCCTGGGCGCCGAGGACAACCTGGAGTTCGCCCTGGCCGAGAAGAAGGCCATCGCCCGCGAGCTCGACCAGGCCCGGCAACGTTTCGACGTCGGCCTCATCGCCATCACCGACGTCAACGAGGCGCAGGCGCGCTACGACCTCTCGGTGAGCCAGGAGATCCAGGCGCGCAGCCAGCTTCAGGAAGCCCGCGACGCGCTGCGCGAAGTGGCGGGCAAACGCTACGAACACCTGCTGCGGCTGCAGGAAGAACTGCGGCTGGATGTCCCCGAACCCGCCGAACCCGACGCCTGGGTCGAGCGCGCCCTGCAGGAAAACCTCCGCGTGCTGGCCGCGCAGGCGGGCGCGGAGACGGCTCGCAAGGAGATCCAGCGCCAGCGCGCCGGCCACCTGCCGACGCTGGACGCCAGCGCCAGCTACAACTACCTGGACACCAATTTCGGCGGCATCGCACCCATTACCCGCCTGGACGGCGAGGTCGGTCTGAAGCTGAACCTGCCGATCTACGAGGGTGGCCTGGTGATGTCCCGCACGCGCGAGGCGCGCAGCCGCTTCCAGCAGGCGACCGAACAGGTGCAGCAGGAAGTCCGCGCCGCGGAACTGGAGACCCGCAACGCCTTTCGCAACGTGCAGACCGCCATCGCGCAGGTCAAGGCGCTGGCGCAGTCGCTCAAGTCCACCCGGGTGGCCCTGGAAGCCACGGAGGCCGGCTTCGATGTCGGTACCCGCACCATCGTCGATGTCCTCGACGCCCAGCGCGAGTTCTACAAGGCGCGGCTGGACTATGCCCGTGCCCGCTACCTCTACCTGGTCAACCAGCTGCGTCTCAAGAAGGCCGCCGGCATCCTGGCCGAGGAAGACCTGGCGACCGTCAGCGGCTTCCTGAAAAACCCCGCCCCGTGACGACCGCCATGCTGTGCCGTGCCGAGGATGCGGTGCTGGTGCTGATCGACGTGCAGGAACGGCTGGCCGCCGCCATGCCGGAGGCGGCGCTCGGCGCCATGACCCGAGCCGCCGGCCACCTGCTGGAAGCCGCCGGCCAGCTCGACGTGCCCGTGATCGCCACCGAGCAATACCCGGCCGGCCTGGGCGCGACCCTGCCGGCCCTGCGCGGGCGCCTGCCGGCCGGCCACCGGCTGCTGGACAAGACCTGCTTCTCCTGCCGCGGCGCCGCGGGATTCGACGCGGCGCTGGCCGGCCTGCAGCGCCGCCAGGTGGTGCTGGCCGGCATGGAGACCCACATCTGCGTCCTGCAGACCGCCCTGCAACTGCAGGCCGGGGGCTACGGCGTGTTCGTCGCCGAAGACGCCGTCTGCGCCCGCTCGGCCGACCGCACACGCAATGGCTTGCAGCGGATGCGCCAGGCCGGCGTGGTGATCTGCCACTCCGAATCGGTGCTGTTCGAATGGCTGGGCGATGCACGGCATGAAAAATTCAAGGCCTTGTCTTCACTTTTGAAGTAGGGTTGGGAATGGTATTGACCGCCCACCCGCGACACCCGGAGGTCACACGCCCCATGAACGACTCCCTGATCCCCGAACTGCCGGATTTCGACGACCCGCTGGCGGTGCTGGCCGCCTGTCACGAACGCATGCTGGGACAGTGCGCGACACTGGAAAAGCTGGTGGATCACATCCGTGACAAAGGCCTGGACGCCGAGGCGCGCAGCGCCGTCGGCAAGGTGGCGGGCTATTTCAACACCAGCGCCGTGCACCACCACCAGGACGAGGAACAGGACCTGTTTCCCCTGCTCAACCGCCAGTCGCTCAAGCTGGCCGAACTGATCCATGGCCTGCGCAAACAGCACAAGGCCCTGGACGCCGCCTGGGAGACGCTGCAAGGTGATCTGAAAAAGGCCTTCAACCTGCCGGACGACCCCGACTTCCCCGGCCACGTGGCCGAATTCTGCCGCCTGTACCGCGAGCACATCGAAACCGAGAACCGGGAGCTGCTGCCCATCGCCCGCCACATTCTCAGCAGCCGGCAACTGGAGGACATCGGCCGCGCCATGGCCAAGCGCCGCGGCCTGCGCCGCTGACCCGGCGCCCCGCCGCTCCGCCGCTGACCCGCCACCCCGCCGCTGACCCGCCGCCCCGTTGCCGGCCCGACGCTCCGTTGCCGGCCGACGCTCCGTTGCCGGCCGACGCTCCGTTGCCGGCCGACGCTCCGTTGCCGGCCGACGCTCCGTTGCCGGCCGACGCTCCGTTGTAGGAGCGG
>Ga0256841_1001508_pt1 | contig 19893 bp, 14 predicted proteins | sample 356308metaG_FD_185971 | JGI IMG/M metagenome (GOLD analysis project Ga0256841, IMG submission 185971) | Hydrothermal vent microbial communities from Mid Atlantic Ridge, Atlantic Ocean - 356-308 | ecosystem: Environmental > Aquatic > Marine > Hydrothermal vents | place: Atlantic Ocean: Mid... | reverse complement strand
TGTCGGTCCAGAAAGCCCGCACGGCGGCATTCCTGTCCGGCACGGGGGCACCGGCTGCGCCGGCCGATGCGTTACGCGCGCTTCCCGATACCGAGTACCTGGATGGCGGTCTTGCTCCCCTGTTTACCGTGAGTATCGGCAACTATGTCAGTGCATTGCAGGGTTTCCTGCAGGTTCCGACGGCACTCGAGAGCAGCGGGGCACCGGTCGCATTCCCGGACCGCGCGGGCGGCAACCTTTCCCGGCCAACCTACCCGGACGGTCCTTCCGGTGGACCGCCCGGGCCGCTCAGTAAACCGCAGGGCCAGTGGAGTGTGTTTTCCACCGGCCTGCAGCTGGACCTTGTCTACAACGCGGTGATCCATCATGTCGGCTTCGTGCTTGGCGCTGTGCCGGATGTCGGCACCAACTGTACCGGTGACACCGGTTTGAGCGGTGGTTTTGCCACCGTCAACCCGATCCCGGCGATTCCCAATGGTATCCAGATCTTTCCGGGCAGCGTGCCGATCTATCGCGGCAACCAGCTTATCGGTGGTATCGGGGTCTCCGGTGACGGAGTGGACCAGGATGACTTTGTCGCCTTTTTCGGCCTGCACGAGGCCGCGCAGCAGCTTTTATCCGGTGTGGACAACGCCCCCAGGGAGATTCGTGCCGATACCCTGACGCCGCGCGGCGTGCGCCTGCGGTATGTCAACTGCCCGTTCACCCCGTTCAATAACAGCAGTGACCAGGATGTATGCAACGGTTTGTGAGACGTCACAAAAGGAAACGTATGATGCGTAAAAATCCTCTGGCCAGGATTGTTCCTGCCGCCGCCTTCTGTACGGTTTCGGGTTTGGCGGTGGCAGCAGACAGCACACTTCCGGACGAGCGACAGGCGGTACAGACGCAGGCAGTGGTACCGGGCTCGTATCTTCAGCTGGCGGAACTCAACAGGCCGCGTCGACGTGCGCCGCGCCGGCCCGGCCAGCAGGAAATGCCGGTGGAAGACATCGGCGGCGGCAGGACCATCATCAAGCGCAAGACCCCGGTGCCGGTGGCGCCGCAAGGAGGCCGCTGGCAGGTGCGGCGCTGGAAAGGCAAGGAAAACGGTCTGCCGGCGGTCAATTACGAGACACTGGGCAAGCTGCCGCCGGTTCCGGACCGCTGGCGTATTGTCGACACCCTGGGCTACCCGCAGAATCTGTGGGACCCGTATTCCGGCAACAACCCGCTCAAGGCCGACAGGCCGGTGTTTGGCAAGGACTGGTTCTTCAACCTGGGGGTGGTGTCGGATTCGCTGCTGAATGCACGCAATATCCCGGTCCCGGTGGGTAATGCCACCACTGCAAAATCCAATACCCTGGATACCATCGGCGACGGCGACCAGGTCCTGTTCAACCAGAACCTCATTGTCGAGACCGTACTCTACAAGGGTGACACGGTGTTCCGGCCGCCGGACTACGAGTTCCGTTTTACGCCGGTGATCAATTACAACTACATCGACACGGACGAAAGCGGCCTGGTGAAAGTGGACCCCGGTGACGGGCGCAGCAAGGGCAGGAATCGCTCAGAAGCCTTCATCGGCGTGCAGGCGCTGTTTATCGACAAACACCTGCGCAACGTGTCCAGCAGCTATGATTTCGACAGTATCCGTTTCGGGATACAGCCGATCACCGCGGACTTTCGCGGTTTCCTGTTCCTCGACCAGCCGCTGGGTGTGCGCCTGTTCGGTACGCGTAACAACAACCACATCCAGTACAACCTCGGCTGGTTCCGGAGGATGGACAAGGACATCAACAGCGGTCTGAACGATGTCACCCACCGGCTGCGGGACGACGACGTTTTTCTTGCCAACCTGTACTGGCAGGACCTGCCGGGCAGGGGCTTTACCTCCCAGGCCACGGTGGTCTATAACCGTAACCGGGAAAAGAAAAACACGGTGTACGATGAAAACGGGTTTATTGCCAGGCCCGGGTCGTTGCTGGAGGAACGCGGTCGTAACTACGACGCCACCTACTTTGGGTACAGCGGGGACGGCCACCTCGGGCGCATGAATCTCAGTACCTCTCTGTATTACCTGTATGGGCGGGAAACCAATACCCGTTTCAGGAACGCGACCAATGACATCCGTGCCTGGTTTGCAGCGGCGGAGGCTTCGGTGGATTTCGACTGGATCCGCCTGCGCCTGTCCGGCCTGTACGGCAGCGGCGACGACGATCCGTTCGACGACAAGTCAGAAGGCTTCGATGCGATCTTCGAGAACCCGCAGTTTGCCGGTGCCGACACCAGCTACTATATCTCGCAATCGATCCCGCTGATCGGCGGTGGTGGTGTTTCGCTCAGCGGGCGCAACGCCGTGCTGAACTCGCTGCGCTCTTCCAAAGAGCAGGGCCAGTCCAACTTTGTCAACCCGGGGATGAAGCTGGTCGGTATCGGTGCGGATTTTGATGTCAGCCCGCAGTTGCGGATCTCCGGCAACATCAACCAGATGTGGTTCGACGATACAGCGGTGCTGGAAACCCTGCGCCAGCAGGGTTCCATCGACAGCGAAATCGGTACGGATTTCTCGGTGGCAACGATATACCGGCCGCTGTTTACCCAGAATATCGTGCTCAGGCTGTCAGGTGCGGTGCTCCGTGCCGGCGACGGGTTCAAGGATCTGTATGGTGACGAAGATACCCGCTACTCGGTACTTGGCAACGTGATTCTCACCTACTAACGATCAGATAAAAGGGAACAACATGCAGACGTTCAACAGACACATGCTTCAGGGCCTCGCAGCACTGCTGCTGGCCGGCGTGTTGGTCGGCCAGGCGGCAGCATCCACCGGTGAGAAACCGCGCGACATTCAGTACGAACCCGCCCCGCCGGCCCCGGCCCGTCAGTCCGCCGAGATGGTAGAGATGAAAAACCAGGGTTGCCTGAGCTGTCACCGGCAGACGGACCAGGCGTCCATGCACGCCAGCACCGCGGTCAACCTGGCCTGCGTGGATTGCCACGGTGGCGATTCCAGCGTGGCCCTGCCGGAAGGCACCGCTACCGGGTCCCCGCAATACGCGGAAATACGCGACCAGGCACACGTACTGCCACGCTACCCGCATGCCTGGCACTACCCCGACAGTGCCAACCCGGAGCAGAGCTTCACCCTGTTGAACCACGAGAGCCCGGAATACATCCGTTTCGTGAATCCGTCAGATTACCGCGTAGCGAGGGAAGCCTGCGGTGCCTGTCACCTGCCCGTGATCAAGGCGGCCGAACGCAGCCTGATGGCCACCGGCGCCATGTTGTGGGGCGGGGCGGCGTACAACAACGGTATTTTGCCCTTCAAGAATTACATCGTGGGTGAAGCGTATACCCGTGACGGCGAGGCCGCTTCGGTGAACGGGCCGGAGATACCCGACCCGGAAGAAGCACAACGGGTGCATGGCATCCTGCCCGCCCTCTACCCGCTGCCGACCTGGGAGAATGTCAAACCGGCAGACATCTTCCGTATTTTCGAACGCGGCGGGCGCAATATCTCCAACCTGTTCCCGGAAACCGGGATACCCAACATCGCTGGCAACATCCAGCGGCTGGAAGAACCGGGGCGCCCCGATACCCGCCAGTCCAACCGGGGCAAGGGCACCGGCGCGCGGATTGCCGTGCCACTGATCAATATCCACAAGACCCGCCTCAACGACCCGTTTACCTGGTTCCTGGGAACCAACGAACAGCCCGGCGATTACCGTTCCTCCGGCTGTGCTTCCTGTCACGTGGTCTATGCCAACGACCGGGACCCGCGTCACTCCGGTCTGTGGGCCGAGTACGGGCATGGTGGCACAACACAGAGCAGCGACCAGACCATACCCAGGAACGAAGCGGGACACCCGGTCAAGCATACCTTCACCCGTTCCATACCCTCCAGCCAGTGCATCGTGTGTCACATGCACCAGCCCAATATGTTCGTGAATACCTACCTGGGCTACACCATGTGGGACTATGAATCCGATGCACCGGTGATGTGGCCGGAAAAACAGCAGTATCCCACGCGTGACGAGATCAGGGAGGTCAACGAGCGCAACCCGGAAGGCGCCGCGCCGCGCGGCAAGTGGGCAGACCCGGAATTTCTCGCCTCTGTCGCCGACCTGAACCCGGAGCTGAAAAACACCCAGTTTGCCGATTACCACGGCCACGGCTGGAATTTCCGCGCTGTTTTCAGGAAAGATCGCAAGGGCAACCTGCTGGACAAGGACGGGAATGTCGTTGCACCGGACGATCCGAAGAAATTCGACAAGGCTGTGCACATGTCGTCTATTCACGTGGACGCGGGCATGCACTGCGTGGACTGTCATTTTGCACAGGACAATCACGGCACCGGTCACATCTTTGGCGAAGTCGCTCCCGCTGTTGAAATCGATTGCGTGGACTGCCACGGCACCGTCGATGATTATCCCTCACTGCTGACGTCCGGCCCGGCGGCCCCCAACGGCGGCACGGATCTCAGTACCCTGCGTAACCCGGACGGCCGCAAGCGTTTTGAGTGGGTGGATGGCAAACTCTTGCAGCGGTCACTGCTAAACCCGGGGCTGGAGTGGGAAGTGAGCCTGGTCAGGGACAGCGTCGACAAATCGAGCCCGCACTACAATGCCAAAGCGGCGCGTGCCAAGCTGGTCAGCCGGGACAAGGACCTGCACTGGGGTGCTGATGTGCCGGCCGGTGAGCGCGCACACAGCGACGACAACATGGAGTGCTACAGTTGCCACACGTCCTGGACCACCAGTTGCGGCGGTTGTCATTTGCCCATCCAGGCGAACTGGAAGACCGAACGCAACCATTACGAGGGTGGTGAAACCCGCAACTTTGCCACCTATAACCCGCAGGTAGTGCGCGACCAGATGTTCATGCTGGGGCGGCGTGGCGATATAGCCGGCGGCAAGATTGCACCGGTGCGTTCATCCTCGGCGCTGGTGTTGTCCTCGCAGAACGCCAATCGCGAGAAGATCTATATCCAGCAGCCACCGATTGCAGCCAGCGGTTACAGTTCCCAGGCGTTCAACCCGCACTACCCGCATACGGTCCGCAAGACCGAGACCAGGACCTGCACGGACTGTCACCTGTCGAAAGACAACGACAATAACGCCATCATGGCGCAGTTGCTGTTGCAGGGTACCAACTTTGTCAATTTCATCGGCTATAACGCCTGGGTGGGTACGGAAAAATCGGTGACCGGTGTCCGCGTTACCGAATGGGACGAACCGCAGGCAGTCATCGGCAGCTACCTGCACCGCTACGCCTACCCGGACTGGTACCAGGCCCATCTCGATAACAATGCAGTACTGAAGACCGGCTATGCGCACAGCGCCGGGCCCACGCACTGCCTGCAGATGCGCGGGGAATACCTGTACTCGGCCAACGGGCCGAAGGGTGTACAGGTGTTCGATATCGCCAATATCGCCAACAAGGGCTTCAGTCAGCGGATCGTGACTTCACCGCTTGGTCCACTGGGGCAGGATACGCACCTGGACAGCCGCAACGCGACCTGTATCGCACTGCCGACCAACCAGCCCATACATCCCGCCCGCAACACCGGCAAGCTGATGCGGGAGGACAACCAGGAACGGCCGTTCCACCCTCTGTATAACTATGCGTACATTAGCGACGCCGAGGAAGGCCTGATCCTGACAGACATCAACACACTGGCCGACGGGGAAGCCAGGAACAACTTCCTCAAGCGGGCGCTGACCTGGAACGAGGCCGGCATACTCGACGGGGCGCGGCATATCACCATTGGTGGTCATTACCTGTACGTCATGGCGCGTGCAGGACTGGTCATCGTCGATATCGATCAGCCGCTGAAACCAAGGAAAGTGGCCGTCATTCCCCTGATCGACGGACGCGCGTCCGCACTGCAGTTCCGCTACCTGTGGGTAACGGACAGGGATGGATTGAAGGTGATCGATGTGACCGACCCGGAATCCCCCCGGCTGGTCCCGGACAACCACATTGCACTCGACGATGCGCAACGGGTGTACCTGGCCCGTACCTACGCCTACGTCGCTGCCGGCACGGACGGGCTGGTCATCGTCGATATCACCCGCCCGGAACAGATGCAACTGTATAAAAAAGAGACATTTGATGGCAGGCTGGTCGACGCCCGGGACGTGGTGGTGGCTACCACCAATGCCTCGCTGTTTGGCTACGTTGCCGATGGAGGGGGAGGGTTGAAAGTGATTCAGCTCACCTCGCCGGAATCCCAGCCCCGCTACTACGGGTTCAGCCCGGAGCCGGTCCCGGAACTGATTGCCAGCTACCCGACCAACGCCCCGGCACTGTCACTGTCGAAAGGACTGGACCGGGACCGTGGCGTGGATGAGACGGGCAACCAGATCGCCGTCTTTGGCCGCCTGGGTTCGGGACCACTGACACTGGAGGAAATGCGCAAATTGTACCTGGATGAAAACGGCAAGCCCTGGTTTGTAAGCGATGATGTGGAAGCAAAGTAAACAGTATGCAGCCGCCTTTCGCCTGCTCGCCGTAATCGGCGGCTGTTTGCTGGTGTCGCCGCTCCAGGCGCAGACGCCGGAGTTGCCACGCTACGGTGCCGACAGGCACCTGGGCGCTTCCTCCTGTGCCTCGGCTCAGTGTCACGGTGCCGTACGGAACTACGAGGACAGCCATATCTGGCGTAATGAATACCGCGTCTGGTCGCGGGAAGACCCCCACTCGAAGGCCTATTCGGTGCTGAAGACCAAAGCCTCACGCAAAATGGCGGCCTATCTCGGACTGAAAAATGCCCACGAAGCAAAGGTCTGCCTGGATTGTCATACCGACTATGTGCCCAAAGAACGGCGTGGCAGGAAATTCCGTATATCCGACGGTGTTGGCTGCGAGGCCTGTCACGGCGGTGCCGAGCGCTGGATCAAGAGTCACACCGAGAAGAATGCCACCCATGCGGCGAATATAGAAAAAGGCCTGTTTCCCTCGGAAGCCCCGCCCAGTCGCGCGCTACTCTGTCAGTCCTGTCACTACGGGGACAAGAACCGCTTCGCCACCCACGCCATCATGGCCGCCGGACACCCGCGCCTGAGTTTCGAACTGGACACCTTTACCCTGACCCAGGTCCATTACGATATCGACAAGGACTACCGGGAACGCAAAAGCTTTCCGGGTAATGTGCCGACCTGGGCGGCTGGCATTGCCCGGAACGCGCTCCAGAACCTGGAAGTGATCGACAACCTGCTGTTTGCAAAGCCGGGTATCTTTCCCGAAATTGCGCTATTCGACTGCCATGCCTGTCACCATGCCATGGATGACCGGCGCATGAGCCGGCGGGTTACTACCGCAGGGCTGCCGCCGGGTGCCATCCGCCTGAATGACAGTGCGCTGGTGATGCTGTATGTCATCAGTTTGCATGTCAGCCCGGCGCAGAGCGATGCCTGCCTGTCGGATATACACGCCCTGCACCGTGCAACACAGTCCGGGCGCAAGGCCGTGCTGGCGGCTTCGGCAAAACTGGCGACCCGGATCAGTGCGATACAGAAAGACATCTCCCGTTTTGACTATTCTCCCGCCAATATTGCAGCACTGCGGAAAACACTGTTCAAGCTGGGGGGTAAGGGGGAATTCAGGGACTACAGCGGTGCGGAACAGGCTACCATGGCGGTTGACCTGTTGACCTTTGCCCTGAAACAGGAGGATAAATACCAGCGGCAACTGGACCGGCTCTACAAGGTGCTCGAAAAAGAATCGGACTACAGCCCACCCGAGTTCGCCAGGGCAATGCGTGATTTCGGTGTGGCTGCAGGCGGGTAAGCCTGCAGGAACAGGGGAAGGATATTGAAACAGGAACTGAGTTGTGGCGCGAAAACCGATCCCGGTTGCAAGCGTGAGCTGAACGAGGATTCAATCGGGGCCTATCCCGAACTCGGTCTCTGGTTTGTCGCCGATGGCATGGGCGGACACGGCGGCGGCGATGTAGCCAGCCAGGTAGTGGCGCAGTGCCTGTCGGATAGCGAGTGCCGGGATCGAGCCATGCCCGAGGTCATCCTGGCGGCGCATGCAGAGGTCGAGAAAGCGGCCCGGGAAGGACGCGGTGCGGATCACATGGGCTCCACAGTGGTGACACTCACCAGCGACGATTCCGGGTATGACATCGCCTGGGTCGGGGACAGCCGAGCCTACCTGTGGAATGGCAGGTTGCACCAGCTTACGCGTGATCATTCACTGGTGCAGGAGTACCTGGACAGTCGTAACCTCGATGCGGACGCCGTGGACCTGAGTCAGTGGAGTAATGTCATCACCCAGTGCCTGGGACCGGCCAATTCCGGAATCCCGCGGGTGGACACCGTGCACGGCACCTGGAAAGCGGGCGACCGGCTGCTGCTGTGCAGCGACGGCCTGTACAACGAAGTCTCCGCAGCGGAGATCTCCGCGGTGATGAAAGCTTCGGATCACCTGGACGAGCAGCAGCTGGCAGACCAACTGGTAGCGGCAGCCTGCGAGGGCGGCGGCAATGACAATATCTCTGTCATCGTCGTCTCGGCACCGGAAACGGCAAAGGCGCCGGCGCCGCATAGCGACGGGCCGGAGCCGGGAAAAAAGACGCGCATGGCGGTTGTGGCGGCAATCGCGATAGCAGGATTGCTATTACTACTATACTTCTATACGGGCAGGTAGCGGAAACGCGCCGGCAGTTGCATGCATCAGGTAATACGGCCTCCAAATGTTCACTAAAAACAGGTTGTAAGCGAAAGATGGAAACCAGTGACAAAAAAACCCGACTGCTGCGCCCGGATTCGGTCTGGGTGCTGAGCGCGGCGGACCGGAATCTCGGTGACATCATTGTTAGCCCGAAGCAGGTCCTGACCTTCGGTCGCAAGACCGAATGTGACGTGGTGATTCCCAGCCAGTACGTCTCCCGCAGACACGCAGAAGCGTTTGTCGAAAACGGGCGGCTGTTCGTGCGGGACCTGGATTCGACGCATGGCACGCTGGTCAACAACCAGCCCGTGAAGCAATGCGAGGTACAGGAGGGTGATGAGATCCGCATGGACGTGGCGGTGTTCGTGGTGAAGCGCATGGGCTCGTCCGGGCCGGAGATGGAGACAGCCGGTGAGGCGGACGACGCAGACAGGACGGTCATACGCAGCGCAGCAGATATGATGGCCTCCATGGACCAGGCGGTGGCGAAGGAGAAGCCGGATACAAAACCGGAACCGGCCGTCGCTGCAGACCCCGTTCCTGTGCCACAGCCGGATCCTCCACCTCCGCCAGTGGAACCACCGGCAGCCAAAGCCGCAAGCGACTCGCCGCCGGAACCCGCTGCGCAGGATGACAGCGGCGACCGGCACCGGGGCGGCGGGAACTGGTGGGAAACAAAGGACGAAGGCCCGATGGGCACCCGCTTTATCAAGGCAGCCGATATAGCGCAAATGATCGACCGGGAAATTGCGCCCGTGGTCGAAGCGGATCGCCCCATGCTGATTGGCATATCACCTTCGATCAGCGAGCTGCGGATTGAACTCAGCCCCGGCAAGCTGGTGGTGGGCAAAAAGGCCGACGCAGACATTCGGCTGGATGATGAATTCATATCCGACGTGCACGCGCAGCTGATCGGCGAGGGCGAACGCTGGAAAGTGGTCAATGTGCTTTCCGCCAACGGTACCTTTGTAAACGGTAACAAGGTTCAGTCTGCCTATCTGAAATCAGGTGACGTGCTGCGTTTTGGTGGTCTCGATATACAGTTTGTCAATGGCGCCCGACAGGGCAGTGCCGTACGCCAGGATTCCGGAAAGAAGGGCAGGCCGGTGCTGGTCACTGTAATTGCTGCGCTACTGCTGGTGCTGGTGATCGCAGCGGTGATCACCTTCAGCGGCGGTCAATAAAACAACGAGCGGAACACTCTTCCGCAGACAGCTAGGGAGACGGGTTATGGATACACGCATGTTCAAGGTACCTGCAGCAACCACCCCCGGAGAGGAACTGGACCGGTTCATGGCGGGGCTGAAACGACGCAATCCCGGAGAGGCGGAATTCCACCAGGCCGTCGAGGAGGTGGCCAAGGATATTGTACCGTTTATTCACAATAACCCGGTCTACAAGGACGCCTACATCCTGGAACGCATGACCGAACCGGACCGAACCATCATGTTCCGCGTATGCTGGGAAGACGATCAGGGACGCGTGCGCGTGAACCGGGGCTACCGGGTACAAATGAATAACGCGATCGGGCCGTACAAGGGCGGGTTGCGGTTTCACCCCAGCGTAACGCTGGGTGTCCTGAAGTTCCTGGCGTTTGAGCAGACCTTTAAAAACAGCCTGACGGGATTGCAGATCGGCAGTGGAAAGGGCGGGTCTGATTTCAACCCCAAAGGCAAGTCGGACCGAGAGGTCATGCGCTTCTGCTATTCGTTCATGACGGAACTGGAACGGCATATCGGCGAAGACACCGATGTACCGGCCGGAGATATCGGTGTTGGTGCGCGTGAAATCGCCTACCTGTTCGGGCAGCACAAACGAATGTCGAACAGCTTTACGGGTGTGTTGACCGGAAAGGGATTGTCGTTCGGGGGCAGCCTGATCCGCATGGAAGCGACCGGCTATGGTGCCGTTTACCTGATGAATAATATGCTGGAGCACAATGGAGAATCGATCGAGGGCAAGACCGCACTGGTGTCCGGTGCCGGCAACGTGGCCCAGTATGCGACCGAGAAACTGATTGAACTGGGCGCGAAGCCGGTCACCCTTTCCGACTCAGGTGGTTTTATTCATGACCCGGACGGCATCACCCGGGAGAGACTGGAGTGGGTCAAGGAACTCAAGAATGTCAGGCGTGGACGGATTTCGGAGTATGCCGACGAATTTGGCTGCGAATACCACGAAGGCCTGCGACCCTGGGGCATCAAGTGCGACCTGGCCTTCCCCTGTGCCACGCAGAATGAAATCGACATGGAAGACGCCCGTTCACTCATCTCCAACGGCTGCCTGGCGGTAGCGGAAGGTGCCAACATGCCCAGCACCAACGAGGCGGTCGACCTGTTCAACGAGAGCAAACTGATCTTTGCACCTGGCAAGGCGGCCAATGCCGGTGGTGTGGCCGTATCCGCGCTGGAGATGAGCCAGAATGCCTCCCGCCTGGCCTGGGAGGAGGCACACCTGGATGATCAGCTGAAGGGCATCATGAAGGAAATCCATGAGCAGTGTGTGCAATATGGCAAGAACGAGGATGGCAGTATCAACTACACCCGGGGCGCCAATATAGCCGGGTTTGTCAAAGTGGCGGACGCCATGCTGGCCTATGGCATTATCTAGGAGCTTGTCGGGTTTAGGAACAATCTACTGCGCTGGCGGGAGAGCGAGTCCGGATTCCCGCAATTTTTCGTTGCGTAGGTCTACTATGCGCCTCAAAATTGCGAAAATCCGGACTCGCTCTCCCACCATGCTCGCTACGATTGCCTAAACCCGACAGGCTCCTAGACTGAATAAAGGGGCGATATCCCTTGCAGCGGTGGCCGTAACCCCTTAAAATGCGCGACTTCCGATGCGGGGTGGAGCAGCCTGGTAGCTCGTCGGGCTCATAACCCGAAGGTCGTTGGTTCAAATCCAGCCCCCGCTACCAACTCTATCTATGAGGGCTTCGGGCCTGTTATCGTTGGACGGTAACAGCCGGAGCCTTTTTAGATTTTCTCTTGCGGAACCCTGAGCCTTGCCACTGCTCCGGCTCAGATTCAGGATTCCGGCCAGATCGCCATAAAGATCAATCTGTAAGCCCTCTTTGCCCTTTACGGGTGTTAAGACCACTTTCTCGATCATCCGGCGCAGATGGCCCGAGGCTTCGCTGCGTCCTTCAGGCCGGTTCAGAGCATCGCGCAGGTTTGCGATGCTCTTGCGGTAGCGCTCGGCCATGGACGGGTGCAGGAAGGGCCGGACATCGTCCTGGGCATCCTTGAGCAGAACCTCCAGCTCTTCGAGCCGGGCGGCGATCCGTTCCAGATCATCCTTGACCAATACCGCCGATATCCCCTCGCGGATGGCGTGCAGGACGTTTTCGCGCTCTTTGAGCAGTTTGGCCTGCTCCTTCTCGTATCCGGCGCGCTGACTGTCCTGCGCGGCCCGCAGGGCATTCATGTGGCGCGTGTATTCCTCGCAGAAGAGCTTTATGAGGTCGTCCCGCATGAGACGGGATTGCAGGCCGGAGAGGACAAACTCTTCCAACGCTTCGCGCTTGATCGTCTTGCGGTTGGTGCAATACGCTTCGCCCTTGTTCTTGGCGGTGGCGCAGCCGTAATGGGTGGCATTGATCTTGGCATATCCACCACCACAGCAGCCGCATTTGGTGAGACCGGAGAGCAAATATTGCGGGCGGTTCCTGCGCCACAATCCGGGGGCTTTTTTATCCAATTCGCCCTGGCGGGCTTTAGCGGCATCCCACAACTCTTGCGGGACGATCCGCAGCGCTGGAACCTCCTGAATGATCCAGTCGGAGTCGTCGTTCAGGCGCGTGACCCGCCGTCCGGTCTCCGGGTCCTTGATAAAGCGCTGGCGGTTCCAGATGAGCCGCCCGATATACAGCTCGTTATTCAAGATGCCGGTGCCGCGTTTGCGGTTGCCGTTGATCGTGCTCTGGGTCCAGCCTTTCCCCGACGGCGAGGGGATGCCCTCGTTATTGAGCTGCGCAGCAATCGCCTTGGGCGAGCGGTCTTTCTGCCCGTATTCTTCAAAGATGCGCCGGATGATGGCTGCTTGCTCTTCATTGACGGTGCGGTCGCCCCTGATCGCCTCGCCGTTGGCATCGAAGCGTTTAAGGACATCGTAGCCATAGGCAATCCCGCCGCCGGACTTGCCGTTCTCGACGCGCCCGCGCAGGCCGCGACGGGTCTTGTCCGCGAGATCGCGCAGGAACATCGCATTCATCGTGCCCTTGAGGCCGATGTGAAGGGATGAAATCTCACCCTCAGACAGGGTGATGATCTTTACCCCGGCAAACTCCAGGCGCTTGTAAATCCCGGCAATGTCTTCCTGATCGCGAGAGAGCCGGTCCAGGGCCTCGGCCAGTACGATATCGAACTTGCCCGCGAGCGCATCGGCGAGCAGGGCTTGAATGCCGGGGCGCATCAGGGATGCACCGGACAGACCGGCATCGCTGTAGCAATTGATGACCTCCAGAGCGTTTTTGTTGGCGTATTCGCCGCAAAGCCTGATCTGGTCCTCAATGGAGGACTCGCTTTGTAAATCCGAGCTGTAGCGCGCATAGAGCGCAGCCTTTATCGTGTTGTTTGTCATAGGTCTTTACCATGTTCGGGAGTTGGTCTGGTGCTTTGGGCGTCTTGTGCAGATAAAGATTTAAAATCCTCTTCGGCCATCTGCCGCGCCAGAAACTTTACAAACTCTCTTAAGAGCGTGTCTGCGTTTTCCCGATTATGACTCTCTTGGCGGGGAGTCTTCAAACCCCGCAAGCGATTCATTTCAAAGGTGTTTTGATTCAGGAGGTCGGCCATGTCCGCCTCCTGAAATCCTGCCTTTGCAAGAAATTGGTCCTGGCCGGGCAGGGAAAATACGGGTTCAAACCCTGACCCCGGCCAGGTGGGGCAAAATGTCCTGAGATCAGGACAGTTGCCCCTTCCAGCCTATGCAAGCAGGATTTAACAAACGGTAAACGATAATCCCCGTAAACGGCTGTCAGGGCGCGTTTCGGGCGGGCACTTGCAGTCATCAGGACGGCCATGCTGCTCATAGGCGCTCACCCTGACGTGCTGCATTGCCGCGACGATTTTTGGCATTTTTTTTAGATTTCTTGCCCGAGGACGCCCGCCGGATGTACTGCGGCTCGGTAAACCACGCACGTTTTTGCGCGCGGATGACCGGCTTGCCATCCAGAGCAATCAGTTGGTCTTCGGGCGGGAGCCGTCCGATCTGATCCGGGCTGAGGACCGGAAACCCTCTTTCTGCAACATTCAAGCGCCAGGGCGAGAGCGGATTGTCTGCATGACGGCTGAAACTGCGTCCTTTGAGGGTGCTGTTGCCGATCCGCGCGCTCCACGCCTTGCGGTCGTGCTCGCTGCGGATACTCCAGGCTTGCAGCAGGCTCGATTGCTCTTCGATCAATCCGGCCAGATGGGGGCCGTAGAGCAAATGCGGCTGGCGGCGGCTCTGGAAAATCATCCAGCAGCGCACGCCCTTACCGGGCAGGAGCGAGAGTGCCTTGCCGATATTCGGCAGGCGGCCCAGATTGCCCATTTCTTCGAGCAGCATCAGGATGCGTGAGGGCTTGGGACAGGCGGCAATCGTTTCAAAGAGCAAGGTGGCGATGAGGCCCATCCAGGCCCCGTGGGTTTCGAGTTTGGATTCGGGCAGGATCAGATAGAGTGTGGTCCGTCCATCAAGCACGTCCGGCAGCGTGAAGTCGGAGTTCAGCAAGGACAGGCCGAAGGCGGAATGCGCATCGAAGATTTCGAGCGCGTGCATGGCGTTATCCCGAAACGCCCCGAAGGTCTTCACATATTCAGGCGCAAGCCCGTCAAAGAGCGCATTGCCGTAATCTCGTAGCAAACCGCCAAAGAGCGTGCAGGATTGCATCTTCGCGGCAATGGCGAGTTTTTGCGCATCCGAGGACCAGACGCAGGCGCGCAAACCCGGCAGCGTGCATTTCTCCGGCTCCAATGCGGCGAGGTAGAGAAGGAAGGTCACGATCAACCTGCGCCCGCCGTTGCGGAAAAACACCCCGTCACCGATCTCCTGACCCCGTTCCGGGATCAGTTGCAGGGCGATCAGACGCGAGAGCGTATTCAGCTCCTTGCCCTGATTATTCAGGATGTCCTCGACCAGCACGCGCAGCGGGTTAAACCGCACGCCCTTGATACCGGAAACGGCGAAGGGATTGAGGATCAGGACGCGCTGGCCCGCAGCGCGCCGAAAACCGGCTGTGGTCCGGGTGAGTTCGCCTTTGACATCGGTGACAAGAACGCTGCCGCCGAGCCAATGCAGCAAAGCCGGGATCACGCATGTCGTGGTCTTGCCGGTGCGGGCCGGTGCATAGGTCAGCATATGCCCGTGGCCGGATCGGAACGGATCGTAGAAGAGGGGGGTATCCTCCAGCACACCTACAGGCAATCCGGCCTTGGTTGCCATCATGTCCTTGATGAAACTATCCGTGATGCGCGCCAGCCTGGCCTGGCCGAACCCGCCCGAGATCATTCGGGACTCATGCAGGTAATTGATTTGCTGCGCGCTGGATAAAGCGCTCACCAGCAGGCCGAGCAGCAATTTGGCAAAGGCAACAAAGCCGATCCCCATGACCGCCAGCGCCCAAAGGTAATACCCCGGGTACGCCCGCATACCCCACCAGCACCCGCCCATCACAAGGAGGACGAGGATCATGCGGGTCAAGGAGGCAGGACGGGCGCGGCGCATGAGATTTACCGTCCCGTAATCCGCAGGATTTGTATGCCAGACAGCGAGAGGCCGAGATCGGTATAGAACCGCTCCAGCTCGACGCTCAGGTCTTCCTTGCCATTCGTGGTGGCCGTGACTTGCAAGTCCGCGATGGATTGAAGCGCACGCGGATCGGCGTTCCCCGCCCAGAAGACAAAGACATGCCCGTTTGTGACCAGCTTGGCGGCGGTGGAAAGGCTTTGAGAGAGCATTTTTCCGCTGGTATCCACCCCGTCGGTGATCACCAGTGTCACCGGTCTTAACTCAGAGGGCGGTTCCGGCGGTGTTCGGCTGATGACCCTGCCAAGGGCGCGAAAGAGATTGGTGGCCCCGGAAGGTTCGGGCAGGTTTGCCAGCGACGAGGAAGCGAGGGTGCAGGCGTGAAATACGCCGCCCGGTGTCAACTCTTGCAATGTCTCGTTAAACGCATAAAGGCGGCAGCGCGCGAAATTCGGTAACACAGAGAGAAAATCCCGAGTGGCGGAGATCACATCGTCGGTGAAACCCGTCATGGAGCCGGAGATATCGAGCAGTAGATTGACCGGCAAGGTGGCGGCTTGGTCGGGCACGGCAAGCGGCGTATAGGAAAACGCCAGTGGTTTGAGGTCGGTATCAAACACAGCCACATCTTCTGCCGCCGGAGAGAGCAGCGTGCCGTCTTTGCCGGAAAACAGCACCAGCGCATCACGGGCATTCCCGTTCTCACTCACCCCGCTAATGCTCACATGGGCGACATCGCCTCGTGCGATGACCACAATTTTCTGGTCCTTATGCGCGGCAAAGGCGGTAAAGGGGCTGCCATCGGCAAAGCGCAAATTCGAGCGGCGGATTTTAAGATCTAGCAGGGAATCCTGCCCGGCGGCGAAATCGAACACGATCTCCGGCTTGCCGAGTGTATAGACGGATTTATCGGGATCATTAATCTCAAATCGGGCGCGCTGGAGATCATCGGGAACGATGACCGTAAACCCATCGGCCAGCACCGGACCCGCAAGCAGGGAGGAAACGAGCGTTGTGAGAAGAGGTGTTTTCATTTCTCACCTCCGTCCAGCAGATCAGAGAGCAGGCGGCGTTCCACCAGTACTTGTTTGCTGCGGGCGACATCGTAGAGATGCACCGATACGTCCATTTGATCCGCCTGCATAAAGACAGGCGCAAGAAAGTCTTCCCACACCCGTTTCTGGTGCGGGGACACCCAGAAGAAGGAGATGGAGCGGATGATGGGGGAACTGCTTAATACGCCAACAATATCGCCGTCCTGCGGCGGCAATTGCGGCAAGGTGATCGCTGTATCGTCATTGCACGGGCGCGGCGTATGCACAAGAGAACTGAAAACGAGGACATGCGCTTCCTTGATGCCGTCGCGTTCCAGCGCAGCCAGATTGCTGCGCAGCTCGGCAAAGGCTCCGGGCAGGTTATTGCAGCGCGAAGGGTCGGTCTGAATGGTGCGGATCAACTCACCGGCCCGTGTTGGATTGCGCCGCAGCACCATGGGCGTGCCGCTCCAGACCGTGCGGCCTAAAGACGTGGAGATCACATCCACACGGGCTTTGGAGGACGAACGCCGCGTGGCCAGTGATTTGATCTGCGAGAGCAAATGCAGCTTGAACGCTTGCGCGTCCTTCGCATCGAGCAGCACGCCGCTATCGTCCATGATGATCTGGATCGAGAGGTTGTCGGCGGAGGCCAGTGGTGCGGCCAAAGCGAGAACAAAAAAGAGGGTGAGAACCTTCATGATTTGGCCCTCCCCAATGCGCGGCGGGAGGCCCGCACGATATGGGCGGTTGCCATCCCCATCGCTGCATTAACCAAGATCAAGGCGATGGACATAAGCAGCATCGGCCAGAATTCAGGGCTATGACCGGAGAGGGACGGGATCGGCGAGGTGGCGGTTTCGGCCTGCACCCGTAAATACAGCGCCGCAAACTCTGTGACGATCACAAACAAGTAGAGCGTCAGCAACAGCCCTGTGATGATCTTCGCCAGCGCACCGGAAAAGAAGGCGCGCGGCGATCCGAACATCTCGCGGTGGCGCTCCAGCAACATCCCGAAGAGAAAGACCGGCGTCCCCACGGCTGCAAGACCCAAGACGCCATTTATCAGGGTCGAGACGGTCACATTCTCCAGCCAGCCCCATGCGGGCAGGCCAATCGCGTCGATGATAAAGGTATCTTGGCCGACGGTATTTATGAGACCGTATGAAGAGCTATGCAGCAGCCAGTTAAACGATTCCGCCGCCATGACGCCGAGCAGCTTGCCCGCGACCCAGAGCTTGTCTGCCGCATCAAGCGGTGCGGCGCTGTGTTCTCCATCCGGCGGCTGCCAGGTGGTGAAGTTTTCTTCAAATTCAGACATATCAACCTCCATTGGTTTTGGGGTTGATAACAGTCTGGGATCAAGACCTTAGCCCGAAAAGCAAAATGAAACGCTCTTGTCAGGGAGGTGGCCCCCAACGTGATATCCTTGTCAGGAATATCGCCCCATCTTTCATAAAATGGCTTTTTAACAAACGTGGTCCGAACATATAACGCCAGAAATAAATACTGCCGGGATACGAAACTCTCGGAGCCTGTCTATTTATCTCTGGCGCGGTTGTTCAGTGAGAGGCGTACCGAAACCGCAGCAGAAAAAATCATGCGGCGATGGGGGGCGAGATACGGCCATAAGCCCGTTTCTCGTCAGGCAATCAACGGTCATTTTCAGCGCTTCGGCCAATATCTCTGGATACTGATATTCAAGAACCCGGAGCAAGACTTTCCATACGATAAGAGCTGGGAGGGGTATAAGGATTTATCCTTCCTGCGTGCGTTGGTTTATTTGCCTGGCGACTATTACGCAAAACGAATAGAGCATATTGCTGAACAAAACGCGCATATGGAGAGATCGTTGCCTGAATCAGCATGGACGTATTTGCGCGTTTATGCGCAGGATGCGGTTCGAGCAGATGAGATAAAATTGCTTCGGGAAGTATCCGAACGAATGCAAGGCATACCCGAAAATACCTTCTATATATACTGGGCGCGGGCTTTTTGGATCGTAAGATTGAAAAAACAAGGTAAAGACGTGACGGATCGTACAGCTTGCGAATTGTTGTTTGAGAAGCTGGTAGAGGCTTTTTTGTCCCCATTGCGTGATCTCCCGAACATTAACAAACCCGGCTTGCAACGGTATTTTCTTTATGGCGTAAGCTTGGTCAAGATCAGTTTTGTTTCCGAAGATATCCCCGATAAGGCGGAGCGGTATTTTGGCGGAAGAGTGAAGCCTGAGATTGACAATACTGTCATCCTGCCGATCCTGGCCGGAGCACCCGATGATTTGGTCGAAATCACGCCTCCCGAATTTTTATTCCTGTTTGATCAGATGCGCGAGTTGGATGACAACGCCGGGAGCCTTGCGCTTAAGAAGATGTTAGAAGGGCTGAGGCAGAAATCGCTTGGCATTATTGATAAGGCCGTTTTCGTCCAATATTTGAAAGAACTAAGTGGCCAACAGCCCAGATGAAATCCTGATTAAGGCGAGACTGGTAAATCTTGCTCCGTTAGTGGTTCGGGTATATCCATGACATCCCGAATGTTTTCGATGTATTCTTTCCGTGCGGCCTTGTTCATCCGCTTCCATTTTCGGAAGCCCCGCATAAATGCTTCGTCATATTCGCGTGCAAGTTCTTCGTTTTCAGGACGGGTTGCGCTTCCTTTATACTTCGCTAACGTAAGATAGAACGCATCGAACAATTGGTCTTTGAGTTCTTTTAAGTTATTTCCATCAGGGTCATTCGCTGCTTCTCCGAATGATCCAAAAATTTCTTTGTCTGACATTCATACCTGCCTTCCTTGTTTTTACTGATAGCCGAGAACAGCGGCGTACCGCAATATAAATATCTGTAGAAAAGGGTTAAACCGAATAAGCTATCTTGTTTAGCCACCCGTATTTCCGTTCGAGCATATGGCCGCGACCGTATTTCGGGCCTGACTTCTTATGCCCCATCAATTCGTCTATCACTTCCTCTGGAGCCTGAGCATCCCTCAGACGATCCTTGAATGTATGCCGGAGAGAGTACAGAGAATGTTTTGGGGAAGGTTTCAACTGGTTTTCTCTCAGGTACTTGTTAATCGTTGTCGAGGCCGTATCAGCGTTCTGGTAATGGTCAAACCCGTTTGGGAGCTGCTGAAATGCGTAAAGGGAGGAACCTACGAGCGGAATTTTTCTTTCCGATGTGATGGTTTTTAAGCTGTGGTTTGCCCTTGGCCTGATCCAGATGTAAGGTATATCTTCCTCAAGGAAAATATCTTTTACATGTAGGCCGATGAGTTCGGATTCGCGGGCGCCAGTGTCAGCCATGGCAAAGACGAGCAAACGTGCTTCGTCATTTAATCCTGAAAGCGCATTACCAGATAGCAGCGTATGTTGCACATAGGAAGCTTCAAAAGGCGGCCTTGATTGTTCGAGTTCTTTCAGACGGAGCTTGGAAAATATAATGTCGAAATCCGTCTCAATTTCGTATGA
>Ga0256841_1001507_pt1 | contig 19921 bp, 15 predicted proteins | sample 356308metaG_FD_185971 | JGI IMG/M metagenome (GOLD analysis project Ga0256841, IMG submission 185971) | Hydrothermal vent microbial communities from Mid Atlantic Ridge, Atlantic Ocean - 356-308 | ecosystem: Environmental > Aquatic > Marine > Hydrothermal vents | place: Atlantic Ocean: Mid... | reverse complement strand
CTGGACGCTGAGTTCCTATGCGTCTGAAGCCGCGAATTTTGGTATGTTCATCGGTTCCTACAAGAACATGCGCGAAATCTCCTTGCGAATCCGGAAAGCCGCGTTGGAACTGGGTGTAAAACGGATCATATTTGGAGAATGCGGACACGCTTGGCGCGTTGCTTACAGTTTCCTGAATACGCTTGCCGGGCCATTCGATTTTCTGGACCAGAGGTATCCGATCCCGCAGCATATCCTCGAATTCACCTGGGGTGAGATCCAGAAGGGCGCGTTGAAGATCGATAAATCACTCAACGATGACATGACACTGACCTTCCACGATTCGTGTAACGTCGCTCGCGCCTCGCGCATGGGGGATAAGCCTGGCGGTCAGTTCGTTATTCCACGCAATGTGATAAAGGCGGTATGCAACAACTTTGTCGACATGGACCCGGATACCATCCACGAGAAAACCTTTTGTTGCGGGGGCGGTGGCGGATTGCTTACCGACGATCTGATGGAGGTTCGCGTGAAGGGCGCGATGCCGAGAATGCAGGCGCTGAACGAAGTCACCCAGGAATCCGGGGTGACCCACATGGCCGCGATATGCGCTATCTGCAAGAGTCAGTTCACCAAGATTCTGCCGTACTACGGCATGACCATGGATCAGATTGTCAGCGTTCACCAGTTGGTATCGAACGCGCTGATCCTGAGTGGGCAAGAAGACGCTGATAGCGATGATGAGGACGACGTTGCCTGATCATCATTATCGACACGAATACTTTCGAAAACTGAGGTCATCGACGCGCTAGCGGCGAATGACGGTTCTACTCAAGAGATACAGTAGGGAGAAATAAGATGGCAACTCCGAGCAATGAAATGAACGCGAACCTGACTTGGCGCCGCTTTAAAGACGGCGATCATTCGTGGGATAGCATGGGTGAGAAGATCTTCGAACAGGATACGACTTTCAAATGCCCCACCTATATTCACAAGACGCCTCCTTGCCAGGGCAGTTGCCCTTCGGGCGAGGATATTCGAGGTTATCTCGCGATCGCTCGTGGTCAGGAATTGCCACCGGAGGGTGTCGATTGGCATGAGTACGCGTTCAAGCGTTCCACGGATGCCAATCCATTCCCATCCATGATGGGGCGTGTTTGTCCCGCGCCTTGTCAGGACGGCTGCAACCGTAACGAGGTCGATGACTTCGTTGGTATCAACGCGGTGGAGCAGTTCATCGGAGATACCGCAATCGCGAATAACTATACCTTCGAGACAGGCGCCGATACCGGCAAGAAGATCGCCATCATCGGCGGCGGTCCGGCCGGCATGGCAGCGGCGTACCAGCTTCGTCGTCTCGGTCATGGCGCGACTATTTTCGACGACAATGCCGAGCTTGGCGGCATGATGCGCTACGGTATTCCCGGTTATCGGATCCCGCGCGATAAGCTTTCCGCTGAGATTCAACGCATCATCGATATGGGTGTCGGAACCCGCATGAAAACGCGTGTTGGCACCGATGTCAGTGTCGAGGATCTCGAAAAAGAGTTTGACGCCATTCTATGGGCCATTGGCTGTCAGTCTGGCCGTGGACTCCCTGTCGAGAAATGGAACGAGGTTCCAAACTGCGTCTCCGGGGTGGCTTTCCTGAAAGCCTTCAATGAAGGTCGTATGAAGTTTACCGCCAACAAAGTTGTCTGCGTGGGTGGTGGCGATACCTCCATCGATGTGGTTTCCGTTGCTCGTCGCCTCGGTCATATTGAAACCGAGAACCCGACCGATCGTCCCGAGCTGGTCGTTCGTGATGGTTTCGTTGCTCATGACGCAGCGGAACTTGCCGCAAAAGAAGGCGCCGAGGTTACCCTGACCTCTCTGTTCCCGAAAGAGAATATGACCGCCGCCGAGCATGAGGTGCATGACGCTTTGACCGAGGGCGTGCGTATCCTCGACGAGGTCATGCCCGTCGAGTTGATCATCGGCGAAGACGGTCGCGCCACCGGCCTCAAGGTTGCGAACTGCACCATGGATGGGGGTCGCCCGGTACCCGTTGAAGGCACCGAGCAGATTATCGATGCCGATCTGATCGTTTCCGCGATCGGACAGGGTGGAGACATGACTGGTCTAGAGGATCTGGACAATGGCCGTGGTCTGATCGACTCCGACAACTTTCACCAGGTGCCCGGCAAACCCGGTCATTTCGTCGCTGGCGACATTATTCGCCCGCATCTCTTGACTACCGCTATCGGTCAGGCATCCGTTGCCACGGAAACCATCGATCATTATTTGAAGCAGGAAGACCTGAAGAAGCGTCCGAAGGTGGACGTCCATCACTTCGACCTGCTGAAGAAGCTGCATGAAGCTGGGCTTGATCCAGATGCATTCGATCCAAGCGCCGGGGATCAGCGCGGCACGTCCAGCGCGCACTATGCGATACATAATTTCGAGGATCGTTCCTTTCAAGAGATCATTCCGCACGATGAGTTATTCCTTGGGCATTTCGAGTATCATCCGCGCAACAAACGGAAAGAAGAGGTTCCGACAGCGGAAGAGGTACTCGGTCATTTCAAGGAACGCGTCATGGCGCTGTCCGAGGATGAGACCGTCGACGAAGCCAAGCGCTGCATGAGTTGCGGTATGTGCTTCGAGTGCGACAACTGCGTGATCTTTTGTCCTCAGGACGCGGTCTATCGCGTCAAGAAGGATGAAGCCACTACTGGTCGTTATGTCGCGACGGACTATACACGTTGCATCGGTTGCCATATCTGTTCCGATGTCTGTCCTACCGGCTATATCAAAATGGGCTTGGGCGAATAAACGGGGGTCCCGATGTTCACATCCGTCAGAAGGCGTGCTTGGTTCGTCATGTTGCCCGTTGGTCTTGTGCTTGCCATCGCCAGTGGTGGGCGGGCGCTGGCCGATTCCAAGGTAGGTGCTCTCGTGTCAGGGTCCAAGGCGGCCGGGATTCAGCCACCCCAGTGCGTCGAACCGACCCCCTATATGCGTCGACACCATATGGAATTGATCTTGCATCAGCGAGACATGACCGTGCATGAAGGTATCCGCGGCAATAAACACAGTCTTGCCGGATGCATCGACTGCCACGTGGCGCGTGGCGATGACGGGAAGGCAGTACCGGTGAACGCGGAAGGCCAGTTTTGCGATAGCTGTCATGATTACGTCGGTGTCTCGTTGCCGTGCTTCCAATGCCACGCAACCGTACCGACACCGGCGTCCGCCCACAAGTGACGGTGAGAAGAGGTTCAAGCGATATGAGTAACAGTAACGAGTCGATCGATCCGAATCGGCGTTCGTTTCTCGGTAAGGCCGGTGCGGCCGTAGCGACCACGTTGATTGCGCCCGGCGTCGTGCTGCATGCAAGTGCGCGCGATCCGGCCACGCCCGTAACGGATGCCGTTCGTTGGGGCATGCTGATCGACACGAGTAAATGCGCCGATGGTTGCGGCGATTGTGTTCAAGCCTGCGAGAAGGAGAATGGTCTGGATATGGTGACCATGCCCGAGGGCGCGGATCCCGAGAATTGGGATCGGCAACGGCCTCGCTGGATTCGTCAGATTCAACTGCAAGATAATCTGACTGGACAGATCACCTCGCTGCCCATGATGTGCCAGCATTGTGAAGAGCCACCCTGTGCCGATGTCTGCCCGACGGGTGCTTCCTTTCGTCGCGCCGACGGCATCGTCATGGTGGACCGTCATATCTGTATCGGCTGTCGTTATTGCATGATGGCCTGCCCATACAAGGCGCGTTCCTTTATCCATGAGGAGGTCGATGTCAAACCGACACATGCTCCGCGTGGCAAGGGTTGCGTCGAGAGTTGTAACTTTTGCGTACATCGTCTTGATAGTGGCGAAACCACCACGGCCTGCCAAGACGCATGCAAGCACCAAGCAATTGCTTTCGGCGATTTGAAAGACAAGAACAGCGCGGTCTCGAAAGCACTGGAATCCGTGAAGTCTCGTCAACTCAGGGCCGATCTCCAGTTGAATACCGGCGTGCGTTATTCCGGCGTCTGATACGGTTTGGGAGTAGTTTGAATGAAAAAGATTCACTTTAGAGAGTGGACGGTTCCAAGCCCGAGATACTGGGCCGTGTTTGCTGTGTTGGCGGCCATCGTCGGTGTTGGATTGATCGCTGCGCTCTATATGGAACATGAAGGTCACTGGGTGACAGGCATGAATAATCAGATCGTTTGGGGCATGCCGCATGTCTTTGCCGTATTCTTGATCGTTGCCGCGTCGGGCGCGCTGAATATCGCGACCATTGGCACGGTGTTCGGCAAGAGGCCCTTTAAGCCGCTGGGCAGGTTGTCCGGTTTGCTTGCCGTTTCCTTATTGGCTGGTGGCTTGCTCGTGTTGGTGCTGGATCTCGGTCGTGTCGATCGTCTGATGGTCGCGATGACGACCTATAATTTCAAATCCATCTTCGCTTGGAATATTCTGCTGTACAATGGTTTCTTCGTTATTGTCGCGGCTTATCTGTATACGATGATGGAGCCGAAGGCAAAAAAGTATTATTTCTCGGTCGGCGTGCTGGGTGGCATCTGGCGTCTGATATTGACCACTGGCACCGGCTCCATATTCGGTTTCCTGGTCGCGCGTCAAGCCTACGATACGGCGATACTAGCGCCACTGTTCATCGTTTACTCCTTTGCGTTCGGACTCGCGATTTTCATGCTGTTCCTGTTTTTCGCGTTCGCTCAGGACAATCGGGAGATTGGTGGCAAGTTGCTGTTCAGAATGAAGAATGTGCTTGGTATCTTTCTCGCCGGTGTAGCATTGCTGGTACTGACTTATCATCTGACCAAGTTGTATGGCACCAAGTATCACGGTGTCGAAGCTTTCATTCTACGCGATGGGGGAATCTATACGATACTGTTCTGGGTGGGACAGGTTGCGATCGGCATGCTTTTGCCGATAGCGATCATCATTCATCCGATACTGAGTAAATCCAAGGGCTGGATTTCCGGCGCGGCCGTGATGGTGGTCCTGGGTGGCTTGGCGGCGATGTATGTCATTATCATTGGTGGGCAGGCTTATCCATTGGAGATGTTTCCCGGCAAGACGATCATCGCTTCCGGTTTTTACGATGGGGCGCATGGCGCCGCCTTGTATTATTCACCTTCCATGCCGGAGACGCTTCTTGGCATTGGCGGTTTCTCCATGGCTATACTGGCGGTAATCATCGGCGTCAGAATGTTGAAGTTTTTGCCTACGGATCTTTCCGATCGGGCGCTGGATCCCCATGTCGGGGTGAAGGCCGACGGTTGATCAATGATCCGCGGAAACGACAAAGCCCAATCATTCGATTGGGCTTTGTCGTTTCCGCGGGCATATTCGATGCCTTATCTGTTCATCTCCGCCGCGCATAAATCATCTGGAAAGACAACGCTTTCCATTGGATTGTGCGCCGCGCTTCGTGCCCGTAGATTGTGCGTCCAGCCATACAAGAAGGGACCGGATTATATCGATCCCTTATGGCTGGCGGCGGCGGCGGGGCGGGGATGCGAGAATCTGGACTTCTTCACCACCCCATGCGACGAGATACTCGCTTCGTTTCAGCGTAGGCAAACGGATGCGGATATTGGGCTGATCGAAGGCAATAAAGGCCTTTACGATGGACTCGATCTCGACGGTTCCAACAGTAATGCGGCATTGGCCAAGATGATCGATGCGCCAGTGGTGCTGGTGCTATGCACCAAGGGCATGACGCGCGGAATAGCGCCGCTCATTCTTGGTTATCAAGCGTTCGAGCCGGGTATTCGCTTGGCGGGCGTTATCCTGAATCGTGTCGGTGGTAGCCGGCACGAGGGGAAGCTTAGACGTGTCATCGAGCACTATACGGATGTAAAGGTGGTCGGCGCGGTGGCGAATTCCCCGGACCTGGAGATAGTCGAGCGCCACCTTGGCCTGATGCCGAGCAACGAATCCGCTGCCGCAGCCGATACCATTGCGCGCATCCGCCACGTTGTCGAAACCCAAGTCGATCTCGACGCGCTACTCGATATCGCCGCTACCGCTCCCGACCCGGGTGAGTATGCCCAGAACACGCGACCGCCTTGTTTTTCTGCTCCTCGTCCAGTGAAAATTGGTATTGCCCAAGACGATGCGTTTGGTTTTTACTATCAGAGTGATCTGGAGGTGTTTCGCCGCTGTGGTGCGGAACTGGTTCCGTTCAGTCCGCTGCGAGACAGCCACCTTCCCGATGTCGACGGTCTGTTCATCGGTGGTGGCTTTCCAGAGACAAGGATTGACGGCTTGTCCACCAACACGGCCATGCGTTCGGAGATACGGCGCTATGTCGAGGCGGGTTTTCCTGTCTATGCGGAATGCGGAGGCTTGATGTATCTTACCCGCTCGATACGCTGGAAGGGCAAACATGGGGATATGGTCGGGGTGATTCCCGCGGATACGCTGATGGAGGAAAAACCTCAGGGGAGGGGGTATGTGCGCCTGCGCGAGACTCAGGATTTTCCTTGGCCCGTGGTGGATGGCGATGCTGCCGGCGAGATTTGCGCGCACGAGTTCCATTACTCCCGAATCACACCGTTGAAGCTCCCGGCTCGTTGGGCTTATCGGGTGGAGAGAGGCACCGGTGTCGATGGTCGATACGACGGTATTCGTTATCGTAATCTGCTCGCCAGTTACACACACATGCGCAATGTCGGCACCAACCACTGGGTGGAACGATATGTAAAATTCGTCGCGGATTCAGTGGAAAAACGTCGCGCGGGTAATGATAGAATATAGCCGCAGCCAGCCAAGCGTCGGATGTTTTTTCATCCGAGGCCAGGCGCATGGGGGGCGGTTTCCGCGACCAGCGTGATACTGCATCGGGCGGAAGCGTCTGCCCGTAAGAATCTCCACTTCGAGTGGGGGCTATTCACATCGTTGCATCCAGGTGCCTGGCACGCAATATCCGCTTAAGAGGAATTCAGAGATGTTCAAGTTAACAGCAGAGGCCGCGGCGCAGGTCAAGGTGGCCGCGCTTCAGAGCGGCACGGAAGGTATGGCGCTCCGGCTGGCGGCGCGTAAGAAAGAGGATGGTTCCATCGAATATGCGATGGGGTTCGATGAACCCAGCGATGACGATATCCGTGTTGAATCGTCCGATGTCACCGTCGTCATGGCGCCAGAGTATGTGCCGTTGCTGGATTCCGCGGTACTGGACTTCACCAAGCTCGACAACAGTGATGAGATGCAGTTCATCTTCATCAATCCCCAGGATGCCAATTTTTCTCCAGCCGAGTGATTCCGCTCGCCACGTTTCTTCCCTTGACTTGTCTCTATGCAGCTCGCCCCTGAAGACGCGCTGCGCCTGAACGTCCTGTTGGCGAACAAACCTCAGGCGATTCGTATCGACGAATCCCGCTTGATTGTGCATGGCCTTGCGGCGGACGGCGAAATGCATATCCAGTTGAACCCCAATTGCCGCGAGGAGCAGTATATTCGCGGTGTGAGGGAACTGCTCTCCGGCCATGTGCTCGGTTCTCCCGGCGGTTACCCCGTGTATCTGCAACGCTGGACTCGCATGGGTCAGATGCGTGATGAAAGTCTGGAGGAGCTGTTGTTGCTCGGCGAACCGGAAGCCGTGGTCGCGGCCGTATGCGCCCCTGGTATGACCAACGAACTCGCTCGTCGGGCGTGGTGGGCGATGGAGGACGCTGACAACGCGCGTCGCATGCTGTCGACCGCGCGTATTGCCGCTGGCAGCATGGGGCCGGTTCTCGCCGCCTATCTTTACGAACACCTGCCATTCGAGACCGAGGTGGAGGTCATGGTGGAAACGGTTAAGCTGATACTTCAGCCCGGTCTGCTCAGTAAGACGGTACATGCCGAGATATGGAAGCGCGCCGCGCGAAAACCAGCCTACTACATCGGTTTTCTGCATGCGCTACCGGACGAAATTCCTATCGAGGCTGCGGCCCATCCGAACGCCTCCGCACTGGGATCCGAACTGCGGGATCTGGCCACGAATGGCAACCGCTTGGCGGCGTTCATCAACAAGCTGATGTCTCCAACCGGGCAGGCCTGCCTGGCGACGATACAGCTCGCACTGAAGAAGCCCGCGACCCAAGAAGCCGTCACTTTGACGTTGGAGGCCGTGAGGCGGTACTTTGCCGAGTTTCGCCCTCAGGGTGATCCCGATCTGACTTGGGAAGAGCTGTTGATGGATGCCGAGGACCATCTGTCGAGCGATGACCCCGAACTCGCCGCCTTACGCAAACTGGAGGGCATGGAAAACACACTACGCGGCGCGCGACTGTTGTCCGGTGTTGGCTATGGCATGCTGCGCCCAATGCTGCGCGGAACCTCGGCGATAGGCTCATTGATGCGGCGCAAGCTGGAGCCGGTGATGGAGCCGTTTCTCTGCGAGGTATCCAGGCTGCGCGGCAAGTAGCCTGGATACCCCAGTTCTGGTGAACACTGCTAGCAGGATGTTGAAAAAGTCCTTCTATAGACTTTTTTCGCGAAGGAACCGGAAAATGCGATTTTCCGGTTCCTTCATTTTCAATAACTTGCCGTCATCGAAAATGGCGGTACACCCCTGTACCGCACACAGACCATTGAAAAACGCCATTTTTCAATGGTCTGTTAGAATGGTGATATCTGACGCCTTCTTGCATTCGAAGATGAGCCTGTCCGATGTATGACGGGTCATGGCTATAGATCTCTGGAAATACCGAGATCTGTCTATCGGCTTCACTTGCCGGGACAGGGTGGGGTAGAATCAAGACCTTCCCGTAATCATCTTGAATGGGCGCGGTTCGCCGGGTAGATGCTGTGTTAACACTGCAAGTTATCAGTCATCAGAAAGACAGCCTTGGCCAGGATGGCCAGTGCGTGTTCGACAAGCGGGGTGGCTCCATCGGTAGAACCTTGGGAAACGAATGGGTATTGCCGGATCCCGAGCGTGTGGTCTCCGGCGAGCATGCTATCGTCAGTTACCAGAGCGGTGGGTATTTTCTTCAGGATGTATCGACCAATGGCGTGTTTATCGGTGACGAGGATACCCCCCTCGGAGAGGGAAATCCGGTAGAGCTGAACAATGGCGACATGCTGCATATCGGTGACTACGATATCCTCGTGACCATCGGCGATGCGTTGGCGCCGGCGGAGACATTCTTCGATTCGGCGTTCGATGGTGAATCTGCCGCGCCAGCTTTTCCGGAGTCCGCAGTTGAACCGCCGGCGCAGCCCGCGATCATTCCGGAGTCGGCCGATCCTATGGTCGATCCGGCTTTCCCGTCTCGCGCCGAGGATCCGCTCGTTGGCGATAGCCGGGGGGCGGTGGATCCGTTGGCGCCTCAAGCTCCTGCCATTCCCGCGGCTTCCGAGGCCGATCACCGGCGTGGCGAACAACAGTTCTTCCAGATGCCCGAGGCCAAGCCGGAAGCGATTCCGGAAGACTGGGATATCAATGAATTGTTGCCCGATGAAGGTCCAGGAGGTCTCGCTGACGAGGGCCCTGGGGCGCCGTTGATACCGTCGGCGTTCGGAAGTGAACCCGCTGTTTCCGGTGGGTCTTCCGATCCGCTGGCTGCGACTTGGCCCGAAGCCCAGGGTACGTCGACGCCGCCCGAGGCTTCGACGGGCGCGCCCGCTTCCCATCCCGCGCCGGCGGACCCGGCCCCAGAAGCGCGGTCGGCCGGTGTGCCGACGCCACCCGCGATTCCTGCTGGCGAGACGCCACCGGTGGAGGCTGTCCCGTCGTTGTCGGGGAATACGACGTCTCCGATGAGGAATCCTGTCGCGCCTGCTCCCGGCGGGGCGCGGATTCCGCCAAGCGGGAATTTTTCGCCGGACGAGTCGGTTGCTCCAGTTGCGCCGGCCGTGCCGCAAGTCCCACCGGCGAGCGCGTCCCAAGCGCCTCCGGCGGCACCTCAAGTAACTTCGGCGGCACCTCAAGCGCCGCCGGCGGCGCCGCGGACTCCGTTGCCCGGCACGGCGTCCCTTGGCGCTGGGCAACGCGCAGCTGTCGATGCCTTCATGCGTGGGACCGGGCTGGATATGTCCACGCTGGAGCGTCTATCCGACGCCGAATGTATCGCGATGATGGAGAATGTCGGGCAGACCTACCGCCAGGTGGTTGGTGGCATGCTGGACATCATGATGGCGCGGGCGCGTTTGAAGCACGAGTTTCGCATGGATATGACCATGATCCGGCCGGCGGCGAATAATCCCTTGAAGTTTTCGGCGGGTGTCGACGATGCCTTGCATCATCTGCTGTTTCGTCGTTCGCCGGGCTTTCTGCCTGCGGGGGAGGCCTTTGCCGAGGGATTTCGTGATTTAAAGGATCATGAGATGGCCATGGTGGCTGGTATGCGTGCTATCTTCAATCAGACGATGGACCGGTTCAAGCCGGACAAGCTCGAAGAGATATTCTCCCGGCGGCATTCCGGTGGAGGCCTTTTCTCCGGCCTGGGTGGTCGCGAGGCAAAGTATTGGAGTCTGTATCGTCAGGAATACGAACGCCTGGCAAACGATGCAAGAGACCATTTTCTGGACTTTTTCGGTACCGAGTTCGCGAAGGCCTATGAGGAACAGATACGCAATCTCTCCTCGGACGAGTCCAGAGAGAAGGGATAGCGCGCTTCATCCCTGAATCCAACCGGTCCCTGGCGTCTGGATTCATCGATTTCCGATAACTCAGGGCGGTGTTTTGTGACAAGGTGCTTTTCGGCATTGCGTTCCGCGATGTCATTGACGGTAGAGTTTATTCGTGGTGCATGCAGTGAATGACAACGACCAGCCTGAATCGGGGAAACAGATCGGGCGCTTTCAGTTGACAGGCGAACTCGGTGAGGGCGCGATGGCGATTGTCCATGAAGCCTTCGATCCGCAGATCAATCGGACGCTGGCGATCAAGGTGCTGCGTAGCGAGCGCGCGGCCGACGCGGAATACCGGCATCGCTTTCTCAGCGAGGCGAAGGCGGCTGGGAAACTGATCCATCCGAATATCGTGACTATCTTCGATGTCGGCGAGGTGGACAAGCAGCCGTATATCGCGATGGAATATCTGGAGGGAAAGACGCTCCAGGACGTGATGGACGAGCAGGGGCATCTGCCGATCCGCGATGTGGTCAAGATCGGCATTCAGTTGGCCAGCGCGCTCGATTACGCGGCGCGCGAAGGCGTCGTGCATCGTGACATCAAACCCAGCAACATCGTCGTGCTGGAAGACAATAGCGTGCGCATCACCGATTTCGGCATCGCGCATATCGAAACCGTTGGCGACGACTACACCCAGCATGGCACCGTGCTTGGCACGCCGCAGTACATGTCGCCCGAGCAAGTCGAGGGTTCCGGTGTCGACGGCCGTTCTGATCTGTTTTCGGTTGGCGTGGTGTTGTATCAGATGATCACCGGCGACAAGCCTTTCATGGCGAACACGCTGACCTCGCTGCTGATGAAGATCGCCAAGGATGACCCGGCGAAGATCTCCGAGGTGTCGCCGGAAACACCGGTCGGCTTGCGGCAGATCGTCGAGAAGCTGCTGGCGAAATCACCGGACGAGCGTTTCCAGACTGGCCGCGAGCTGGTCGAGGCGTTGCAGACCGTGCAGGTCGGACTCGACGAACAGGAAGACCCGCTCGCGCGACAGGCGATCACTCCGCTGAAATGGAAATGGACGATCATGCTTGCGTTGGTCGTCGCATTGGTGATGCTGGTGGCGATCTACTTCGTGCATACCCGCCAGCTTGCGGTGATGACCCAGATGGTGGTGGATTCCGGGAATTCGATCGCCGAGCTGATCGCCGATGAAAGCGCCGACGAGGTGTTGTTGCAGGACTGGATCGCGGTCGATGGCGTGGTGCAGAGCATGCGCAAGCATGCCGAGGTGGCCTATCTGTCCATCTATGATCCCGAGGGTGTGATCCGCGCGAGTACCGAGGCGGATGATGTCGGTCGACCCAGGCAGTTGCCTTCGGCGTCCCGGCGCTTGACGAGCAAGGGCGATGAGATCGTCTCCGAGTGGGAAAGACACGGCGAGAAGGTATTCGATTTCGAGGTGCCGATCAAATACCAGGATCGCATCGTTGGCGGGGTGCAGCTCGGGGTGACCAAGGCCGCGCTGAACAACGCCGCCAATCTGACCCTGGTCACCATGCTGGGCCTGATGGGTTTGGTATTGCTCGCGGTGGTCATCGCGACCTACGTGCTGGTGTCTCGGCTATCGGTGCCGTTGCGTCTGCTGGAACGCGGCATGCAGCATATTTCGCATGGCAACTTTGGTTACCGCATTCATGGCAAGCGCAACGACGAACTGGGGCGTATGTTCAATCGTTTCAATCAGATGGGCGAATCGCTGCAGCAACAATTCTCGGACGGTGGGCGGGAACCCCAGACAAGCGATGACGTAACGGTGGCGCGTCAGCGGCCGGCGGGAAAGCCGATCGAAGAACGCTCGGCCGGTGAGGCATCGAAGGCGGAATGACAATGACTTGCGGTGGGGCGACAAGACTGGATGCGCCGCGAAGGATGCCCCGCCGGGCATGCGTGAAGCGCCTGTCGCTGGCGTTGTTGTCGGTGCTGCTGGGCGCGTGCTCCGGGCTGGCAAACAGAAACGCACCGGCGTTCAACGAGGTCATCGCACGCAACGATAACTACCTCATCGTGAGAGCCTCGCAGGACGCCACGTCGCGTTCCCTGGCTAAGACCTTTCTCGGCGATGCCAAACGTTACTGGCTGATTGAGGAGGAGAACGACGATGTACCTGTACGCCCCGGCCGGATCGTCGCCATCCCCTTGCGGGAAACCGGGCGTAGTGGGATCTCGCCACATGCCGTGCAGACGGTTCCGGTGCTCTGCTATCACCGATTCGGTGACAGGAACGACGGCATGATGATCTCGGCACGGCGTTTCGATCGACAGATGGCGTATCTCAAAGATAACGGTTATCAGGTCATTCCCTTGACGGCGCTGCTGGAGTTTCTCGAAGGGCGTCAGCGCGTGCCGAAGAAAGCGGTCGTGCTGACTATTGATGACGGCCATCAGTCGATCTACAAGATCGCCTATCCAATACTGAAGAAGTTCAGCTTTCCCGCGACCGTTTTCATCTACTCCGATTACCTCGGATATGGTGGACTCACCTGGTCTCAGATCCATGAGATGGGTCGCGATGGCTTGGTCGATATCCAGGCGCATTCCAAGACCCATACGAACCTGAATAAACGCTTGCCAGGCGAATCCCGTGATGCTTGGCTGCGGCGTGTAGAGAGCGAGGTCAGCGCGCCATCGAATAAACTACGCGAACATGCCGATACGCCAGTGATCGCCTATGCCTATCCTTATGGCGAAACCAATAAACAGGTGATCGATTATCTTGGTAAGTATGATTATCTGCTCGGGTTTACCGTGTTTCCGGGTGGGAATGCTGCCTATTCCTATCCTTACATGCTGCACCGTTCGATGATCTTTGGCGATCGAGACATGCGGGCGTTCAGGAAAGCATTGAATAATAAGATGTCATTTTGATGGCCTTGGGGTTTCCGTTGGCCGGCTTGCGTGCGATGTTGTTCGGCTCCTTTCTGGTTGGCTTGGCGGCGTGTGGCAGTCATGGCGTACTACCTGAACAGACCGAAAGGTACGATGTCGAGCGCTTTACCCAACGCGCGCTGGCGGCGGCCGAACGGGCGTTCGATGCTGGTGATCTGGCCAGTGCGCTGAAGCACTATCAGATCGCGAATACCCTGAACCCCGACGATACCGGGCTACTGCGACGCATCGGCTATGTGCGTTCCCTCATTCGTCAGCGCTCGGGACATCATCAGGTCGCCGCGCAACGCGCGTTGAAGCGCGGGCGGTCCGATCTGGCCAGAGTCGAACTGCTGAAGGCTCTGAGCCTGGAGCCGGACAACCGGAGGGTACTGGCCCTGTTGGCGCGTATCGAGACTGACAGAGCGACCGCGGCGTTGCGTAAGCGTCAGCCGTCGATCGATCCTGCCTACCGCGCCCCGGGTGATATAGAGGAGACGCTGGCGCCGCCGCAACCAGTGGCGGGTGTCCGCTCGCTCAAGACTTCCCCGGACGTGAATGAAAAGCGGCGTATGCCCGTGGTGAATGCCCGCCTGGTTGCATTGCTGCGGCGGCATCCCGTTGGAGACGGAGACAGGCACCGTTTGATCGGCGAGTTGATCGAGTTGGGCGATCAGTTGTTTGCGGAAGGCAATGCTGCGGATGCGTTACGCTGCCTGGATCGGGCGCAGTCGCTCGGTGAAGGAAGCACTGCTACTCGCGGTGGCGTCGTTGCGTTGAAAAACGTCTATGCTTCCAGGCTATACCGGCAGGCAATCAGTGTCCAGGGCAGGAATCGGCAAACCGCCGTCCGCTTGTTGCGTCTGGCGTTGCGTTACTGGCCGGGATATGCCAAGGCGCGTCTGCGTCTGAAGCGTTTGAGTAGCATTGGGTCGGCCTCGGGAAGAAATCGGTGAGTCCAGGCTGAATATGTTGTTTTCGCATGCCCGATAAACCAGAATAAGATGCATACCGCGTCGGAGATCGCCATGTCAGTTACTACCTTGTTGCCTGCCGCCCATCCGCGCTTTGTCGCGCATCGCGGTCGGCGTCTGTCCCCGTTGCTTCTGCTATTGCTTCTGCTGTTGCTGACGGCTTGCTCTGGTGATTTGAAACGCATCACGCTCAATGGGCAGATCACAGCCACGGATGACCTCAATCCAAACTACGAAGGTGGCGCGTCGCCGGTGGTCGTGCGAATCTATCAGTTGAAGACCTTGGGTTCCTTTCAGTCGGCTGATTTCTTCTCGCTGCTGGACAATGAATCCAGCGTGCTCGGCGAGGATTTGATCGCCCGCGAGGAGATGGAGCTCCGGCCGGGGGAGACGCTGGACTTCAAGCGTGATTTTGCGCCGCAGGCGAATTATATCGGTGTACTGGCGGCGTTTCGCGACCTGGAGAACGCGCGCTGGCGCGCCTTCGCGGCGTTGCCGCGCAAGTCCAAGGTCGGGGTTCGGATACAGCTCGAACGCCTGGCCGTTTCGGTCTCGGTGCAACCCTAGTCGACCTGGAAGCGCAATGTCTTGGAACAATAAGGTCATCTGGTCGGAGGGTATGTTTCTCCGCCCTCAGCACTTTCAACAGCATGTCCGCTATATCGAACACTATGTCGAGAACCGTTGCGGTGCGTTGCGTGACCATGGCTGGGGTCTCGAATCCTTCCAGTTCGATGAGCAATTGTTGACATTGGGCAAGCTTTCTATCCTCGAAGCGAAAGGCATCTTTCCCGATGGCACGCCGTTCGAGATGCCGGACGACGACGATCCCGCCGCCGCCTTCGACGTGCCGGAGAATGCGCATGACATGGTGGTCTATCTTGCCCTGCCGGTGCGCCGTTCGGGCAGCAAGGAGAGCAATCCGGATCGCGAGGGCAACACACTGGCGCGTTATATCACGCACGAGGAAGATGTCGCCGACAATGTCTCCCGGCAGACCGAGGCGGCCACATTGCAGACGGGCAAGCTCCGCACCCGCTTGATGCTCGCGAGTGACAAGCGCGACGAATATGCTTGCCTTCCGGTCGCGCGCATCGTCGAGGTACAAAGCGATAAGAAGGTGCTGCTCGACGATGCTTTCATCCCGACCGCCGTTGCCTGCCGGGGGGCCGTTGTGTTGACAGCCTTCGTCAAGGAATTGCTCGGCTTGTTACAGCATCGCTGCGAGGCGCTGGCCAGCCGTGTCAGCGCTTCTGGACATGGTGGTGGTACTGCGGAGATCGCTGACTTCCTCTTATTGCAGGCGGTGAATCGTTATACCCCGCTGGTGGCGCATCTGGCGAGTCAGGGAGCGTTGCATCCGGAAAGCCTGTACCGCGTGCTGATGGAGATGGCGGGCGAATTCGCGACCTTTACCTCCGCGCGCAAACGCGCGCCGTTGTTCGAAAGCTACGATCATGCCAACCTGACGACAACCTTTCGACCCGTGATCAAGGAGCTGCGGCGTTCCTTGAGCATGGTACTGGAACAGTCGGCCATCCAGTTGCCGTTGCAGGAGCGTAAGTTCGGCATTCGGGTCGCGCAGATTCCGGATCGCAAGTTGCTGTTGGATGCCAACTTCGTACTCGCCGTGCATGCCGCCATTCCGACCGAGAAGCTGCTCAGCCATTTTCCCAGTCAGGTCAAGATCGGGCCGGTAGAGAAGATCCGTGATCTGGTGAATCTTGCCTTGCCGGGTATCCGGGTGCGTGCCTTGCCGGTCGCGCCGCGTCAGATCCCTTATCAGAGCGGTTTCGTTTATTTCGAGCTGAATCGCGCCGACGAGCTATGGAAGGAACTGCATCGTTCCGGGGGGTTTGCCTTTCACATAGCCGGCGACTACCCTGATCTACAGACCGAATTCTGGGCGATCAAGGAGTAAGCATGACTGATGATGCCTTCATGGGTGATCGCACGATCATTCGGCCCCGACCGGGGCGATCCACGCCCGGACCGGCCGCTGGCCGATCCCAACCTACCAGCAGTGGCGGTGTCGCGCCGGATCTGGAGCCAACCGCGTTCGACACCGCGCGGGACGCCAGTCCGAATGCCCTGCTGAATGCCGCCGCTGCGCTGTTCGGCCTGGTGTCGCAATTACGGGGTTCGGCGAGTCACCTGGATATCGACGGCTTGCGCGAGAAGGTCGCCAGCGAGGTGCGGCGTTTTGAGCAGGCAGCGAACCACGCCGGCGTCAAGTCCGAGGACATCCTGGCCGCACGCTATGCCCTGTGTACGCTGATCGATGAGACCGTGCTGAGCACGCCATGGGGGAGCGGTAGCGTATGGAGCCGGGAGGGCATGCTGAGCACTTTCCACAACGAGACCTGGGGTGGAGAGAAGTTCTTCGCCATCCTCGAACAGAAAAGCCAAGCGCCAGCGAAGCATCTCGATCTGTTGGAACTCTATTACGTCTGCATGACACTCGGACTCGAAGGCAAATACCATGTGTTGGAGCGCGGTCAGTCGCGTCTGGAGGAGGTCAGGGAGAATCTTTATCAATTGATCCGCGCACATCGCGGTGAGTTCGAACGGGGCCTGTCGCCACATTGGCTGGGCGTGCAGGACCGACGTAACGCGCTGTCGCGCTATGTGCCCCTGTGGGTGGTTGGCGCAATCGTGGCCGCGCTGCTGTTGCTCACCTATGTGATCTTTCGCGTCATGCTCGGCAATCAGGCCGAGCCGGTGCATCGCGGCCTCGCGGCGATCGATCGCAAGGCGTCCTTTGCCTCGCCGGTACCGATGTCCGTGGAGGAGGTCGCGCCCGCCGAGCCCAGGCATATCCTGAGCCGCTTTCTGCAACCGGAGATCGACAACGGCCTGGTCACCGTCGATGAGGGTCCGAACGGCGCGTTGGTCACCATCATCGGCAAGGGGCTGTTCCGTTCCGCTTCCGATAAGGTCAGAAAGAAGTATCTGCCGTTGCTAAACCGCATCGGCGAGGCGCTGAACGATGTCTCTGGTCAGGTTCAGGTGATCGGCCATACCGACAATGTGCCGATTCGCTCGTTGCGCTTCCAATCGAATTGGGATCTGTCCCGCGCGCGTGCCGCCAGCGTGCTGAAACTGCTGGCGGGGCACGTGGACGATCCGTCCCGGTTGACACCGGAGGGGCGCGCGGATACCGACCCATTGGTGCCAAATGATTCGCCGCAGAATCGCGCGCGTAACCGACGAGTCGATATCGCTGTTACCTATAATACGAACTATTGAGCACCGACAATGCATGAGAGGCGTCAGGAATTGATGGTCGATAGCGCATGAGAAGATTCTTGAAATGGTTTGCCCATCGCTGGGTGGTCGTGTTGATCGGCCTGCTGGCCATATCCTTGGTGATATGGTTTGTCGGGCCGCTGATCTCGATCGCCGAGCACACCCCGCTGGCCGGCGTACTGGAACGTGTCATCGCGATCCTGGTGGTTTTCCTGCTGTGGGCGTTGAACCTGCTGCGCCGTCATCTGCTCGCCAAGCGCGCTGACGGCCAGTTGATGAAGGGCATGGCCGAGGCCGAGGTGGCCACGGCCAGCAAGGAGGATCAGGCATCCGCCGAAGAGGTGGCGTTGCTTTCCGAGCGTTTCGAGGAGGCGATCACCTTGCTACGCAAGGCGGGTCGCAAGCGGGGCGCGCGCAGCCTTTACGAATTGCCTTGGTACATCATCGTTGGACCGCCAGGTAGTGGCAAGACCACTATCCTACAGAATTCCGGGCTGGATTTTCCGCTTGCCGATCATCTCGGTAACGAAGCGATCAAGGGGGTAGGCGGGACGCGCAACTGCGACTGGTGGATCACCAACGAAGCCGTGCTGTTGGATACCGCCGGCCGATATACCACCCAGGACAGCGACCAACTGGTCGACAAGAGCGCCTGGGAGGGTTTTCTCGATCTGCTGAAGAAGTACCGTCGCCGGCGACCGATCAACGGCGTACTGATTGCGATCAGCCTGTCGGATCTGATGATGCAGTCCGAACACGAGCGCGGTATGCACGCGCGCGCGATCAAGCAGCGACTGCAAGAATTGTACAAGCATTTCGGCATGCGCTTTCCGGTATACGTACTGTTCACCAAGTCCGATCTGATCGCCGGCTTCAGCGATTTCTTCGAGGATCTCGGACGCGAGGAGCGCGCTCAGGTATGGGGGACGACCCTGCCGTTCGACGAGGAGAGTCGAGACCCATTGAAGGGCTTCTCCAATGAGTTCGATGCCTTGGTCAAGCGATTGAACGATCGTCTGTTATGGCGCTTGAACCAGGAGCGCGATATCGGCCGGCGGGCGCGGATTCTCAATTTTCCCCGTCAGTTTGCCAGCTTGAAGCCAACGTTGACGACGTTTCTCGGCGAGGTTTTCCGTCCCAGCCGTTTCGACGATATCCCGTTGCTGCGTGGCATCTACTTCACCAGTGGCACCCAGGAAGGCACGCCGATCGATCGCCTGATGGGACAGCTAGGGCGCTCCTTCGGACTCGATCCTCAGTCAGCCTCTGCCGCGCCACGGGGACAAGGCAAGAGCTACTTTGTTACCGGTCTGCTGAAGAACGTCGTGTTTCAGGAGAAGGATCTGGCCGGTACCGATCGCAAGTTCGAGCGCAAGCGGGCCTGGTTGCAGCGCATCGCCTATGCCAGCGCGGCCGCCGCGATAGTCGTCGGGTTGTTCGCCTGGATCACCAGCTATACCGGTAACAGTAACTACCTGAACGAGGTCGCCCGCGATGTCGAGACGGCGGACAAGCGGGTTGCCGAGCCGGTGGAGCCGACGGCGGATTTCCCCGATCTCGTCGATGAACTCGATGAGATCGCCGATCTGGCGAAGGCCGCGTCGCGTTATCAGGAGGATACGCCGTTCTCGATGCGTTTCGGTCTTTTTCAGGGCGGCATCGTCGGCCAGGAGGCAAAGGATGCCTATGCGCGCGAATTGAACGGTCTGCTGCTGCCAAAGATCGCCAACCGCCTCGAACAGCAGCTCAGCGAGGGCGTGGATAACCCGGATTTTCGCTACGAGGCGTTGAAGCTGTATCTGATGCTTGGCAATACCGAACGCCTGGATCCCGAGTTCCTGAAGCTTTGGATGCAACTGGACTGGGGTAACAATTATCCGACCGACGCGAAGCTGCGCGGCCATTTGCAAGAACATCTGGCCGCATTGATCGATGCCGGCCTGAAACCGGTCGAATTGAACCGTGAGCTGATCAAACGGCAGCGCACCATTTTGAAGCAGGTGCCGTTGGCAGAGCTGGTCTATGGACGCCTGAAGCGGGAATCGCTGGCCGACGATCAGGCGCCCTTCCGCATCGTCGATGCAGCTGGACAGAACGCCGACAAGGTATTCATTCGGCGTAGCGGCAAGAGCCTGGAAGATCCCATTCCGGGGTTGTTCACCTATCGCGGTTTCTATGAGATATACGGCAAGGAGAGCTTGCGTCTGGTGAAACAGTTTCAGC
>Ga0256841_1001506_pt1 | contig 19923 bp, 20 predicted proteins | sample 356308metaG_FD_185971 | JGI IMG/M metagenome (GOLD analysis project Ga0256841, IMG submission 185971) | Hydrothermal vent microbial communities from Mid Atlantic Ridge, Atlantic Ocean - 356-308 | ecosystem: Environmental > Aquatic > Marine > Hydrothermal vents | place: Atlantic Ocean: Mid... | reverse complement strand
ATGGCGACCTGGGTGCCGAGCTTGCGTGAAAGTACGTTGCCGAGCGCGTCGGCCAGATCCTCGCCTGTTTTATCGTTCTTCCAGCCATCGTCGCGCATGTCGAAGTGCGCCGGACCGTCGGGCGAGGCCATCCACAGTTGGTTGGCGGCTGCTTGACGGTTCATGATGATTTGGCTGCCGTCGTCGAATTCGAGTGTTAGCACGCCGTCGATCAGGTCGATCTCTGTATCGTCCAGGGTGTCGAGTGCCTCCAGCGCTTCGACGATGGATTCCAGGGTTTGGTCGGCGCGCAGCTCGAAAGAGGTATCGTTCATGAATGTCTCCTTAAGCATACTTTCAGGTTGGTCGGGAGGCTATGGTAGCATCCGGCGGATGACGGGAATCCGCTTGCCGAAGGGGGGGGGCCGTAATTGTGTTGCAATATCGCAACGTTGTAAAAAATGTCAAGAAGCGCTGGATTTTTTGATGGAAATGTGGAATGCTTAAGCGTGTATATCTGATGTTTAAACATTGATAATTGAAAATTTTTATGGAGACGGTGAGTCAAATGAAACAGTTCAACAAGAAGTTAACCGGCCTGGTCGCGGCCATGGGTATGGCTACCGCAGGCGCTATGTTGCCTCAGGGCGCGATCGCTGGCTACCTGACGGATTCCTCGGGCGAGGTTGTGACTGATGGCTATGGTGAATGCTGGAAGGGTTCCTGGCCGAATCCGGGCGCGCTGGAAGCTTGTGGCGATGTGATTGAAAAGGAAGCGCCGGCGCCAGCGCCCGTCGCTGCTCCCGAGCCTGGTGATTCCGATGGCGATGGGGTGAACGATGATCGTGATCAATGCCCGAACACTCCGGTTGGCTCCAAGGTCGATTCCGATGGTTGCGCCATTGTCGAGAACATGACGCTGGACCTGAAGCTGGTTGAGGAAGAGTTCGATTTCGACAGCGCCGTGCTGAAGCCGGGGATGAAGGATAGTCTGGCCGATTTCGCCGAGCGCGTGAAAGCCTCTCCCGGGCATGAGAGTGTCGAAGTCATCGGTTATACCGACAGTACCGGTCCGGAAGCCTACAACATGCAATTGTCCTTGCGTCGCGCGCAGTCCGTCGCCAACTACCTTGAGTCCCTGGGTATCGACGACATTGAGGTACGTGGTGAAGGCGAGAGCAACCCAATCGCCGACAACAGCACGCGTGAAGGCCGCGCGAAGAACCGTCGCGTGGAAATCATCACGAAGTAATCGATGCTCCAGTCGTCGCGGCGGGCCGCATGCTTCCGCGACCACCGCATCGACCGTGAAAACCGCGCTTTCGAGCGCGGTTTTTTTTGCCGGGCGTAAGTCGCCTGCGGGTTGCCTGTGGTCCGTCGCGGGACCGCCGTGGAGCGGTCCTGCGGGATGAGCAACACCATGGCATCAAGGCCGTGAGACTATAGGGGATCTCGAAAAATGCCTTCCATGGCATTTTCTCGTCGCAAAGCGAAAATGCGATTGCCTCTTTGCTCACATTTTCCATCACTTATCGTGATCGGAAAGGGTGGGGGATCTTTGTCCCATTCGGGCATCTCGATTTTTCGAGATGCCCTATACCTATACCTCCACCGGCAACCCCTCCAATCTCCATTCGGGTAACCCACCGTCCAGTCTTCTGGCATCGATTCCCTTTTTACGCAGTTGTTCCACCGCGTCGAAGGCAAGCACGCAGTGTGGTCCCCGGCAATAGGCGATGATTTCCCGCGAGGGACTCAGCGTGTCCAGATGCCTTTCCAGCTCTTCCAGGGGGATATTGATCGCTCCGGGTAGATGTCCGGCGGCGTATTCTTCCGTCGGCCGCACGTCGAGGACGGTCACCAACCCGTGCTTGGCCCGCTTCAGCAGTTCTCTCGCTGGTACCGGCTCCAGGCTGTCTTTTACCTTGAGGTAGTCGTCGACGAGACGGTCGACGTCGGCGAGACGATGCTCGGCCACGGCGCGTAGTGACCCGAGCAATGCGATGACATCGTCTCCACTGATGCGATAGAAAACCTTGTGTCCTTCCCTGCGGTTGGCCACCAAGCCTGTCTGGCGCAGTTGTTGCAGATGTTGCGAGGTGTTCGCCACGCTCAGGCCCGAGAGTCGCGCTAGTGCGTCCACGCTGCGCTCACCCTGGGCGAGAAACTCCAGCAGTTCCAGTCGGTAGCCGTTGCTCATCGCCTTGGCCACTCGGGCGAACTGATTGAACAGGTCGTGCTTGAAGTTTTCGGTTGACATGTATCCTCGCTTGTTATTCAATAGTTAAATAAATCAATTGAACTTATGTCGTGCTTTATTATAGCCTGGATGTTTCACCCGGCTGGCTCTTATCAAGGTGTTGAAAAAGTCCTTCCATGGCGTTTTTCAATGACTTACAGTCATCGAAAATGGCGGTACATCCCTGTACCGCACACAGGCCGTTGAAAAATGCCATTTTTCAACGGCCTGTTATGTCGAGGCCGAAGCGCTCTACGGATCATGAAGGGTTGTCCGTGATGCATCCACGGGATGTCCGAGGCGAGGCACTGAAAATGCTCCCGGTATTTCCAGTATTCCCCACCGCCCCGTGGATTATGCCGAGGCCAAGCCTACGGGAGGTATTCACGGCGTTCCCGCAGGCGCTTCACGGGTAACCAGCCGGGTACATTTATCCTAACGAATTTTCCCGGAAGGATTTTGGTTTGGGTCGTCAGGCCCGATAAAAGTCGATCTCGTTCATCGACTGGTGGACACTTTGGGCGAGATGGAGGGAAAAATCGGAGAGCGTCATCGGATGCCGCTTGTGGCTCGACGTTTGTCCATTCAAGACATTGAACAGCAAAGAAAAATTTTCAGCATTCGCGCGGTCTGGTGAAATATCCGGGTAGCGAACATGGGAGAGGGTATGAACTGGAACAATTGGATTCTCAGCCACGAGGTAGGTGTTCGCCTCGCTTTCTTTTTCGGTATTTTTGTCGTCATGGCGATCTGGGAGGTGTTGCTCCCTTGTCGTCCACTGAGCGTGCCCAAGGGCGTCCGCTGGGCGAACAATCTGGGTTTGGTCGTTCTGAATAGTGTCGTCTTGCGGTTGTTGTTCCCGGCCGCCGCGGTGGGTGTCGCCGCGGTGACCCAACGGCATGGCTGGGGGTTGTTCAACTATTACGATGCGCCGGTCGGAATGGCGCTGGTGCTGTCGGTGGTGGTGATGGATCTGGTGATCTATCTACAGCATGTGATGGTGCATGCCGTGCCACTGTTTTGGCGTCTGCATCGTGTGCATCATGCCGACCTGGACTATGACGTGACCACTGGCGCGCGCTTTCATCCATTGGAGATCATTCTCTCGATGCTGATCAAGTTTGCCACCATCCTGCTGCTTGGCCCGCCATTGGTCGCGGTGGTGATCTTCGAGGTGTTGCTGAATGCCACCGCGATGTTCAATCATTCCAATGTGCGTCTTCCGACGGGTCTGGATCGAATGCTGCGCTGGTTCCTGGTCACGCCAGACATGCACCGTGTCCATCATTCGGTGGAGGATGACGAGACCAACAGCAACTTCGGTTTCAACCTGACCTGGTGGGACCGTTTGTTCGGCACCTATCGCGACCGGCCACGTGGCGGGCATCTGGGGATGACCATCGGCATCCACAAGTATCGTGAGCAGAAATTGGTGAACCGCCTACCGGGCATGCTGGCGCTACCCTTTGTCGCGCCTGTCAGCGGCTATGTGATCAACCGGCGTGCCTGGCGTAACGATGACGAAGCATAGCGCGGCGCGCGTATCGTTACTCGTCTTGCTGATGTTGGGTATCGGCCTGGCATTCTTCCATCGGGAGCGTCTGGATGCGGCGGCGTTGCGGCAGTGGGTCGAGCAGGCCGGCGTTGCTGCTCCGTTGTTGTTCATCGGCGTCTATGCGATCGGCGCGATATTGTTTCTTCCCGGTTCGGTTCTGACCCTGGCGGGAGGTGCCTTGTTCGGGCCGGTGTTGGGCGCGTTCTATAATCTTGCCGGCGCCAGCCTGGGCGCATCGATGGCCTTTCTGATCGCGCGCTATCTGGCTTTCGACTGGGTGGAACGCAAGGGCGGTGTCCGGCTGGCACGCTTGAAGGCGGGTGTGGAGATGGAGGGCTGGCGCTTTGTCGCCTTTGTCCGATTGGTGCCGTTGTTTCCATTCAATCTACTGAACTATGCCTTGGGCTTGACGCGCATTCGCGTGTCTCATTACCTGATCGCCAGCGCCGTGTGCATGTTACCTGGCTCTGTCGCCTACACCTATCTGGGATACGTCGGTGGCGAGGCGGTCGCGGGTAGTGAAAGATTGATGCAGAAGGCGTTGTTGGCGCTTGGTTTGTTGGCGCTGGTGGCTTTTCTGCCACGCCTGATCATGCATTTCCGCTTCATGCTTCGTCGGGCCGGGTGAACGCTCGGGCGGTGAAGGTGACGGTTTGCTTATTCGCGTGATGATCGCCCGCCAGTTGGCTGTGATCCTGCCTCGGACGTCTTGCGGCAGGATCACGGGCGACCTTTCACGATCTGGGATGTTTCTCCATCATGAAAGTCAGGACTCGTTATTCGTTGATGCCGCGCGCTGGCGTGAGGAAGAAGAGCAACAGGCCGATGGATAGGGAAACCGTCAGGATCCATTTCGCCAAGTCGAAAAGCCGTCGCGCCGTGGTGCTGGCGCGTTCGAGGATCTCGAACTCTCGCACGTGGATGGTTTCGCAGGCGCCGTTGCCGGTATCGTTGCGCACCGTGCTGGTGTCACGGAAGAAGCCGTTATCCAGGTTGCGATAGCTGGCCAGTTGGCCTTTCAGACGCACGCGGTCGCCGATGCGCGCATCCATGATGATGTCATTGATCGCCGGGTCATCGGTCAGCAGATGATTGTTCGATAGCTGGGTCATGTCGAAGCGACTACGTACCCCGGCGTTCGGCCAATAGGCCCAGCAGGTCCAACTGTCGTTTTCGAAAACCATCTGTCGGTAGACACCGCTGGACAGGTTGTCGCCCCAGATCACGCACAGATCGCGGGTGTTCAGGAAATCATGCCATTTGTCGTGATGCCAGATGTCGCCGAGCGCGTCGGCTTCATGGGCGCTGACGATCACGCCTTCCAACTCATAGTCGAAGCGTGGCGATATCTGGTAACGCTCGCCATTCACCTCGGTTTCGAAGGGCTTCAACCGGGTGTTGCGTTGTATTGGCGGTGTTGGCGGGCTGGCATAGTAGTCTGGTTCGGGCAGTGCGTCCTTGTGCGGGTAGGTTGCCACCATCAGCAGTAGGCTGAGTAACACGATGCCTTTCACGAACTGGCTTGGGAGTTTCATCTTTGTTGTTTGATCCACCATGGGTTGCTTCGCATTGGTGGTGAGTAAAAGCCACAGTCAGCGTATTCGATCAGCGTCATGGAACCGCCTTGCCGCATTACCACATCGAGGTGATACTTGGCGTATCGAACAGCGGAGCGGGGATATGCTTCCCAGCCAGATATTGCCAAATTATACTGATGAGACCTATACCACCTGGCAGGGCGCCTGCTTTGCCATGCTGGTGGTGGTACCGATGGGCATTTTAACTTGCGAGCGTGGCGGCGGGGTGGCGACGGGATGAATGCCTGGAGGTTTCTGCACGCCGCCGATATCCATCTCGACAGCGCGCTGCGCGGGCTGGATCTTTATGAGGGCGCGCCGGTCGAGGAGATTCGCGGCGCGACGCGGCGCGCCTTTGACAGGTTGATCGCGTTGGCGATCGACGAGCGAGTGGACTTCGTGTTGATCGCTGGCGATCTCTACGATGGCGATTGGAAGGACTACAATACCGGTCTGTATTTCAACAAATGCATGACACGCCTGAAAGAGGCCGGCATCCGCGTATTCCTGATCACTGGCAACCACGATGCGGCGAGCCAGATCACGCGTTCATTGCGCCTGCCGGACAACGTCACCCAGTTCTCCAGTCGCGAACCGCAAACCGAGATCCTCGACGACTTGGGCGTGGCGATTCACGCTCAGGGGTTCGCCCGACGGGCGGTTACGGACGATCTGTCGCTTGCCTATCCGCGGGCCGAACCCGGATTTTTCAACATCGGCATGCTACATACCTGCCTGGACGGCAAGCCGGGCCACGAACCCTACGCGCCCTGCCATGTCGATGGCCTGCGCTCCAAGGGCTACGATTATTGGGCGCTGGGCCATGTACACCAGCGCGAGATCGTCGCCAAGGAACCCTGGATCGTGTTTCCCGGGAATATCCAGGGGCGGCATATCTGCGAGACCGGCGCCAAGGGTTGCACCCTGGTCAGCGTTGATGAGGGGCGCGTCGTCGCCGTCGAGCCACGCGAGCTGGATGTGATGCGTTGGGCGTGGTGCCGACTGGATGCCAGCGGCTGCGCGGATGTCGACGAGATCCACCAACGGCTTGCGGAGCGTCTTCGGCGCTTGCTCGACGAGGCCGACGGCCGACCTGTCGCCGCGCGGCTGAGCATCGAGGGCGTCAGTTCGGCGCATGCCGAATTGCATGCCGCGCGCGATCACTGGGAGCAGGAATATCGCGCGCTGGCGTCCGGCCTGGGCGGCGCAGGCATCTGGCTGGAGAAGGTCGTATTCGCCACCCGCGCGATGCTCTCCATTGACGATGCGCTGGCCCGTGACGATGTCCTTGGCGGTTTGCTCGGCGCGGTCCAGGCGCTCGAACTCGATGAGGCATCGCTGCAATCCCTTGCTGACGCGCTACTGCCTCTGCGCAAGAAGCTGCCGGCTGAACTCCTCATGGGCGAGGATGCCTTCGATCCGACCGACAGGAATGTCTTGAAGGACTCACTGGAGGACATCAAAGCGCTGCTGCTGACCCGCCTGTTGTCGCGGGAGACAGCGGTATGAGAATAGCGCGCCTCGACCTGATCGCCTTCGGGCCGTTCACCGGCCGCTCGCTGACGCTGGACGCGGGCGACAGCGATTTTCATGTCATTCATGGGCCGAACGAGGCGGGCAAGAGCGCCGCGTTGCGCGGCCTGAAGGCATTGCTGTACGGCGTGCCAGGGAACACCCGAGACGATTTCATACATGACAAGCCGAAATTGCGCATTGGTGGTTTATTGCGCGACACCGACGGCCGAGAGTTGGAAGTCGTGCGCCGCAAGGGACGTGCCAAGACCCTGTTGGACGCCGCTGGCCAACCGATGGAGGAAGACCGTCTGATTCCATTTCTGCATGGAGTCGGCGAAGAGGTGTTCGAAACCCTGTTTGGCATCGACCACCCAGCGCTGGTGCGGGGAGGCGAAGAGATTCTCAAGCAGCGGGGAGAGATCGGCCAGGCACTGTTCTCCGCCGCGCTCGGCAGCCAGTCGTTGCATGCTGTTTTGGAACGCTTGCGAGCGGAAGCCGATGCGCTGTTCCGTCCGCGTGGCTCCACGCAGAAGATCAACGCGGCGGTGAAGCAATACCAGCAGTTGAAGAAAGAGATTCAGCGGCACTCCTTGTCGTCGCGTGAATGGGAGGCGCGCCAGCAGGCCTGGGAACAAGCTGGCCAGGAACTGGCGACGGTCGAAAGTAAACTGCGCCACGCGCGCGCCGAGATGCACCGCTTGAAGCGCCTTCAGCGTGCCTTGCCGCGTCTTGCCCGGCGTCGCGTGTTGCTGGAATCGTTGGCGAGTATGAGCGAAGTCATAGCGTTGAGTGAAGAGTTTCCCACGCGCCGTCGCGAACTCCAGCGCGAACGTGACAAGGCGCAAACGCTATTGGCGAGGACACGCCCACGCCTGGAGACAGCGCAACGGGAACTCGCCAAGCTGAATCTCCGCTCGGAAGTCTTGCGGCATGCCGAGCGCATCGAGGCGCTGCATGCCGAATTTGGCGCCTATCTCAAGGCGCAGCGCGACAGCCCGGGCCTGCGCGCACAACGGCAACAACTACTGGAAGATGCCGATGCGCTGTTGAAATCGGTTCGGCCGGATGCCGGGCCAGTGGATATCGACGCCATGCGCCCAGCCGCGAGCAAACGGCAACGCATCGCCGAATTGGGCCGCCGACAGGTCGAATTGCAATCGGCTTTACGCCAGGCCGCCGACAGCCGGCGCGAGGCCGAGGACGGCCTGGAAGCCTGCCGTGGCCAACTCGCCGGATTGCCGGAAGCGCGCTCCAGCGTTACGCTGCATGGCGCCATCGACGCCGCGCGCAAGCTTGGCGATATCGATGAGGTGATACAGTCGGAGCGGGCTGAGTGCGACACCCTGCGGGATGATTGCCTGGCCATGTTATCGCGCTTGTCGCCATGGCGCGGCAACCTGGAGGCGGTTGCCGGGCTGGCGACGCCGCATGCCTCGACGCTGGATGGCTTCGAGCAACGGGATGCCAAGCTGCAAGCAGAGCGTGCCGAACTGCGCGACAGAAAGCGCGACATCGTCGAAGAGCAACATACTGTCGCGCGGCAACTGGACGAGATGCTGCGCGTCGGCGACATACCCAGCGAGGATGACCTCGACCAGGCGCGCGAGCAGCGTGACCGGATATGGCGGCAGTTGCGCGATCGCTGGTCTACCGGCGAAACGCTGGACAACCATCTGTCCGAAGACTTCACACGGTATATCGAGACAGCCGACGAACTCGCCGACCGCCTGCGCCGCGAGGCCGAGCGCGTCAACCGGCGCGCCGGTCTACAAGCCATGGATGCCTCCCTGACACAGGCGCGGCAAGCGCTGGAGCAAGAACACGCGGCCCATGACCAGCGCCGCGCGCGTTTCGATGCCGACTGGCGGGCGCTGTGGGCATCCCTAGACATCCAGCCGCAGGCGCCACGCGAGATGCGCGCCTGGCTCGCGCGGCTGGAGACATTGCGGGAACACGCGCGGCGGCTGCGAGAAATGGAAAACCGGCTCCAGCAACGGGAACAGCGGCGCGACGCGCATATTCGGGAGCTGCTCGCTTCGCTTCGCAAACACGCTAGCCCGGAGACATCCAGCAACACATTGGAAAGTCTGTTGCGGCAGAGCGAACGCGTCGTCCATTTGTTGGACGACGCAACAGATCAGCACACCGCGTTGGAAAAGGAACGACGCGACCTGGAAACCCGCTTGACGCTGGCGAGCAATGCCCACGACCAGGCCAGCCAAGCCATGGAAGGCTGGGAGCGCGAATGGCGAAAATGGCTCGCCGTACTCGGCCTGCCAGCGGACAGCACCCCGGTCGAGGCCGACGACATCATCGAAAAACTGCGCGAGGCATTCAAGAAACAGGCTGAAGCTGAAGCGCTTGGGCAACGCCTGCAAGCGATCGAAACCGACGCGGCGGCGTTCGCCAGCGAGGTCAGGGCCGTTTCCGCCGCCGTCGATGCGGAACTGGCCGGCTTGCCGGTTGATGAAGCGGTGTCGAGCCTGAATGCGTTGTTGTCCGAGGAGCGCGCCGCCGCCAGCCGGCGTGGCGAGATCGAAAAACAGGTCGAGCGATACCGTCTCGACATCCAGGATGCCGAAGCCATTTATCGCGCCATGAGCGAACGACTCGACGTGCTGTGCCACGAAGCCGGTTGTCAGCATCCCGAGCAACTGGAACAGGCCGAACAGCGTTCGGTTGAGCATCGCGGGCTGCGCGTTGAGCTGGAGACATTGGAACGTGAACTGGAAGAGGCGGGCGAAGGCATCACCCTCGGCGAACTCGAGGCACAGGCCGCGCGGGTGGACGCCGACAGCCTGCCGGCCCAGATAGCCGAGCAGGAAGCAGGCATCGACAACCTGGAGACCGAGCGCACCAAACTGGCGGAAACCCGAGGCCGGGAAGCCCGGGAACTCGAACTGATGGATGGCGGCGCCAAGGCCGCCGGGCTGGCCGAACAGGCTCAAGCCATGTTGACCGGCCTGCGCGCCGACGCGGAGCGCTACGCGCGAACCCGGCTCGCAGAACGTATCCTCCACGACCAGATAGAACGTTACCGACGGGAAAATCAAGGGCCACTGCTCGGCCATGCAAGTGAATACTTCGCCCGCCTGACACAAGGAGCCTTCGAGCGGCTCGTCGCCGATATCGACGAAAAAGATCGCCCGGTACTCATCGGCGTCCGCAGCAACGGTGAAAGCGTTGCGGTGACCGGCATGAGCGCCGGCACCCGCGACCAGCTCTATCTCGCCTTGCGTCTCGCCTCGCTGGAAAAATACATGCGCGCCGCCGAACCGATGCCATTCATCGTCGACGATGTACTCATCGAATTCGACGACAAACGATCGGCGGCGGCGCTACAGGCGCTCGCCGACTTGGCGGGGAAGACGCAAGTGATCCTGTTCACCCACCACGATCGCTTGGTTGAACAAGCGCGGGAATTACGCTCGGCGACGTACATACATAGGCTCTAACCCGGATTTCTCACCCGTTCATGACTGCGGCCGCCCAATGCGGCGCGCTGACTGGCGTTCACTCGGTCGGGCGGCTCAACGTAGTGTTGACTACGCCTGCGCGGCCTGTCAGCCTGCCCACCAGGATCGGCTGAGTCGCCAAGTGATCGACCGAATCCGTAATCAGTTGACGCTATCGTCCGCCATGTCGCGGTGTAGCGTCTGAATGGTCCCGACCGTCAGACCAGCGACCTGGGCAATGGTGTCATCGCCCAACCGACCCAGTTGGATCAGATTACGGGCCACGACGAGACGACCTTCGGTACGGCCCTTCTCGGTCCCTTTCTCAACCCCCAGATCATAGAAGGCAACTGGGTGCGATCGATTTCACGCAGCATGTTTTCGACCTCCTTCATCTCGTCTTTCAGTTCCCGGTTGATGGACAGCACTTCCAGCATGTCGAAATAGCGGCGGAACTGCTTTTCATCGACGCGTCAGCGCCTTCAGGCGCGTTACGATGGAGTTTGCGACATTGTCGTTCTGGACTTCGATGTGCAGCAGGAAGGGACCGGCCGTCATGGCGTGAGCGCACCCGGGCGAGGAAGTCGGTGTGACGGTCCTCGGTACGCTGACTCTCGGTGTCCAGCAGTTCCAGGTGGTCGGGATCCGGGTCGATGTCGAGGTGGAAGATCAGATTGGCGAAGCCGAGGGTGAATTGTTTCAGGATGTCCTTGCCGATGATGGCTTTGTCGCCCATGGCGGCAGGGTAGCATATGGGGAATCGCAACTCAGTCGCCAATAGCATGCCCCATGGCCAGCCAAACCTCGGGACTGTTGTGCGCGCCTTTTCGCCTTTGGCGGTGTTGCTCTTCGTTGTGGGGAGTGGCCCCACGGCTTTCCCGCGCCTTGCCGAAACTGGAAAACTCGCTCCGGTCGGTGTCTGCCGAGAAGCTCATAGTTTGAAATGGCTGACGATATTCTGTAGCCGGTCGGCGAGTTGCGTCAGGTTCCCGCTGCTGGCGGCGGTGCGCGCGGCTTGCTCGGCGGTTTGTACCGCGACTGTGGAGATATTGTGTACACGTTCCGCGATGTCGCGCATGGCTTCTCCGTGTTCATGCGAGATGGTGACGATCTGACGATTTTTTTCGGTGATCCGGCCGATGCCTTGACTGATTGCGTCGATAGCTGTGTCCGCGATCTCTACGTCGTTGACACTGACTTCTGCGCGTTGCTGGTTCTTCTGCATGATTTCGACCGCGACCTGGGTGCTTTTACGCAGGGTATCGATCATGTTGCGGATTTCGGTGGTGGCGTCCTGGGTGCGATTCGCCAAGCTGCGCACTTCGTCTGCGACCACAGCGAATCCGCGTCCCTGTTCACCCGCGCGGGCGGCTTCGATGGCGGCGTTCAGCGCCAGCAGATTGGTCTGTTCGGCGATGCTCTGGATGACGTTCAGGATCTGGCCGATGGCTTCGGATTCCTGGTTTACCGCGTCGATCGCCGCGGCGCTGGCGCTGATTTCGCCAGACAGGGTGAGCATGGCGTTCAAGGTCGAATTCATCACCTCGCGGCTGTTGCCAGCTTGCTTCTCGGCGCAACTCGCCGATTCCTCGGCACTCACCGCATTGTTCTCAACCTCATGCACGGTGCGGTTCATCAGGTCCATGGCTTCGGCGACCAACTGGGTGTCTGTCTGTTGTTGTCGCGCGCCGGTGTCGATCTGCTGGATGGCATTGGCAGACTCACTGGTGGCGCTGTGGAGTTGTCCGGTGAGTTTGTTGATCGAGCGGATCACGCAACGCAGGCGCTCGCGCATCTGGCGGATGCCGTCGAGCATGTCCAGCACCTCGTTGTTGCCATGCAGGTCGGCGATGTCGCTGTTCAGGTCGCCGGCGGTGATATTTGCTACCGCCCGGGCGGCGTGGCTGACGGGGGTGAATGCGCGGCTGATCAGAAGCCATAGCAAGACGATTATGGAAAGGATCGTCACGCCGGTGACGATTGCCTGGATCACGCCGGCCAAGGCCACGCGTGCGTGGCTGTCGCTGCTGTCGTGTAGGATGGCGACGCTGGCGACTGGCATGTCATCCTGGATCGTCAGCGGGAAGTAGATGCTGGAGTAGTAGCGGTCCGCCACACTGATCGTTGACCAGTCGGGAATGCCGGCATTGGCCTGGGCATATGCGGCTTTTCCGAGTTCGGGCGTGCTGGCATAGATGATTTTCCCGCGATCGTTCCAGAGCGCGATATCGGTATCCTCGGTCGATGCCAAGGCGCTGGTGATGTCTTCCAGCCAAGTGATATAAGCGCCCATGCCCTTCATTTTCCCGCGCGTATAGAGTGGGAAAATGAGCATCAGCGCGGGTCGTCCCTCGATGACCGTGACCAATTCGTGCGCGATCTTCTTTTCTGTTGCTACTTTGGCCAGCAACGCATTGGCGGATTCGCTCAGGGGTTGTTTCAGTGTGGAAAACAGCGGTGTCCCGCGGCTGTCGGCGATGATCATGGCATCTAGCACGCCGCTGGAACTGGTGCGATTGAAGGTGGGCGAGGCGGCTTCGGCGAGCGCGGCGCTGTCATGATTTTTCAGCGCCTTGGCGACGCCCCGGTTGCGTGTCAGGGCGCGAATCTCTTGATGCATCAGATTCAGTCTAGCAAGGGTCTGGGAGTCCAGTAGCGCCCGGGCGTCGAGGATCTGCGTGTGTTCGATGCCTTTGTGCTTGTAGCTGTCGACGAGATAGAAGCCGGCGAGGCATACCAGCGCTACCAGAATAGAGCCACCGATGGCGATTGATAGGATACGGTTCTTCAAGGTCATGTTGGAATCCGCTCATGCATGCTGTTGGAAGCGTGTTCGATGACACTGCCGCGCTGAATTGCAAGATGTTTGCCGTGTCGTCGTCCGGGACAAGGCGCGAGGAGTACGTAGCGGCATGTCCGCGGCGAACGGCCGATAGACTGTCGGACGGATGCGCTGGTTCCAGGAGACGACGCGCGGCGATATTTTTCTCCGGGACGATCGGCGCCCCGGAATCGACAGCGTGCGTTATTCGATCGGTAACGAGGCGTTTTTCCAGGCGGGAAAACCGTCACGATAATAGTAGACCTTGCGATATCCCCATTCGACCGCCTTGCGCGCTGCCTTGGAGCTGCGTAGACATTTTTCCCCATTGCAATAAAGGACGACCGGTTCGGATGTGGCGATCTCCTTGCCCAGGGCCTCCGGGGTGAACCGCTTCTTCAGTTCCAGATGGATGGCGCCGGGTATGCGACCGGCTTCCCAGTCGCTGTCCTTGCGCACGTCGACGAAGGCGATCTCCTCGTCGAACAGTTGTTTCGCCTTGGCGGTGTCTATCGTCGTAGCCCCTTCGATGCGGGTGGGCGAAGCGCCCAGGGCGAGGGTGGCGGTAGTGAGTAGCAGGGCTGTGGTGAGCATGGAATGGATCGGTTTGAGCATGATGAATCTCCCTTGGGGTGTCGAATACCGGGCGGCCTCGTGACATGTGTCGTCATCGTTGTGCATCCGACGGCCTGCTCCGTATAAGGCGATAGCGGCAGGTGGGGCATGGCCTTTAGTTCTGGCCGAAACGCGGCCTCGTGGGTGGTGCAATAATGTCCGGTTTTGTGGTAGTTTGGCCGACTTCCCGGGAACCTTGGAGTCATTAGGATGTCGCTCGATGAAGAAACGACTCGAAACATCGCGCATCTGGCCCGTGTCGCGATGAGCGATGAGGAGTTGGCGCATATCGGCGCGGACCTGTCGCGTATTCTCGATCTGGTCGCGCAGATGGACAAGGTGGATACCCATCATGTGAAACCGATGGCGCATCCGCTGCACATGGCGCAGCGCCTGCGCCCCGATGAGGTGACCGAAAGCGATCAGCGCGAGCGTTTCCAGGCGATCGCGCCGGCCACCGAGAAGGGTCTATATCTCGTGCCCCGGGTTATTGAATGACACCTATTGAATCTCCTATCGGTTGAACTCCCCATGCATACCAAGAGTATTCGCGAACTGGCCGACGGCCTGCGCGCCAGGACGTTTTCCAGTGTCGAGCTGACTCAGCACTTCCTCGAACGCATCGCGCGCTTCGATGGCGAATTGAACAGCTTTGTCAGCGTCACCCAAGAGGTCGCGCTGGCTGCCGCGACGCGAGCTGACGAACGCCTGGCGAAAGGTGACGGGGCCTTGCTGACCGGCATTCCGATCGCGCACAAGGACATCTTCTGCACCGAGGGCGTGCTGACCAGTTGTGGTTCGCGCATGCTGGAGAATTTCATCGCGCCCTATTCGGCGACCGTGGTCGAGAAGATGGCCGCCGACGGTGCGGTGATGCTCGGCAAGACCAACATGGATGAGTTCGCGATGGGGTCGTCGAACGAGACCAGCCACTTCGGCCCGGTCAAGAACCCGTGGTCGACCGACTGTGTGCCGGGCGGCTCGTCGGGTGGTTCCGCCGCATCCGTCGCGGCGCGCCTGGCGGTCGCGGCGACCGGCACCGATACCGGTGGTTCGATTCGCCAGCCGGCATCGTTCTGCGGTTTGACCGGTCTGAAACCCACCTATGGCCGTTGTTCTCGCTGGGGCATGATCGCTTTTGCCTCCAGCCTGGATCAAGCCGGCCCGATGACGCGTGGCGCCGAGGACGCGGCGATTTTGCTGCAATCCATGGCCGGCTTCGATGCACGCGATTCCACCAGTGTCCACCAGCCGGTGGGCGACTATCTGGCTGGTCTGGAGAATGGCCTGAAAGGCTTGCGCATCGGCCTGCCGACGGAGTATTTCGATGCTGGCCTGGACACCGACGTGGCGCGTTCCATCGAGCAAGCGATCAATGAATACCGGCGGCTGGGCGCGGAGCCCGTCGAGATCAGTCTGCCGAACACGCATCTGGCTGTGCCTTCCTACTATGTGATTGCGCCGGCGGAATGTTCGTCCAACCTGTCTCGCTTCGATGGCGTGCGTTTTGGCCATCGCTGTGATGATCCGAAGGATCTGGAAGATTTGTACAAGCGTTCACGCGGCGAGGGTTTTGGCCCGGAGGTCAAGCGGCGCATCTTGATGGGCGCCTATGCGCTGTCAGCTGGTTACTACGATGCCTATTATCTGAAAGCGCAGAAACTGCGTCATCTGATCTCGGACGATTTCCGCGCGGCCTTCGAGCGTGTCGATGTGATCGCTGGGCCGACCTCGCCCGGTGTTGCCTTCGGTATTGGCGAGCGCGCCGACGACCCGATCTCGATGTATCTGTCCGACATCTATACCATCGCGGTCAACATGGCTGGCTTGCCTGGTATGTCCATCCCGGTGGCGCCGGTCGGTGGCAAGCCGGTGGGCTTGCAATTGATCGGCAATTATTTCGATGAGGGCCGGCTGTTGAATGTCGCTCATCGTCTGCAACAGGTCACCGACTGGCACCTGGCCATGCCGGCGGCCTTCGCCTGAGGAATCCAAAGATGCAGTGGGAAACCGTGATCGGCCTCGAGATTCATGCCCAGCTGGCCACCAAATCGAAGATCTTCTCCGGCGCGTCGACTGCCTTCGGCGCGGAGCCGAATACCCAGGCTTGCGCAGTCGATCTGGGTCTGCCCGGTGTCTTGCCTGTGTTGAATGAGGCTGTGGTGCGCCTGGCGGTGCGTTTTGGCTTGGCGATCGGCGCGGAGATTTCGCGGCGTTCGATCTTCGCGCGCAAGAACTACTTCTATCCCGATCTGCCGAAAGGCTACCAGATCTCCCAGTTCGAGCTGCCGATCGTCGGCAAGGGCGAGTTGACGATTCCGCTGGAGGATGGCAGCGAGAAGGCCGTTGGCGTGACCCGTGCGCATCTGGAGGAAGATGCCGGAAAATCCCTGCACGAGGATTTCCAAGGCATGACCGGCATCGATCTGAACCGCGCCGGCACACCGCTGCTGGAGATCGTCTCCGAGCCGGATATGCGCTCGGCGAGGGAGGCGGTGGCCTATGCGCGCAAGATCCATCAGTTGGTGCGCTATATCGGCATTTGCGATGGCAACATGCAGGAGGGTTCGTTCCGGGTCGACGCGAATGTGTCGGTGCGGCCGTGCGGTCAGGCGGCGTATGGCACGCGCACCGAGTTGAAAAACATCAACTCCTTCCGGTTCATCGAACGCGCGATCAACTTCGAAGTGGCGCGCCAGATCGATATCCTCGACAGTGGCGGCGAGATCGTTCAGGAAACCCGCTTGTACGATGCCGACAAGGACGAGACCCGCTCGATGCGCAGCAAGGAGGAGGCTAACGACTACCGTTATTTTCCGGATCCCGATCTGTTGCCCTTGGAGCTGGACGAGGATTTCATCGAAGAGATCCGCGCGGCGATGCCGGAATTGCCGGGCGAAAAGGCGGCGCGCTTTTGCGCCGAGTTCGGTCTGGCGCAAGCGGATGCGGCGGCGGTCAGCGGGCAACGCGAGCTGGCCGAGTTCTTTGAAGTCGCGGCCGGTGTGTGTGGCGATGGAAGACTGGCCTCCAACTGGGTCCGGGGCGAGCTATTGGGCGCGTTGAACAAGGCTGGCCTGGACATTACCGCGAGTCCGGTCTCGGCGGCGGCTTTCGGTGGTCTGTTGCAACGCATCGCCGACGATACGATTTCCGGCAAGATCGCCAAACAGGTCTTCGAAGCGATGTGGCGGGGTGAAGGCGACGCCGATGCCATCATCGAGGCGAAAGGGTTGAAGCAGATCACCGACAGCGGCGCGATAGCAGGTATCGTCGATGCGGTGTTGGCGAAGAATACCGCGCAGGTGGAAAACTATCGCAACGCGGACCCGGCGAAGCAACCGAAGATGCTCGGCTTCTTCGTCGGTCAGGTGATGAAGGCCTCCAAGGGTAAGGCCAACCCAAAACAGGTCAATGAGTTGCTCAGGGAAAAGCTGTCGGGATAATTTGCTTCCCGCAGCCGTGTCACAGGCAACTTTGTTTCATGACGGCGGGGGAGTTGTTCCCGTCGTGTTAACAGGTCGTTGAAAAATGGCATTTTCAACAGCCTGCTAAGTCCGACAGGCCCCTAGACCTTATGTTTTGACGAATTTGCAAGTTTTAGGAAGTCAAAACATAAAGTCCGATGTTTTGGCCAAGAACTGTTCCATAGTCCCTTATGGATCAGTTACTTGCAAGTCAAAATATATCAGCCCGGATTTCTCACCGGGTCGCGTAGCGAGGCCGCTCAAGGTGGCGTGATGACTGGCGTTCGCGACCGAGGGCCGCGCAGGCATAGTCGGCATTACGTTGAGCAGCTCGACCGAGTGAACGCCAGTCAGCGCGCTGCATTGTGCGGTCGCAGTCGTGAACGGGTGAGAAATCCGGGCTAGCCTGTCTTGCTGTTCAGTGCGTCGAGCATGGATTCGTCAGTGACTTGATTGCGGCCATGCTTTTTCGCATGGTAGAGCGCTTGGTCGGCACGTTCCAGCCAGTCCGAGGCGCTTTCTCCCGAACGAAAGCAGGCGATGCCGCAGGAGAGCGTGATCTGGCTGAGTGGTTCCTTGGTGTCGGAGCGCACCAACTTAGCTTCCTCCACGGTTCTTCTGATGTGTTCGGCGACGTTCGTGGCTTGTTGAAGCGTGTGCCCTGGTAGCACCAGCACGAATTCCTCGCCGCCATAGCGCGCGGCGATTGCCCGGCCGTGTGCCTGTCGCTTGATGGTGCCGGCGACGAAGCGAATCACCTTGTCGCCGACCAGGTGGCCGTAGTTGTCGTTGAATTGCTTGAAATGGTCGATATCGAGTATCAGCAGGGCATCCGAGGACGCCGGGTCGATGCTGATGGCCTCGATGGCGTCATACAGTGCCTGACGGTTGGCCAGGCCGGTCAGTGGGTCGGTGCAGGCTTCCTCGCGTGCCTTCGACAGTTGCGCCTTCAGTTCCTCGATCTCGACGTTTTTATCGTCGAAGTCGCTTCGCAATTGCTGGGTCGAACGGCTCATCTTGGCCGTTTCTCTGATCAGCTCCTGAATTTTTCTGTGTAGCGATGCGGTGTCAGAACCGGCGTCGATATCGCGAGCGAACTGATCCAATGTGCCGCCATAGCTGTCCGCCCGATCGCCGGCCTGGGTCAGTGATTCACTGACATCGCCGATGATCTCCTGAATGCCGTTGCGAATCCGGCTCATATGCGGCAGGTTGCATTCTGAAACGAAGGTGTTGTAAAGCTCTTCGTTCAGCTGACCGGTGAAGCGGGCACCGGCTTCTATGAGGGCGTCCATGCGCTTTGTCAGCTTGGGATCTGCGCCTTCCAGGTATCGGTACCAAACCGCATAATTGTGCGGTGTCGTCGGCACCTTATGTTTCCCCATTCGGGGCAGCACCATGCGTAGCAGGGTGGCGCTCTGTTGGTCGTCGCTGTGGCTCATGGCGTCAGATCGCTTGGTTGAAGGTGAATAGCGTGAAAGTACGCGGTCGGTTGTTTGTGATCCTTCTACGGGAAAGCCGTGGACACTTCCTGGTAGGCCTGGCCTCGGCGTAACCCGCAGGGAAGCGGGGGAATGCTGGGAGCCTTTCCAGTGCCCGGCCTCGGGCATCCCGTGGCCGAGCCACAAGCAACTTTCATGACGGCGGGAGCGTTGTTTCCATCATGAGAGTTAGGGCGTTGTGTTGCCATCGATTGTGATCCTTCCGCAGGGGGCGATTCGGCAGGCCGTGTCGCCGGGGGGGCGGCAGGTTTGTCTGTTCCGTCTCAAGGGCGGTTTCGGCTGGACTGCGAGATTCTTTAACTGGATGTTGAAATAGTCCTTCCATGGACTTTTTCAACGAAGGAACCGGAAAATGCGATTTTCCGGTTCCTTCATTTTTGATGACTTGCGGTTATCGAAAATGGCGTTATATCCCTGTAGCGCACACAGGCCGTTGAAAAATGCCATTTTTCAACGGCCTGTTAACGCTTTGATCTGTCGTCGGGCGCCTGGATGCGGCTTGCGCGAGATGTCGATGGCTGTCCGCGACGATATCTTGTCACCAGTCTGTAAAGGTGCTTCGATTCGGTGTTATATTTGTCGAAGTATTGTTACGATTGGCAATCGTTTAGGCTATTCTGGGTATCGGGCATGGACTTGCGACGCTGTCCGAGGCTCGCGTGGTGGAGGCAGTGGGTTCTTGAAAGTTCTCTGGTTGTTTGGGTGGTGCTTGATGGATAGACGACAGGTGAATGAATGGCTGCTTGGCGCGATGTTGATGCTGAGCTTTTGTGGTGTGCATGCGGCGTTGGTCGAAGGGCCTGCTCCAAGAGTCGATTCGGAGGTGACTTCTGGGCATGCCGATATGATCGAGCCGTTGCTGGCGCCGAACAATGATGAGCATGACCGGGTCAGCCAGCGGCAGGACTTCGAGCGCGCGGGCGTTCAGCTTCAGTCGGTTGGTGACCGGGTTGCCAGCCACATCGTCAATCTGCCAGTATTCAGAACCCTGTTTTTCGAGGAGAGCAAGGCGCGACTTTACGGTGGCGAGCATCTGATCGATGAGAAGGAGCAGGGGCGTGTGTATGTGACGGACGAGGGCAAGCCGTTCACCTTGGACATGGCAGCGCTGGGTTGGGTGGCTGCCGCGTTGATCGTATTGCCGCTGTTGATCGGTATCTTCATCAGCCGTCTGCGCGCGGCGAAATTGCGCACCTTGCGC
>Ga0256841_1001505_pt1 | contig 19951 bp, 17 predicted proteins | sample 356308metaG_FD_185971 | JGI IMG/M metagenome (GOLD analysis project Ga0256841, IMG submission 185971) | Hydrothermal vent microbial communities from Mid Atlantic Ridge, Atlantic Ocean - 356-308 | ecosystem: Environmental > Aquatic > Marine > Hydrothermal vents | place: Atlantic Ocean: Mid... | reverse complement strand
ACCATTTATGCCCCGTGGGGTGATACGAATCAGAGTCCAGCGCTTGTAACGAACTACTACGCTAACCAGGGGCTTCGAGTATTGAGAAACCCGGCCGGCACTCATATCATAGCACTTGCCAAGTATTTCAAGGGGAAGATAAACGGTATCGGTACTTCGGGTCTATCCCCAGGTGTCTATACCTTTGAGTCCCTAAACGATTACTGCTGCATTGTGAGCGGATTAATAGATTCGGATGGAGATGGCTGGCCCAGTTGCTTTGATTGTAACGATAATGATTCCAATTACACAAGCGAATGTCCCCTTCCCGTGCTGGAAGAAAAAAACCTTGGCTACCAGCCATGTAAGTATCATGCATATGCGGGAAACCCGGTAAATATTGCCACCGGAAACAAGTACCAGAAAGAAACGGATATAGCACCGGGTCCTACTCCTATGGCCCTTGAATTTACCCGGCACTACAACAGCAGGTCCACCGTTGATAGATCTATGGGATACGGCTGGAGCCATACCTATGACCGGTACATCACTTTTCCGGACGGTAAAATCCTCTCCCACAGGGAAGACGGAAGGGTTATCTATTTTTCAGCCGATACCCTGGAAGCCGAATCAGGGGCAAGAGAAAAACTGGTGCATAACACGGATGGCACATATACCCTAAAGACAATTAACCGTGTTGATGAACTCTATGACTCAAACGGACATCTCTTAAGCATGACAGACTTAAACGGAAACACGGTTTCCCTTACGTACCAGGACGGACATCTTGCAATTGTTACAGATCCCTTCGGAAGAACCCTTTCCTTTGGCTACAATTCATCGGGTAAAATAGAATCCATCACAGACCCAGCTGGAAAAACCATTCAATTTGCCTATGATTCAAACGGGAATCTTACCCGGGTAACCTACCAGGACGGAAGCACCAGGGAATATGTATATGATGACCCAAATGATATACATAATCTCACCGGCATAGTAGATGAAAACGGAAACCGTTATGCCACCTTTGCTTACGATGATAGTGATAGAGCTACCCTTTCCACCCACGCAGGAGATGCAAAAAGGATCAATATTGCATACGGGGAAGGAGCCGATCGATACAAAACCACGGTTACAAACGGAAGGGGAATCACAACCACCTACACTTTTCAAGTTATAAAAGACGTAGCCGTTACCACTTCAGTTCAGGGACCCGGCTGCAGTAGCTGTGGAAAGAGTGATGTTACCTACGTCTATGATCAAGAGACGTTGGATATTTTGAGCAAAACCGATGGGGAGGGAAACACGATCCGCTACCAAGATTTTGATCAATGGGGAAACGCGGGAACCGTCGTTGAAGCATCAGGGACTTCCATTGAGAGAACCACAACGAAAGCCTTTGATTCGAACTTAAATAAGCTCCTAAGTATTACTCTACCAAGTACCACTCATGGGGAAGAAAAAACCATCACATACACGTATGATTCTCACGGTAACCTTTTATCAAAAACAGAGACCGGTTTTTCAAACGGGGTATCATCTAGCAGAACCACGAGCTACACGTATAACTCGCAAGGACAGGTAACGGAAATAGATGGCCCAAGGACTGATGTAACAGATACCGTAACGTTTTCTTACGATTCCATGGGAAACCTTGCATCGCTTACAAGGCCGGTTATAGGAACCACCACGTATGAAGAATACGATGCCCTTGGTCACGTGGGGAAGATAACGGAGCCGAACGGTCTTGTTACAACATACAGCTATGATGATAGAGGAAGAATAACCAGGATAAACAGATCCGGCCATGAGATAGATTTCGAGTATAACCCGAATGGGACTCTTAAGAAAATAACCATGCCTGAAGGAGAGACATTAAGTTATACCTACGACGGTGCCCAAAGGCTGATTCAAGTCACTGATTCTTTCGGAAACAAGATAGTCTACACCTTAAACCCGGAAGGTGGAAAAGAAAAAGAAGAGATCTTTGACAGCAATGGAACCCTGGTAAAAACACTAAGCAGGCTATTTGATGACTACAATAGAATCCGGAGCCTTATACAACCATATGGCACAACCACTTACGAGTATGATAAAAACGGGAAACTAACCAAGGAAACGGATCCTTCCGGAAACACGAAGAGTTACTCCTATGATGCTTTAAAGCACCTTGTCCAGCTAACTGATCCTTCCCCTGACGGAAGTACACCAAACCCCGAAACCGGCTACGAGTATGATACTCAAGATAACCTTGTGAAGGTAACCGATGCAAACGGAAATGAAACCACCTACGAATACGATGATTTTGGAAATTTGCTTAAAAAGACATCTCCTGATTCCGGGATAACCGTATACACGTACGACCCTAACGGCAACCTTATCTCCAAGACCGATGCAAATGGAAATACCATCACTTACACTTATGATGCACTTAATCGTTTAACACATGTTCATTTTTCTGATCCGGACCAAGATATCTTGTACAGCTATGACACCGGAACCAATGGCAAGGGAAGGTTAACCGGGATAACTGACCCCAGTGGTACGTATTCTTTCAGCTACGATATCTATGGAAACCTGATAAGGGAAGAAAAAATCGTAAACGGAATAAGCTACGTGCTAGAATACAGTTACAATAAATCTGGAGCTATAACTGATATGGTTTACCCGGATGGCCTTCATGTGCACTATGACCTGGATCAGATGGGAAGAGTAACAGGGGTAAGTGTATCAAGGGATGGGAACTCAACGGTTATTGCTTCCCAGGTAAGCTATTTACCCTTTGGCACCATCAGCGGCCTTAGCTTTGGAAACGGCACAGAGCTTGTTAAAACCTTTGATCAGGCCTATAGAATAACATCGATCAAGGCAGGATCCGTGGAAGATTTGAACTACACGTATGACTCCAGGGCAAACATTACGGGGATTACAGATAACCTGGATTCTAATCTTAATCAGAGTTTCTCTTACGACAATTTAAATCGACTTGTTAATGCAGAAGGGGTTTATGGCACAATCGCGTACAGCTATGATGCTGTGGGTAACCGGTTAAGCAAAACCGTAAACAACACAACAGACACCTATTCTTACTTTACCGGTACAAACAAGTTATCAGAAGTAACTGGTTCTAATTCTCTCACTTTCAGCTACGACCAAAATGGCAACACAATTTCCATGGGAACCAGGACTTTCACATACAATCAGAATAACCGGCTCATCAAGGCATCTGAGAATGGATCAATTCTTGGAGAATATACTTACAACGCCTTCGGACAGAGAATAATAAAAGATATCGACGGTAAAAAGACCATCTACCACTATGATCAACTTGGAAACATCATATCGGAGGAAGCGATCGGATCTGAGATTGTGAGAGATTACATATACATTGGACATTCCCGGATAGCGATGGTTTTATCAAAAAGGTGTCTAGCCGATTTGGACAAAGATAACGATGTAGACGGAAACGATCTTGCTGCCTTAGCTTCCGACTTTGACCGGAGCGATTGTTCAAGCGCATCCCCGTGTGCAGGAGACATAAACGGAGATGGAGTGGTAGATTCAGATGATCTCGGCATCCTTGCATGCGATTTTGGAAAGACCGACTGTCCTCATGATGAATGCTACTATTTCCACAATGATCATCTCGGAACCCCTCAGAAAATCACCGATCAATCAGGCACTATCGTCTGGTCAGCAAATTATAGGCCCTTTAGTGAAGCCAGTATCACCACCGACACCATCACCAACCCTTTCCGCTTCCCCGGACAGTACCTTGATCCTGAAACAGGCCTGCACTACAATTACTTCAGGTATTATGAATCCGGGATTGGGCGGTATTTGAGGGCAGACCCAGTGATTGATATTATCTTAATATCATCGAGAGAAATCTTGGATATGCGTAGAATTAGTTTCATTTCAGTCCCCCTGGGTACTGCTATGAGCAAGCAAAGTAGTTACTGCTTCGTTTTAAATAATCCGCTAAGCACTATTGATCCTAAAGGTCTAGAAGTTTTCATCTTAGGAAGGACTCCCTATTTTTACAGGATTCCAGTATTGAGAAAACTCGTAAGAATAGCCCCAGAGAGTATTCCCAAGGAAACCACCATGAATCCAAGATATGTTCCTCGCCCCGTTCCAATTGGAAGACAGTTAGGTCTACCAAGGGAAGATTTATGGTGGCAACAAGATCCTTTTCCTGCAGAGCCCAAACCTTATAACCCCAATAACCCAGAATTATTTTTCCTTCAAAAAAGGGACGATACACCCGCCCAAAAATGTAATAAAAAAGCGTACAGAGACCTGTATTTACATGGTAATCAAATGCTGCCATTTGATAGGCTTTTCAACCCAATAGGTTGTTTGTGAATGTCATCTATCCTACCAGCTCAAATGGGCTGATGAGAATAAGTAAGAAATATTTCAAAGGAGAAAGATATTGAATATGAAACTTATTATAACAGAGACAGCGCAATGTGAATTGAAAAGGTTTGGGTTTGACATAAGGAAGTCTATAAAAAGGATCCTTAGATACATTCCTTTGGAGGATTTGAGGGGAATTTCTCATATACTCGTTAACGATGTCATGACCGTAAGACCCGAGAAGCATAAAAAGTTGATGGCAGCATATTTCAAAGAACAGAATAAGAAAAAAGCTCACATCGAGCTATATCTAAAAGGATTGTTTGGACATATTTCAGACCCCGCAAATCTGAGGAAACTGCTACCAATCCAAGAGTATGGATTGGCGTCGACTCTGTTTCACGAGGTCGGCCATCATGTTAGAGAAATCCGCACCCATTCAATAAGAAATAGACTGAACGAAAAATTTGCAGAAAGATATGCTTGGGAGTTATTGAGCAAGTATATAATGGATAATGCCGAAAATATTACAGAATGTTTTAAAAACCTTGAGGAAACAGCTTCTCTCTTTAACATTAAAAAAGATGTTTTAGAGAATATGCGCAAAGGGTGGGAAGCTGTATATCGAAAGGCTATGTCTACTAATTCCCATCAATGAACTATAATGCTCCATGTAATTCGAGGTATTTCCTGAATCTGTGATCATGGGGTCAAGTCTGCTCTTGACTCATGATGAGGTTGCGCTTTATTTGTTCAACCCGTTTTTTGAGATTGCGATCCTTGATTGCCCTTTGCTTTGTCCTTTCAATTATCGTGCTGACAGTACTGTATTTACGGATATTAAAATCCCTGCCGATTTCCTCCAGACTTCTAATAGTGTAACATTCTTTCTGTAAAATTGATTTAGTTGAAAAGAATGTATTGGCAACAGATTGTCTTTCGTATAGTCAATCTTCTGACACCTATTCCCGACTGTAACATCGGAGTGGTCCTTCTGTACTTGGAAAAAAGAGTAACTCCTTCATCCTTAAAGATTGTAATTTCTTAGGAAGAAACCGCCTGTCTCAAAATACACCCTTGTTGTTCATTCTTGAGTTACAAGCTAGTGGTATAAAGTCTGCTACGTTGCAGAAGATCAAGAATATATCTTAGAATTTCCGAATATAGATTGGGAATTTTGAATGTCAGTAAATCCGCAGTGATTAAACTGTTCCGGACCAATTAATTCGGAAAATGCTCGTAATTTTTTCCCCAGGAAAGGAGTTCCAAATGAAAAGAGGAAGGATTTTAGTGATTGTACTGGCTGTTGCTATTGTGACTGCTTTCATGCCATCGAATCAGGCCCAGGGGCGTGGAAGGTCAACCACGTTTACAGGCCCGAGAGGCAGAACATGTAACCGTTCTGTCCAACGGGGAATGACATCTGATGGTTATCAGCGCACTGTGAATACTACTGGCCCTGGAGGCAACAATATTTCACATTCTACTACCACAACGATTTCTAAATAGCAAAGGCAGGGGCTGTTGTCTCTTATGAAGGAAGCAAAGGAAAAGATGCTATTGTTATCAAAAGTGTTCTCGAGGGCGATTGGATGTTGCTAAACTAAAAATGTCCAGGGAAGGGGTGTTATGCTAACGGAAAATTTACCACCGTGGGCAGAAATCCTCTTATAATTATATGTCGGTAAGACCGATAATGAGGTAGGAGGAAAAGGAGTTCCCCCGGACAAACCAATGTGAAATTATTGCGATAGGGTTATCTGGTCTACTATATGGGATTAATAAGTAAGCAGGAATAACTGCGAAGACGATCAAAAGAGCTATAGAAGGAGAGCCAGGGGTAGGTGAAGCTAAAGCAACAGGCATTTCTAGTGTTGGTCCCCATATGGGGATTATTGACAGATTGCTCAAGCGGGAAAGGAACAGCTGCAGAGACATTATTATACGATTCGAAGAATTGATTCGATTCCATGCACATTGCCGGACAGGGGTCGGAAGTCGGAAATCAGAATGAGAGGAATATCCGTCTCCGTTGCTCCTTGTACCTTCCCTGATCCAGCTCTTCGAGCTGGATCAAGTGTTTATTCAATCAACTGGAAGTCAAAAATCTGTCTATTGTGGAAGGAAACAATAGCGTTCTTTATTCAGCCTGCTTTAAAGTAACTTTTGCTTGACCAGTCCCGTAAATTCCCACCATTAGATGTTTTATCTCTTTTTCTGCCGGGAATTCCCAGTTCTTTATTTCTCCATTCTTAAGGGTAAACTGATAATCGCAAACTTTCTGATACCCCTCGCGATACAGGGAAAGTTTACCCTTTGATACTGGGCGTACCGGACAGTTAGCAGCTATGGTTACTAGGAGCTTTTTGTCCGGATCAACCGTTCTCTCGGTGCTGCTAATATCAACGTCCCGGCCCTCTCCTTTTACTGTAAATACCTGGGTCTTGTATTTAGCTTTTTGTTTATCCTGAGCTTCTTTTTGCTGTTTCGTACTAGATTTCGAGACCTTTGCCCCGGACTCCCCAGCTTTGCTATAGCCGGGGGGAATCGCAACTAGCTTTTCATCAATAACTTCCGAGCTAATATTTCTGATTTCCGCTGAATAACTAGACGCGTGATTTATGATTTTCACGGGAAAAGCGAGGCTTTCTGAAATCCACTCCGTTATTAGGGTTTTACCTTTATCGTCAAACACAAACATTTCGCATTTTTGACCATTAATTGTTTCCATCCCTATTTTCTTGGGCTTTATTCTCGTCTCCATGAACTTTGTCCCCTGAAAGGGATCATTCATAAGACTTCGAGGGTCCGTCGTTTCCATCTCAAGGAACATTTTTTTTGCGGGCAAAAATACCCGTGTAATCTTTGTTTCTTGGTCCACAAGAATCACGATGTCTTGACCACTTTCCTTTTGTTCCATTCGGTACCTGGAACCCTTAACGTAGATCTTTCCGGTTGTAGTTTGACCGTGTTTTGTGATTACAAGATCTGCAGTAAACTCACTGCCATAACATAAGAGATAACTAAATGCTAAAGTGATTATCGCTATAATCGCGCAATATGCTGATGTTTTTATCTTTGGCATGGTAAACTCTCCCTCCTGAGAACCCTGCAACCAGGATTCATGCAAAGGCCATAATAAAGTTAAAAGTTGGCAGTCATGTTTTCAGTGCGCCCTGATTCTATAGTTATTCCGTCTAGAGTGACTTCCAGGTTGTTTGGGGCACCTCGATTCTGAACCTTTACATTATAAATCCCTGGAAGTAGCTTTAACGTGTATGGCCTTGGAGGATCGGTATATCCGACTGCAAGCGCGCTATCTTTTCCCTCCTTGTATACTCTTACAAGTGCCTGGAAGGGTTTTCCGTCCTTTATGGCCGTAACCTTTAGTGTTCCTTCTTTTGCAAATTCCACAGTTTTTCCAGTGGATTTAGCAGATGTAACAACTATTCCTTTTAGTTCAACTATGGGTTTATCGGGAACGGTTCCGTCCTGGACGGTTACCCGGTATTTTCCTGGCAGAAGCTTAATGGAATAAGGCCTTGGAGGATCAGTATATCCGACTGTAAGAGCGCTATCTTTTCCCTCCTTGTATACTCTTACAAGTGCCTGGAAAGGTTTTCCGTCTTTTAGTGCTGTTATCTTAAGTACACCTCCCTGGAATTGTGGCTTTAAAACCACTTTTTTCATGGCCATGTGGAATTCACTGGCGTTGGTCGCGGCGTAATAATTACCACCCCCGGCCTTGGCAATACATTCGAGTTGCCTTTTTTCATCCCGTGTAACATCGAAACCTACTACGTGCATGACAAACCTAATCCCACTCTCCTTGAGTTTCATTACAAGGGCGCAGGGATCTCCACCACAGGTTTCCTTGCCATCCGATACCAGTACTATTGTGGTTTCTTCTTCCATATTTTGGAGTTTTTCTGCGGTAAGCCGAATCGAATAGTTAATGGGGGTTTTCCCCTTGGGCTGGAGTGCTTTTATTTTACTTATCAGTTCTTTTTTGTTGAGTTTCCCGAGCGGTACCAGATCTTCCACGTCATTGCAATCACCCTTTCTTCTGTGGCCGTAGGCTACGAGTCCAACGTTTAGACCTTCCGGCAACTCATTGATCAGCCTAACAAGTACCTGCTTGGCAATATCAATTTTCGCTTTTCCACTTACCTTACCTCTCATACTTCCAGAAGCATCGAGAATAAAAACAATATTTGAAGAGGAAATACCGGTATTGTTAGATGCGATAGCCTTAAGGGGTAGCATGTTCGGGATGGACAGAAGAATAGAGATTAGAATAACCATACCTAGTGGCATCGAGTACTTCAATTTTTCTCTCATGGGTTTCTCCTCTGATGAATGTTTTTGCACTGAGTTATTGACAGTCTGCGTCGTCCACAATATGGAGTGTCTCTAGACCAGGTGTGGAGTTAGCAGGATAATAAATGGGTGGAGCTGTCCCCCTTTCGTGCTCCGTTTGGGTTAAAAAGGGAAGATGGATTCCTCACTCGATTTTCTCATACCACAGAAAGGAGACATAACACAAGTAAGAATGTTAATCAGTTTTAGCGACTTCCTCCAATAAAGTAGAACCGAGTCCGGGTATAGTTTCCGGTGATTCAAAGGAGAGTTCTGGAAACTCCCGGTATGATAACGGGAGGCCATGTCTACGTTCCTAAGTAGTGTTCCCATTCATGGGCAGGAATACTCTAATCGTGGTACCATGGCCTACCTTGCTTTCCACATCAATGTCTCCGCCGTGAGCATGAACAACCGCTCTCACCAGGCTGAGACCCAGCCCAAGCCCTCTGTGAGACCTGCTTTTATCACCCCTGTAAAGCCGGTCAAATATTCTTGGTAGATCGTGGCGAGGTATGCCGCAACCGGTATCTTTTACCGAAATAACTATTCGCTCATTCTTCCTGTACGCATTTATCTCAACTTTTCCACCTTCATCCGTGTATTTTATTGCATTGTCAAGAAGATTCGCTATTACCTGGGTCATTCTATTGGGGTCAACGTAAGCTATTAATTTGTCAGGAACATTTATATCAATCTTTACTTTCTTGTCCTCTGCCACATACTGATATAATTCTTCCACTTCCTTGATTGAAATAACGATGTTTGTACATGTCCGGTTCAACTTCATTACACCGGTTTCTGCTTCTGATATGTCCATCAAAGTATTTAGGATAGTGACCATCCGTTCTGATTCTTCCGCACAATCCATAAGGGCTTCTGTGAGAGTGTGTTCGTCGGAATCTGATTGAAGTGCCATTTCCACCACACCTCTGAGCCTGGTGACTGGTGTCCGCAGGTCATGAGCAACATTATCTAGGGCTTCCTTCATTCCTCTGATAAGGGTTTCGATCTTTTCAAGCATGCCATTGAAAAGCTGGATCAGTTCGTCGAGTTCATCTCCCGTCTGACTTGGTGGGACGCGTTTGTCCATTTTACCCGTTTTTATGATATCACTTACTGCCCTGTTTAGGTCTTTGATTGGTCTAAGAGCCCTGAGTGCCAGGAAAGAACCTCCAGCAAATCCCAATATTACTACTGGTATCAATATGCCTGCAAATATGGTTTGAAACCTTTCAAGAAAGTCTTCCCTCTCTTCGGGATCTTTGCCAATTTGGAGTATGTAACCGTCAGAAAGTCTGCGAGTTGCCACTTCAAGTAGGTCATCGTAATCATTGTTTTTTTCGTCGTCTTCGTCGAAATTGCCATGAACGAGAAACCAGCAGTTGTTTGTAGATTTCGGAATGCCTCTCTCCAGCTCCGCTTTCCTTATCCCTTTCCACTTATGTGGTATGGTAAGTGTTATGGTTTTATTATGCGGATCTGCTACCCTCACGAGAAAGCCACCCCTGTCGTTGCTTAGCTGCTCAAGCTTGATCTCCTGTAGCATGGCCTCTATACCTGAATTTTCGTACTGCAAGCTATATTCTTCTATCTTGGTTTCAATCATTTTCCTGTCTTTTTCCTGGATAACCGAGGAAAGCAAAAAATAGACGAATACGAATAAGACAAAAGAGCTTATAATGAAAATCGAAGAGTACCAGAGGGTCAGGCGAAAGGCGGTGGTTTTTCTTAATTCTTTAAGAGGCCTTAAGGACATAGCCCACACCCCTGATAGTATGGATCATCTTTTTGGGGAATTCTTTATCCACTTTGCTGCGCAATCGACATACGAGGACATCAACAACGTTTGTTTGAGGGTCAAAATTATAGTCCCAAACATGTTCCAGAATCATTGTTTTGGAAACTACCCTGTTGGCATTTCTCATGAGGTATTCAAGGAGAGAAAATTCTCTTGGCTGCAGGTCAAGTTTCTGGTCTCCACGTCTTACTTCTCTCGTAAGTAAATTCAACATGAGGTCGCCTACCGTAAGAGTAGTTGGTTCAGCGGTTTGAGTGGCTCTTCTGATGAGAGCCTGGATCCTGGCAAGGAGTTCAGAAAATGCAAAGGGTTTTGTCAGGTAGTCGTCTCCTCCGATCTGAAGCCCTCTCACCCGGTCATCCACGGTCCGCTTGGCGCTCAAAATAATAACTGGAGTTTGTAAGTTCGCCGCCCTTATTTTTTCAATAAGCGTCAAACCGTCAATCTTTGGGAGCATGAGATCGATGACTGCAGTGTCGTAAGATTCCGTCAATGCCATGTGGAGACCCTGTTCTCCATCCAGGGCGTGGTCTACTGCGTATCCGGCCTGTCTTAAACCCTTTAGTACAAAGGAAGCTATGCTTTCATCATCTTCTACTAACAGTATACGCATAATTTTAGGCTCCATGGCACGAATTCACGGACGGATCGCTAATCCGTAAATCAGGAAATCTTTCGCCAATATTTCACGGACATTACAAAACTGAAATAAAAACGGCACGATACGTTCTTTCCAACGGCTCGCTCGTAACAGAATCATTATATACAAATTTACTGAAGACTCCACAGTAATGTTATCCCGGGTCTCTTCTTTCGGCAATAACCGGATCAATATAGAAAATGGCGTAGCACGAAAGGGAATGTCCAGGCAATGTTATAAATTTCTGACTTAAGAGCAAGGTAAAAAGGAAATTGACTCGGATCAGTTATGGCAGACATGATATTTTCGGTACTTGGTAGCCATCTACTGACGTTTTCAGAATATTCGAGGTACTCAGTCCCGTATTTTTCAGCAAGATGCGGTTCTTCATATTTGCTTACTACGACGTGGTATACAAGCATGCTCCAGGTGAAAGTTATCGATGAAAACCAGGGTGCTCCCGCCAGAATGGCAAGACTTGTAATAATCAGCGCATTAGCCACGTATACAGGATTCCTGCATAATTTGTAGGGTCCGTTAGTAGCAAGTTTTTTTCGCTGTGCCTTTCTGTATTTTTTGGGTATTCTATAACCGAGATACTGTTGAGCCCAGATCCGAATAGCAAGTCCGATGGCAAAAAGTATCGCTCCGGCAGACATGTTCAGCGGGCCTGAAGCCAGACTCGAATGCGGCAGGGTTAAGCAATACATAAGGGGTATGATCGCAATAATTGTTCTGAGCTTAAAAAGAATTTTCATCACACCTGGTCTTTCTGCTTAGTCGTTCGACATTGGGTTGATGAGATGACGATGCTTGATTTTTACGTGAAAATAGTTGCTGCAACATGACGTCGAGATTAGGGAATCATTACAGTCGAATTACAAATAAGTAAGATAAGTTATGCCGGATGACCGGTCTTGCCCTAGGTTTGAGGAGGTAGAGTGAAAGGAGGAGACAGTCAGCGTGAGAAGGAGAGATAAAAAAATTGAAGAGTTTGAAGATATTGAGAACATACTGAGGGAAGCTACCGTTTGCAGGATTGGAATGTGTAAGGATGGTTCTCCGTATGTTGTTCCCGTATGTTTTGGCTATAAAAAAGGGGCAATTTATGTTCATTCTGCTTCTGAGGGGCGAAAAATTGACATACTTAAAAATAACAACAGAATCTGCTTTGAAGCGGAAACAGATGTAGAGGTGCTGCCATCCGCTAGTGTCTGCAAGTGGAGCATGCGATACAGGTGCGTAATAGGTTTTGGTAGGGCTTTTTTCCTGGAAAACGAAGAGGAAAAAAGAGAGGCAATGGATGTCATAATAGAAAAATATTCAGGCAACAGGAAAGGGGAAAATTATAAGAAGTTGAAAAATGTTGCTGTGATAAAAATTGTTATTGATTCAATTTCCGGTAAACGATCTGGTTTCTGATTTTAAACTGGTGGTTACTGCCAGCAAGAAGCGATTTTTTTATGAACAAAGAAGCTATCTTTTCCATCCTTTTGCTTTTCTTTTCCTTTTTCTGTCTGGATGCCACCGGGTGTGGGAAAGATGAACCTGGTGCGTGGTTACATATCGACAGAGGACTCTCCGTTGGAAAATTCAAAGTAGAAGAGAGGGGCTCTTCAGATCCCGAGATAACCGTAATCAAGGTATCTCCGGAATCCTTCTCGCTCGTGTTACTCTGTGCCTCAGAGCTCAAAGAAAAGAACATGACGGTAAAACAGTGGTGCCAAAAGTACAACCTTATTGGAGGCATAAATGCGGGCATGTTCCAGGAAGATTATAAGTCTAATGTGGGATTTATGAAAAATTTTTTTCACATTAACAATCCGAGAATAAGTCCCCTGTACAAGTCTCTTCTCGCTTTCAACCCTCTGGTTGAAGGGAAGCCGTATTTCAGGATATTCGATACCGATGAAAATAATGCTGAGGAAATCATCAGAAGCTACGGTACTGTTGTCCAGAACTTAAGGTTAATTAAAAGACCCGCTGAAAACAGGTGGAATAAAAGACAAGACAAAAAATGGTGTGAAGCTGCCCTGGCTGAAGATAAAGCGGGAAATGCCCTTTTCATTTACTGTAATAAGCCGTATTCGATGCACGAATTTAACACTCTTCTTCTTGATTTGCCACTGGATGTGGTTTGTGCTCAGCATCTGGAAGGAGGCTCCCTCGCTTCCCTTTATTTTTCTTACGGAGGCGTGACAATCGAGTACATGGGAGGGTGTACGACGGACTTTGCGGGAAAAGTTAGCAAGAGGTCCTACTGGGCTATTCCTAATGTGCTTGGGTTCAAAAAGAGGTAACATGAAGCTTAGGTGTTTCCTATACGGTATCGATGGAGTTGAAGAAAGCCGCGCTGGTCGATCGGTATGGAGTCAAGATCGAGATAGCTGTTGAAGGTCATAACATATTGAAAATTCAGCTTGTTTTGTTTGTTGACACCTTATGGATGTGATGATAACCTCTGAGTAAGTATTTGAGTCTAATTTTAGATGACAAAAACACCTACCGCTAAAGTATAATAGTAGAGTAAGCGGCAGGTAGCAAAGGTTGATGTAGCAGGTTTAGTTGAGGAGTAAACATGGCCAAGAGTGGTACTTTGGCTGATGTTTTAAGTGGTCAACGATATCAAAAAACGGTCCTGATCATCTGTATAGTTGTTTTTCTGTTCATTGAAATTGCCGTTTTTATAGCGGCCCTGAACAATTCCGGTAAAAAGTCGCGGGTAATTGTTTACGACAAGAACGGGTACAAGGTTTTTGAAACAGAAGGTACGACGCTAAGTACTTATGAAAAGGTGGTATTTGAGAATAATTTTGGACCACTTTCGAAATATCACATAAAGATAGAGACGGAAAAGATCCCGTTTCCCTTCAGGGCATGGCTTGCAGCCGCTGTTGGAATTCCCATTGGGCTGGTGCTAATTATTGCCTTCATCATAAAAGCTTACCTTGCGCTGCTTTACGGTGACAGTGGTTCGGAAGCTTCCACTGAAGAAAAAGCTCACGGCGCCATGGGTTCTTTCCTATCTCAAGCCACAAGGATCAGCGTGTTTCCCCTAGGGGTTGCAGTCCTGGTGTTAGTGCTTTTAATGTGGATGGTACCAAACTTTCTGGGTGAATTCGCTAGGTTGAGCGTGAATACGATAAAGGAGTTCAAGTGGTTCTTTCTCGGAGTAACGATCTTTTTGGGGGCACTCATCTGCTGGGTGATATACCTTCGGTACAAGCTATCGAAGCAAGCTATTGAAAATGAGAAGGATATTGAGAAGTATCGCCTAGAGATAAAACTTCTGGAGGAAAAAAAGGACAAGCAGTTGTTGTTGGAATAGAATTTGCTCCCTTCAAGTGGTATGCGAATCGGTAATTTGAAGATGTAACTCGAAATGAGACAGGGGACAGCATGTTTTTTAATAAGTTTTTTAATAAGGATGATTCGTTAAAGGGTGAGAGTAAAAATGTTAAGTTCGGCGAGGGGCTTTTGTATCTCTACATGATCATCGCTGCTCAGGTTTTGCTTGTTTTTGGCCTCATGACCATCGTTGTTGCAATGGGCACGGTACTTTCTACCCCTCTCTGGGCAGTTGTGGCCGCTATTTTACTATTTCTCTGGGGTGCACTCCTCGTCTACAGGCAGATAAGGCTGCAGTGGCGGAAAGTGAAGGAAACCCTTAAACACCAAAATTTTGCAGACAGGAATTTTGAGATAAGTTTTCTTGGTGGTGTTGTGACCATGAAGGTCGAACATAATCCGGCCAGATTGTTGACGGACGGTGGGGATGAAATAATTGAGCCAAAAGCCCAGCCATTGCTGGAAGCTGACCCGCCAAGCGTATCGGTGGTATCGAAATGATATTGCCTCCGGTTGCATATCTGGTTATTTACTCAACATATCGAAGCAATTCAATCACGGTTTACACCTCCGACAAGGTGCAAATCCCTGGTAAAAGGCCTGTTTCCTGGTTGAAAAGATGATCACGTTTTTTGAACTTGTCATTCGCCCAAACTTGCAATTAGGGCGATGAAAGATGAGACTTCTGAGGTTTCCGATGTAGTAGTACTCTTCCTTCTCAGGTTTACAATGTTTCCAAATTCCAATGTTTTCATCCAGTGCCATTCTTTGGGCCCTGAGCAGCCTGTCACGGTACCTGGTATTTGGCCTGATTGTCAAAACGTGTGCGTAGCCTTTTCTGACCATGATTACGTTTACCATCTGCCCTGACGGTAAGTACACATACGCCAAGAGCCTGTGGTACCGGTCTCTTTTTATTTTGTCGTATTCCAATCGTACTTTTTTTCTCTTCAGAAGCTTTATTGCAAACCTTGTCGCTTCGTAACCGTAGCATTCTCCGGGTTTATCTTTGTGCCGTTTTTCGGGACAATTTATCCCGAGAAGGCGTACCTTTTCTCCGTTTTGGAGATGAAAAGTATCACCGTCAGCTATCCAGACTACCGTCCCGGTTTTGGGTAAAGTGCCTCCAAGGGTAGCGAAAGGAATGAACAGTACGAAAATTATGGCTATGAGAAAGAAGAACTTTTTAGTAAACATGACTGAGCTTGTTAATCGTTTTGGGGCAAAAAATAATGAAAAGGCTTTTATTATCTTGACTTTTGTGGCAAATCTCTCTTAATTGTTCATTCGGAACGCAAAAAGCAGTGTCTAGTTAGAAAATACCTTTGGGCCGAGCCCAAGAATGCATTCTACCTTGTTTTTTCTTAAGGTCAAGTAACGAAGAACAGTCAGAATATAGAAAGGGGAATTAATGCCAGCAGTAGTGGTTGTAGGTACTCAATGGGGAGACGAGGGTAAGGGAAAGGTGGTAGACCTATTCAGTCAGGATGCTGACTACATAGTTCGATTCCAGGGTGGCAATAACGCTGGGCACACTCTCGTTGTCAACGGTAAAAAGTACATTTTCCACCTTATCCCTTCCGGAATTTTGCATCAGGACAAGATGTGCCTGATCGGAAACGGGGTTGTTCTTGATCCCGGCGTTCTCATAGAGGAACTTGACAAGCTCGAAAACAATGGCCTGAAAGTTACGCCACAAAACTTGATGATAAGTGAGCATCTACATGTAATCATGCCGTACCATAAGGCCCTAGATGTTGCACGCGAAGAAAGGAAAGGAAAGGGCAAGATCGGAACCACCGGTCGAGGTATCGGGCCCTGTTACGAAGACAAGGTTGCCAGAACTGGCATCAGGATGAATGATTTGCTCGATAAAGAGATATTCATGAGTAAGTTGGAAAAAAATCTTGCTGAAAAAAATTTCATCCTCACAGATTTTCTGAACTCGGAACCCTTGAGTTCGGAAAAGATATACCGGGCTTATGAAGAATACGCAGAACGCCTTCGTCCATACGTCGGCAGTGTCAGCAAAGAGCTTTCTAAGGCATTTAATGAAAATTTAAATATTCTCTTCGAAGGTGCCCAGGGGACTCATTTGGATATTGACCATGGCACTTATCCTTACGTTACTTCTTCCAATGTTGTGGCGGGAAATGCCTGTTGCGGTACCGGTATCGGTCCTACCCAGATCGACAAGGTCATTGGGATATGTAAAGCATACACAACCCGGGTAGGGGGCGGGCCTTTTGTAACAGAACTGCATGATGAGGTTGGAAAACATATTCAGCAGAGTGGAGGAGAATACGGTTCTACCACAGGGAGACCCCGCCGCTGCGGGTGGCTCGATACCGTTGTAGTGAACAATGCGGTTAGGTTGAATGGTTTGAGCTGGCTGGCCATGACCAAGCTCGATGTTCTGACTGGAGTTGAACCAATTAAGATATGTGTTGCTTACAAGTATAACGGCACTGAAATGAAAGATTTCCCTCTCCAGGTAAAGGTTCTGGAGAAATGCGAGCCGGTTTATGAGACTTTAGAAGGCTGGAAAGAGCCGATTACGGATGCAAGAAGTTTTTCAGATCTGCCGGAAAATGCCAAGAAATATGTGAGGAGAGTGGAAGAATTGACTGGTGTACCCGTCAAGTTGATATCTGTTGGACCTGAGCGAGAACAAACGATACTTTTGGAAAATCCTTTTTCAGGTTAGGTGAAAAAATACCCCGATACGGGAAAAAACCACTGAGAAAGAAAACTGCGTCAACTAGAGACGCTTTGCGCATTTACATCTTGATGACTTTGAAAATTTGCTCATTAACGCACCGGTATATCTCTTCGTCCGTTCCGTATATGTCAACAATGCATGGGTGATTTATCAGGTCTTCAATGATAAATGCCGTCAGATAAAGGCTGATAAAGTTCGGTCTCGGTACAAGGTTTCTGATGTTGGCTATCTTGTATTGAATATCAAAATCCTCGGCTGTAATTAATCCTTTGAGGCAATTGTAAATTTGTTCTTCCAGGTCAAGTTTGCTGGTGGTCTCAATAAGCCTCTTTTCGATAAGCTTCATAGCAATGCGGCTACTCAAAAGATCCAGGTTTAAGCGAAGTTGCTGTAACGCCTCCAGCTTCTTGGCTTCTTTGGCATGATCAAGTCTTGAAATTACGCTGGCTTCTCTAACGTTGGGCCTGTATTCCCTGGCCATTTTGTAATCTCCCGTGCTTTCTTTCTGGCTCTAAAGGTTTTCTTCTATTCGATTTCCTTTGCACTTAAATCAAATTATTCTCGGTAATATATGTCCAAATGTCAAGGATAAAGAAAAAACAACGTTTTTTTTGCTCAAAAGATTGCTTCAGGAACTAGTGAAGCGCCTATGAAATATTGCATTAAATAAAAAGCCAAAGCACGGTCATTGCAAGCACGCGAAGCATTCTCCTAGATTTTGATATCCCAGGGAGATTGCTTCGTCGTTTATCTTTGGCTAACTCCTCACAATGACAGAATGTTGCAAATGTTTTTTTAGCAATCGATCCGCTGGTAAATCACTTCCACGTCCTTATTTCTCGGTTTATAAGAGTAGCCGCAACGGCTGCTCCAAAGCCATTGTCAATATTTACCACCGTGACCCCCGGGGCGCAAGAATTTAACATGCTCAAAAGAGGTGCTATGCCCCCGAAATGTGCTCCGTAACCAACACTTGTAGGTACGGCTATTGTTGGCTTACCAATTAGCCCTCCTACGACGCTGGGAAGAGCGCCTTCCATACCTGCTACAACAATTAGTACACTACTTTTTTCCAGGAGTTCCAGGTTATCCAGAAGCCTGTGTATGCCTGCGACACCCACGTCGTATAGTTTTTCCACCCTATTCCCCAGAAACCTTGCGGTCAGATATGCTTCCTCTGCCACGGGAATATCTGCCGTACCTGCCGATATTACGGTGATTGTTGCATCTGTTGCCGGTTTAACCGGCTTTTGTTCTAGAGTAAGTATTTTTGCTACGGGAGAATAATTTACCTCTTTTATTTTAGAGGTTACAAAGTTTGCTTTTTCTCTGTTGACCCTGGTGGCAAGAATATTTTCACCGGACTCGGCCAGGGATTCCATGATACTTGCAATTTGCTCCCCGGTTTTCCCCTCTCCGAATATAATTTCGGGAAATCCCAGCCTAAGGGAGCGATGCTGATCCACTATGGCAAAGCCTAGGTTTTCATACGGAAGTTTGCGCAACTCGAGGAGTAAAGTTTCCAGGGGTATAAGGTCTTTTTTAAACTTTAGTAATAAATCTTTGAGCTTTTCTGAGTTCATACCTGGCCTTGGACGTTTCATGTCAAACGGGCTTTTCAATGGATGTATCCGCTTATGTAACGGTGTTCGCCTCTTGGTACCGCGATAAGAGGATCATTAATTTTTCGTCCATCAAGGTACTCATTGAGGTGAAAGGTCTGGCCGTTCAGAAAAACGATCTCACCGCCGGCTGCCTTGAGTATAATCTGTGCTGCTGCAAGATCCTTAAAACTGACGTTCCTGAATAGGGCTCCTTCTGCTTTGCCAGAAGCAACATACATGATGTGAGCGGCGGCAGAACCCAGGTTTCTGATTTTTCCCGGGAAGGTAGATCTAAAATCCCGGTGAAAGCGTGAATACGTTAAAAGTAAAGATTCGTTATCTATCTCGTGACTTTCTCCGATGCTTATCTTGGATGAATTCTTGTATGCGGCTCCCCCTTCCTTGGCCCAGTAGAGTTCTTCTGTTACGGGCATGTAAAAGACTCCGAAAATTGGCCAGAAATTTTCAAAAAGGGCTATCGATATCCCCCAAACCGGAATTCCTGCCTGAAAACTTGCAGTGCCGTCAATCGGATCGATGACCCAGAGATATCCCCCTCCCCCATGCTTGTACGACGTCCCGATCTCCCCCTCACCGTACAGTACAGGCTTTGGACTTAACGTACTCAGGGACTCCTTTGCTGATCCAAGGATTGCGATTTCGGCTTCCGTTATTAATCCGTCGTCAAACTTGACATCTGGATCGCCTCTGCCGTAGTATTCCATTGCCGTGGTGCCGCACTTTTTTGCCATCTCAAGTGCGAATTCCAACAGTTCATCGGCGCTCTGTTTAGAAATATGTGTCATGCTTGTGATCCTCCTGATTAGTTCACATTTAAGGATTATTGGTATTTTGCCCAGATTATCTACATAAAACATAATTGCAGGTAATTTCAATGGAAAAAGTATTTTCGATTCTTTACAAACCGATAGGAATTATCCACAGCCCTTTCAGGAAGGGAGAAGAGGCTCCGCCTCCCCAAGGGATATATGATCCGGAAAGCTCCGGCTATGTGGATATCTACCCACAATTTGTAAAAGGTCTTCAAGACCTGGAAGGATTTTCCCACATTATCCTGCTCTTCCATTTCCACCTGTCTTCCGATTACGAATTGTTATGTTATCCGAGAGGAAGCA
>Ga0256841_1001504_pt1 | contig 19957 bp, 17 predicted proteins | sample 356308metaG_FD_185971 | JGI IMG/M metagenome (GOLD analysis project Ga0256841, IMG submission 185971) | Hydrothermal vent microbial communities from Mid Atlantic Ridge, Atlantic Ocean - 356-308 | ecosystem: Environmental > Aquatic > Marine > Hydrothermal vents | place: Atlantic Ocean: Mid... | reverse complement strand
CCACCAGCTGTGCGGATATTTCAGAGCAAAGCCGGTTATTGCCAAAGTAATAAATGATGTTAAAAGCAATATGTGTTGAACAACTTCATTTTTAGTGAACCGCGGAACCGTTGGGGAAGACTTAACATGTTTTTTCTTGCGTTTAACTTCGTGAATGTAAATAATCAAATTATGCAAAAACATTCCGCCTATTACAGTTACAATTAACCAGAAGTAAATGTTTTTCACAAGACTTTCAACAAATCTGCTTTCAACCGTTATGTCGTGATGTGAGTAGCTTTCGGCAAACGTTTGAGTAGCATCTTCGTGGCATTTTTGGCATGTCGTTTTAACGTTTGCTTCGTTTACGGAAGATTCGGGATTTTTTTTAGGAAGAATTTTATGAACTTCGTGGCAATCGACGCACATAGCCGCTTCTTTGTCTCCGCGCATTACCGCCAAACCATGGTAACTGTCTTGATATGTATGCGGTTCATCGGCATGAAAGCCTACTTTGTCCGCAAGCATTTTACTTTGGTGGCATGTCATGCATGTTTCTTCTTGAATTTTTCTGGCTTCAATACGGCTTTCCGGACCGGTAATTGCTTGAATGCCGTGTTCATTGTGGCAGTCGTTACAAACCGGTGAAAATCTGAACCCTTTTATAGCATACGCCCAATGGATCGATTCTTTATATTCCTTCGTTTCTTTCGGATGGCAATCTTCACAGGCATCCGGAAGGTTAAACGGAGAAATTTTGGAACCCGGTTGAACAACGTTTTTTATGTCGTGTATTCCGTGGCATGTAACACAAGTGGGAACATTGACGGCTCCTTCTTCGTGCAATTTACCGTGAACGGATTGTGCATATGTTCTAACGGGGTCCACAATCGGAATGGGATGCTCTTTTTGGAATGTAGTATCGGCATGGCAAGAACCACATGTTTTAGTGATGTTTGTAATATAAACCGGACTTTCCCTGTCGTTAATGGCAAGAATATCATGACCGCCATGGCAGTCCCAACAAGCCGCCGCATCCGTATCTCCTTTTTGAATTGCAAGACCGTGAATACTTTGCCGGTGTTCGTTAAATTCTTCTCTGTGACACGGAATGCAGTTGGTTACAGTTAATTCCGGATTTTCCGTTACCGCTCTTTTGTAAAAGGCTTTATCGTCTTCGGGACAAATATGGCAATCGATACAATAAAGGGTTTGGTGTACGGAATAATCCAAATCTTCGTGTATAATATCGCTATCGTGGCAAGCGGCGCAATCGTTCTCCGCCTTTTGTTTTGTAATGTGATACGGGTAAACGGAAAGCATTTCCTGCTCGTGGCAACCGCTGCAATATTCATCCGATTTATTTGTAATCTCCGACGGTGATTTTGTATCGTGTATTCCATGACAAGTTACACATGATGGCGGATCTTTAACAACATCAATCAATCTGTGGTGAATGTCATTTTTGCTTTGAACCACTTGTTCTTCATGACACGATGCGCAATCTACTTTGTATATGTCCTTGCCGGGTTTGTGCGGAATGTCTTGCGGGTCGAAATCCGTATGGCATTCGTTACAATCCAGTTTACCGTGTACGGAATTTTTGTATTCATATAAATTAACATAGAGTGAAATAATTTTTCCGTTACGCGGCATTGTTAAGTTGGCGTCGCCATGGCATTCCATACAAATAAATTTATCTTGTCCGCTAACTTGAAAGGAAAGAATGATAAACACAAGATGTGAAAGTAAGGTTTTCATATCTTCTTCATTTTTATGAAAAGAAGACACGGAATAAAAGATAAATGTATCTTATTTCAAAGATATTTATAATTATCGATTTTGTCAATATACTTTAAGTGAATTTGTCTAAACGGAATACTTGCTTGTTTTCACGGTTGTATAAACTACGGCGCAATCAGGTAAATTGTTTTGTGATGCAGATCAAACACAACCGGATTTTATCCTTTACATTCGGAATAAATTCTTTTAATTGTATATTGAATAAAAAAAATTTCGGTATGAATACGGATAAGAAAATATTAATCGTCGGAATAATTGAAGATGCGGAATTTGTTGAACTGCTCAAACGTACAACCGGCGGAACGGTTTTGTTTGCCAACGATGGAGAAGAAGCGTTAAAAATCGCATTCCGTGTACATCCCGAATTTGTTTTCCTGGGAAAATTTATTTCCGGTAACATAGATGAGTTTACAACCGCAAATATAATTTCCGGAGCATATAATATTCCCGTGTTATTCGTTTTGAGCGAAGACGAAATTGAAAACCCGAAATTCCAAGAAACACCATACGAAGTGGTTTTTACTCCATCCACCGGAACAAAATTGAAATTCCATCTCGGCAGGGCGAAAAGCTCAATTACACGCTTCAAAAAACTGAGTGAAGAAACCGAATTATTAAATAAAATATTATCGAATTCACCCGGATTTGTAATTGCGTTAGATGACCGTTTAACCGTTAAGTTTGCAAATTACGGAAGGAATGGTAAACCGGGCTTGGTTAATGAGATTGTCGGGTTAAAATTTACAGACATGCTTGAACTTAACGATAAAAACAATTTTCTCGAAACTATAAATAAATTGGACTGCGGTATTTCAAATTATGAGAATATAAACCTTAATATTTCTTATAAAGAAAACAAGTTTTCCGTAAGCTGCAATGTTTATTGCATCTACCTGAGCGACGGCTCGAATGAATTTATTCTTTATTGTTCGGAAAAGGAATCCGGAAAACACGTAACAGAGGAAAAAGTGGAATTGTTTTCCGTCTTGGAAAATGTTCCCTACGGCGTTGCGGTTATTTCGGGGGAGAAATTTGAATTTGTTAACTCTGAATTCATTAGGATTACGGGGTATTCGAAACATGAACTGGTAAATTTGCAGGATTGGTTCGAAAAAGCGTTCCCCGACAGCAGTTATAGAAAAGTTGTAACGGATACATGGAATTCCGAAATAGATAAAAATAATATAATCAAGACTTTAAGTATTCAGTGTAAAAACGGTGATATCAAACAAATTGATTTCAGAGCCGGTAAAATTGATAATAATAAATTCATTATTTCAATTTTGGATATAACGGAACAGCGCAAAACCCGAGAAGCTCTCGATAATTATATCCGTCAACTAAAATTAAGCAAAGATTCAATCGAACAAAAAAATATTCAACTCGAAAAACTCAATAAAGAATTAAGGGAATCGGAAGAAAAATTGCTTGAGCTCAACCGGGATAAAGACAAATTCTTTTCGATTTTGGCACACGATTTAAGAACACCGTTCAATGCTATTCTCGGTTTATCACAATTGGTGGCGGAAGAATACGATGAGCTAACCAAAGAGGAAGTTGTTAAAATCGTAAAAGACATAAACAGCGCCGGTAAAAATTTATTCAGACTTTTGGAAAACCTTTTGAATTGGTCGAGGATAACTTCCGGCAGAGCGGAATTCAATCCCGAAAAAGTTGATTTGTTCGAGCTGGTGTTAAACGCCATTCATTTGCTTAAGCCTAATGCCGATGCCAAGGAAATTAAAATAGAAAACAACGTTAAACCGGATACTTACGTGTTTGTAGATGAACAAATGATCGAATCCGTGATTGAAAATCTTTTGACCAATGCAATAAAATTCACTCCGCGCGGTGGCAGAATATCGATAAATATTTCCGAGCAACCAGATAAATACGAAATCAGTGTGAGCGATACGGGTGTTGGAATTAGTAAAGAAAACATTGGCAAGTTGTTCAGAATTGACAAGGCATTCAGTGAATACGGTACGGAAAAAGAAAAGGGCAGCGGACTCGGATTAATTTTGTGCAAAGAAAGTGTGGAAAAACATAACGGCAAAATTTGGGTTGAAAGCGAAGAAGGGAAAGGCTCCACTTTTTATTTCACGGTTCCCAAAGCCAAATGATGTACCGTTGTTCCGGATTTAATCGATATTTACAATCATTCCAAAAATTTGTAGTTTCCGTTTTACTTTATTAAGGAATTAAGCAAACAAAGAGCAAAATGAATAGCGACATTGAAAAATTACGAAAAAAGATTAATGAAATTGACCGCAAATTAATAGAATTACTTGCCGAGCGAAGAAAAATAAGTAAGGAAGTTGTTGTAGCTAAAAAGGAAAGCGGTAAACCGATTCGCGACCAGCAACGTGAAATGGAATTGCTCAGCAAAATTATCTCCATTGGTAAAGAGCATAATTTGGATTCGCATTTCGTTACAAAAATTTTCTATGAAATCATTGACGATTCCGTCCGGCTGCAACAAAAATATTTGCAAGATTATAAACCTGAAACCGGCAGTGGTATTTTGCGCGTTGCCATTCAAGGGATTGAAGGCTCATACAGTTACTTGGCAACAACCCAATTTTTCGCACACAACGAAGAGGAATTGATTTTTCTTTATAAGGAAACTTTCGACGAAGTGGTTAACGCCGTGGAAAAAGGCGAAGCCGATTATGCCGTTTTGCCGATTGAAAATACAACCTCCGGCGGAATCAACGAAGTTTACGATTTATTGTTACACACGACTTTATCAATAGTAGGTGAAGAAAAATTTCAAGTAAAGCATTGTTTAATAGGAACGCAGGATGCTACAATATCCAAATTGAAAAAAATTTTCACACACTATCAAGGTGCATCACAATGCAGTAAGTTTTTGGCATCGCTTCCGAATTGTGAAATCAGTTTTTACACCGATACGGCTATGTCCGCCAGAAAAATAGTGGAGGAAAATAATCCGGCATACGGAGCAATAGCCAGCGAAGAAGCAGCGAATTTATTTAATGTTAAAATATTAAAGAGAAATATTGCCAATCAATCCGAAAATTATACAAGGTTTTTGGTCTGTGCACGAAAACCGAAAGAAGTCGATCCCCGTATTCCGGCAAAAACTTCACTAGTTATGGCAACCTCGCATACACCCGGCTCTTTGGCAAACGCCATTGCCGTTTTCCAAAAGTATAATGTGAATATGACAAAACTGGAATCGAGACCGATTTTAGGAAATCCGTGGGAGGAAATGTTTTATCTCGATTTTGAAGGAAATCCGGCCGATCCGGTGATTCGCCAACTTCTCGATGAACTCGGGAAGCATACGAGGTTCTTGAAAATTTTGGGAACTTATCCCTCGAAAGATATAGTAAAAACCAAACTGGACTATTTCAAAACCGGAAATACAGTTATTGAAAACAACGAAGTGACCGGAACTGCCAAAATTGATGAGGATAAAAAACAACCCAAACCGGAAGTTAAAAGAAGTTACAAACTTGCCAGCAGGGATTACAAACCCGAAGATACGATAATTAAAGTCGGTGATATTGAAATAGGAGGCGATAATTTTATTGTTATTGCCGGACCCTGCTCGGTTGAGTCGCACGACCAAATTTTTGCTTGCGCAAACGAAGCTAAAGAACACGGGGCTCAAATTTTACGCGGCGGATGTTTTAAACCGCGCACTTCACCCTACAGCTTTCAAGGTCTTGGTTTCGAAGGGTTGGAATTATTGGAAGCCGCAGGTAAAACATACGGACTTCCCGTTATAACCGAAGTTCTCGCACCCGATCAAGTTGAGGCTGTTGCCCGGCAAGCCGATATTCTTCAGATTGGTGCACGGAATATGCAGAACTTTTCACTCCTAAAGGCTGTCGGCAGATGCCACCGGCCCGTCATGCTTAAAAGGGGAATGATGTCTTCCCTCGATGAATTGTTGAATGCAGCCGAGTATATACTTTCACAAGGAAACAGACAAGTAATATTGTGTGAGAGGGGAATAAGAACTTTCGAAACGGCCACACGCAATACCTTGGACTTAAGTGCCATCCCGATTTTGAAGGAGTTGACACATCTCCCGATTATTGTTGATCCTTCACACGCAATCGGGCAAAGGGACAAAGTAGTGCCGCTTGCGAAAGCCGCTAAGGTTGTTGGAGCACATGGAATTATGGTTGAATTTCATCCCGAACCGGAAAAAGCATTAAGCGATCCCGACCAAGCATTACGGTTCGACCAATTCGAAGAAATGATGCGGGATCTTAGAAAATTGTAGCTGTATCAAACCGTATTGTCTGAAACGAATTTATTATCGTAAAGTGCATTGTTGACCGTTTATATTTTTTCCCCGAATTTGTAAATTTGACAATAGCTTAATTTTAATGGGAAAATTATGGAGACCGGTTCCGCACTTTCTGTTCATGCGAACATTTATACTTTATTATCATTTGCCGCTTATATTTTGTTAATGCTCGGCATAGGGATTTACAGCGCCAAGTTTTCTTCCAAAGGCTTGGGCGAATTTTTCCTCGGTGGCAGAAGTATGAACAAATTTGTTGTTGCGCTCAGTGCAGTCGCTTCCGGCAGAAGCAGTTGGCTGTTAATCGGTTTTACCGGCATGGCTTTCGTTAAGGGTGTTTCGGCTGTTTGGGCTGCTGCCGGTTATGTAACCGCAGAGTTTCTTATGTTTCTTTTTGCTGCTCCTGAACTCCGCAAGCAAACGGAACTAAAAGATGATATAACGGTTTCCGATTATTTTGAATCGAGATTTAACGATACAACGCACATATTACGGCTCGTTTCGGCGATAATTATTATAGTTTTTATGACCGCATACATCAGCGCTCAATTTGTAGGCGGTGGAAAGGCTTTCTCATCAAGTTTCGGAACATCTCCGGAAACCGGAATATTAATTACCGCCGTAATTGTTTTGCTTTACACTATGCTCGGCGGTTTTCTTGCCGTTTCACTAACGGATGTTATTCAAGCATTTTTCATGTTGTTTGCTCTTTTCATTTTGCCACTCATTTCGATTGTCGATTTCGGAGGTTGGAATAAAGTTGTAAATGCAGTATACAATATTAATCCTTCTTTGGTCGATCCCTTTGCTCTTGGCACCGGTGCGTTAATCGGTTTTGTTGGGATTGGCTTGGGTTCGCCCGGGAACCCGCACATTTTGGTTAGATATATGTCAATCAAAGATCCGGCAGAACTTAAATTCAGCGCGTACGTCGGAACATTTTGGAATGCTACTATGGCAATTGCAGCCGTTGTAATCGGATTGGTGGGCAGAGCTTATTTCCCGTCGGTTGAATATCTTCCCGGCAAAGACGCAGAAAATCTCTATCCTTATTTGGCGCAACTTCATCTCCATCCGGTTTTATTCGGTGTTGTTATTGCTTCAATTCTCGCCGCCATTATGTCCACGGCAGATTCTATGTTGCTGGTAAGCGCTTCGGCAGTGATACGTGATATTTATCAGAAAATTATAAATCCCAGGCGGGACTTTACACAAAAAGAGCTTGTAATATATAGCCGCTTGGTCATTTTGCTTATTGTGGTTGTTGCGTTGATATTCGGTTACTTTGCATCCGATTTGGTGTTTTGGTTGGTGTTATTCGCATGGGGCGGTCTGGGTGCTGCGTTCGGTCCTACTATTTTGCTTTCCTTGTTTTGGAAACGCACAACAAAAGAAGGTGTTTTTACGGGCTTTATTACCGGGGTGCTCACTATAATTATTTGGAGGCAAACGCCGGAGTTAAAAGCAATGGTTTACGAACTTGTCCCGGGATTTTTGCTTTCGCTGTTTTTTACTGTGGTTGTAAGTCTTTTAACCGGCAAGAAAAGAAAGGCGAATTAATTTAACCGGTGAGTTTTCCCAGAACTTCCCGGCTGTATTTTTTTAGCATTAGTTTTTCCACGCTTTTCAACGGGTACTTTTCTTTATTCAATAGATAATCGACCGAAATGCCGTCGAACAAAGCACCGAAATAATAAGCTTCGGCTTTGGCGTTTCTCAAACCGATTTTCTTAAATATTTTTTCCATTTTTGCGGCGTATTTTTTATCCACATCTTCAAAAACTTTTTTCATCTTCGGTGTGATTTCCTTTTGAAAACTGAACGAAATATACAGACGCCAAAATTCTTCGTTTTCCCTTAAATGATTAAATGTTTCTTTTATTAATAATTCCAAAATTTTGTATGGATCTTCCTCCGAATCCAGAAGTGCATCGAAACCGGCAAGAAAGTCGATTACCATGAAAAGGATAGTTTCGGCAAGTTCGTCTTTACTTTTAAAATAATTATACGCCAAACCTTTGCTTACTTTGGCTTCTTTTGCAATTTCTGCAATAGAAGTGCCGTGAAAACCTTTACGGGCAAATAATTTTAATCCTGCATCAAGAATGGTTTTTCTGGTTTTCTCACGGATTTCTTCGAATTGTTGCTTGGTTCTGGGCATTTTCATTGATTAAATGTTCAGTCATAAATATATTGTTTTGGGAAACGTTTTTCAAGTTATGTTGGTAACACAAATATGAATGGAATTTAACTTGACAAATGTGGATAAAAATAGTATTTTTGACTGACCGTTTAGTCAATTATAAAGGTGTGAGAATGAAAATAATCAAAATATTTTTGTTTCTGCTTGTAACTTGTGGATCTTTCTACGCACAAACCGCCCGTGAACTTATAAGTAAAGCCGAAAATACTCTGAAGGGAAAAACCGCTTACGGAATCATCGAAATGAAAGTTGTTACACCCGATTACGAAAGAACTCTGAAAATGGAGAGTTGGTGGGTGGGAAACGAAAAAGCATTGATTGTGATTAAATCGCCCAAAAGGGAAAAAGGAAATAAAACTTTGAAGATAGGGAATGAAATGTGGAATTATTTGAAGAACACCGAAACGGTTATAAAAATTCCACCATCGATGATGCTGCAATCGTGGAACGGCTCCGATTTCACTAACGACGATTTGGTAAGGGAATCGAACCTTGCCAATGATTACGACCAAAAAATAATTGCGGAAGAGAAAATTAACGGAGCCGGCTGTTGGAAAATAGAATTGATTCCAAAACCCGATGCTCCCGTTGTTTGGGGTAAAATTTATTATTGGGTGAGAAAAACGGATTATCTTCCCGCTCTTGTCCAATATTTCGATGAAAACGGTAAATTAATCAGATATATGGAATTTTCAGATTTTAAAAAAATGGGTGGAAGAAAAATACCTACACGTTGGAAAATGGTGAGCGTTGTTAACGAAGGACATTCAACAGAATTGAAGTTGATAAAAATGAAGTTTGATATTAAAATTGACGATTCGATATTTTCTTTGGAAGAATTGGAACGGGGCGACTAAATATGAAATTGTTGCTGAAACTGGCATGGAGAAATATTTGGAGGAACAAAAGACGTTCTTTCCTTACACTTCTCGCCATTTCTTTTGCAACAACCGCCGCTATTGCCACCCGTGGAATGCAATTGGGAACTTATGCCGTTAATATCGATTATGCAGTGAATATGTTCTCCGGTTACTTGCAGATTCAACGCGAAGGTTTCCAGGAAAATCCTTCATTAAATAAAGCATTTAAATTAAATAAACTAATATTAAGTATTCTTAAAAAGAATAACCGGATTAAAAGTTGGTCGCCACGAGTATTAGCCGACGGTTTAATCAGTTACAAGGAAAATTCACAAGGTGCGGCGATATTCGGTTTGAATCCGCAAACGGAAAAGCATACAACAAAAATTTTCACCCGCATTAAAAAGGGAAAATTTTTTGAGTCGGACTCCTCAAATGAAATAATTATCGGTTACAAACTTCTTCAAAACTTGAAAGCCGGAATCGGGGATACTGTTGTTATACTTTCGCAAGGTTTCGACGGTTCATTAGGCAACTTGAAATTCGTAATCGCGGGTACGGTTAAATTCGGTTCACCCGGTATTGACGGAATGGGAGTTTTCATGCCTATAAAAACGGCGCAAGAACTTTTGGCTCTGTACGGAAGAATTCATGCGGTTGTAATTAATCTTTACGATACATACGAAATTGAAAAAACAAAGGAACTGCTGTCCGAAAAACTGCACGGAACCGGTTTAACGGTTCTCGATTGGGGTGAGATTATGCCCGATTTCAAACAGGCAATTGAATTGGACAACGTGAGCGGAATTCTCATGCTTTTTATACTGATGGTGATTGTCGCTTTCGGAATTCTCAATACCGTTTTAATGTCGGTTACCGAAAGATTCCGTGAATTCGGCGTTACTCTTGCAATCGGTATGTCGCAAATTAAACTGATGATTTTGGTTTTTTTGGAAACCGTTTTCCTCACATTGATAGGAATTTTTTTGGGGAACGTCGCCGGATATTTTATTAACCTTTATTTCGTTCGTAATCCGATTGAATTTTCCGGCGAGTTGAGTTCTTTGTATGAAGAATATGGTTTTTTGCCGGTTATCCGTTCAACATTGGAACCTTCAATTTTCTTAAATATTTCAATTGCCGTTCTGCTTATTTCTTTGTTCGTTACAATATATCCGGTTTATAAAGTTTACAAATTGGAACCTCTGAAAGGAATAAGATATACTTAAAGGTTAATTTATGTTGGTAAAACTTGCATGGAGAAATATTTGGAGAAATAAAAGACGGTCGTTAATCGTTACCGGTTCTGTTGTTGTTGGTGTAGTTGCACTTATTTTTATAGATGGACTTAACAACGGATTCCTTTCGCAAATGTTGTTTAATCAAGTCAATCTGAATATATCACATATTCAAATACACAAAAAAGGTTTTAATGACAATAAAGTGATTCAAAGTTTCATACCCGACAAAGCAAAAGTGGAACGCATACTGGCGCACAATAAGAAAATCGTGCATTTCAGCGAACGCGTGATTGCATTCGGTTTGGTGAGCTCGGCTATAAGTTCTTCCGGTGTTTATATTTTGGGAATCAACCCGGATGACGAAGCTAAAATTACAACAATTTCCAAATCCATAATTAAAGGGGAATATTTTTCCGGTAAGCAACGTGAAATTGTTATCGGGAATAAACTTGCCGAAAAATTAAAAGTCGGTTTGGGCGGAAAAGTCATTGTCCTTTCCAACAGACCAGACGGATCGATAGGCTCGGAGGTTTTCCGTGTAACCGGAATTTTCAAATCACCCAACTCCGAATTTAATAAAGCTTATATTTTTGTTCCCATAAAAACACTTCAAAACATGCTTGGTTTGGGCAATAAAATTCACGAGTTTGCAATAATTACAACGGATTACAAAGTTACCGAAGATGTAAAAAATGAAATCCGGAATCAACTGGATGAAAGCTATGAAGTACTGTCGTACCGCGATATTTTACCGTTGTTGATAATGCAAATGGAATTGTATAAAGAAACAATTTACATAATTAATCTGATTATCGGATTGGCATTGTTATTCGGCATTATTAATTCAATGCTTATGGCTGTGTTCGAGAGAATTAATGAAATCGGGGTTTTGATGGCAATCGGAATGAAGAACGGAAAAATCTTCACAATGATTTTACTTGAATCTTTGTTTATCGGACTTCTGGGAACAGCATTGGGTTTGATAACCGGTATCGGATTAACGGAATTAATTTCAATCCACGGGATTGATTTCAGTCTGTTTGCCGAAAGTCTTGAAAATTGGGGAATCGGTGCGGTTATTTACCCCAAATTAACTTTGGAAAATTTAATTGCAATGTTGTTCATGATTCCTTTTATTACCATTTCCGGAGCCGTTTATCCGGCTTTGAAAGCAATTAAACTTGAGCCGGTTTACGCAATAAGTTATGTATAATTTTAATAAATTAAAGTAAAAATATGGAAATTCTAAGAACAGAAAACGTAAACAAAATTTACGAAGATAACAAAGTTCCGGTTCATGCTTTGAAAAATATCAATTTGAAAATAAACAAAGGTGAATACGTTGCCATTGCCGGACCATCCGGTTCGGGCAAAACAACACTGCTTAATTTGCTCGGTACATTGGATAAACCCACATCGGGAAAAATATATTTTGAGAATTCGGATTTTACTTCCAAATCAAGAAAGGAATTATCGGAATTCCGTCTGCGCAAACTCGGCTTTATTTTTCAAGCATACAATTTAATTCCCGTTCTGACTGCCTTGGAAAATATCGAATTCAGTATGATGCTTCTCGGCGTACCGGAAAAAGAACGGAGGGAACGTGCAAAAAATTTAATGGCGGAATTGGGAATTGACGGGCTGGCAAATAAACGCCCGAACGAAATGAGCGGCGGGCAACAACAACGCGTTGCCGTTGCACGCGCAATAGTTAATAATCCCAGAATTGTTCTTGCAGATGAACCGACTGCCAATCTCGATTCGGAAAACGGTAGTAAGCTACTCGATTTAATGGAAAAAATGAATGAGGAAAAAAATATTACTTTTATTTTTTCTTCCCACGACAAACAAGTGATTGAAAGAGCAAGAAGATTGATTTTATTAAAGGACGGACGGATTGTAAGTGAAAACTAAAACTTTAACTTTTTTTCTGTTTTACTTCGTTATTCGCACTTCTCTATTTGCACAGCTTTCGTTCGATTTTTCCGGATACGCACAAAATTACACTGTGTACCAAAAATTGGACGAAGAACTTGCCGGAATTTTACGGGCTGACGATTCTTATTTCGTTAATTTATTCCGGCTGAGATTAAAACCGGTTTTCCATCTATGGAAAGGCGGAAGGCTCAATATCGATTATGAACTGACTGCAAGCTGTTTTACACAAAAATATTTCACCGGTGAATTTGGTGTACCGGACAATCGAAGGCAACTTACGGAATTGATGTGGACTCCGGTTGATGATGAAAAAATTAAAGTGAGCCATTTTATAGACAGATTGTATTTGCGCCAGAAACTCCCGTTCGGAAATGTTATAATTGGAAGGCAACGCATTGCCTGGGGTACCGGCAGGGTTTGGAATCCGGTCGATTTATTCAACCCTGTTAATCCCGCCGCGTATTACCTGATTGAAAAACCCGGTGCAGATGCAGTTTCCGCTAAAATACGCCTCGGTAGTTTTACCGATTTGAATTTGGTTTACAACCCAATTAAAAATTTTAAGTCGTATAATTTTGCCGGAAGGTTCCGTACGAATTTTTGGGAATATGATTTTTCGGTTATGGGTGGAAGATTCGGCGGGAAAACCGTTGTAGGCATGGACTTTGCCGGTAATATTTTGGATGCCGGCTTCCGCGGAGAAGGAATTTACTCGTTTGATTCCGGAGTACAGCAACATTTCTTGAAATTCATTTTGGGTATCGATTATCAATTTTCTCCCGTATTTTATTTGCTTGCCGAATATCACTTCAACGGCGAAGGGAAAACAGACGAATTCAGTTACGAATATTACAGATTGCTCAACGGGGAAATTTTAAATCTCGGAAGAAATTATTTGGCACTGAGTGGAATGTATCAAATCTCGCCCTTATTCTTGATGAACTTCATTTCAATTGTGAACTTGAACGATGAAAGCGGATTTGTAAGCTTAGCCGGAAACTATTCCGTAACGGAAGAATTTTATCTTAATCCCGGTATCCAATTGTTTTTCGGGAAGTTATTTACCGAATATTGGCATTTCCCCGATTCTTTTTATATTCAAGCCGAATATTACTTTTAGCAAAGAACTTTTTTCTTTTACCGTTGTTAAATTAAATATAAGGGTGAGGGGTGAACCATGAGACAAGAAGAAATCAACATGAACGAATTGCGCTACCAGCTTCCGCGAATTAAAACGCTGCTTAAAAACGGGAAGGAAATTGTTATCAAAGATTCGGACGAGCCGGTTGCTATAATTTATCCGGTTAAAAAAGAAAAACTTACCGGAAAAGACGTAAAGAAAATGCACAACTCCGTAAACCCGTTTCCGGGTAGTTATGAAAGTACCGCAAGCGAAATGTGGTTTGGTTAATAAGATGTTAAACACGGTAATAAGTTTACGAAGCGGAAGCGCCTTTCTTTACCAAAGCCACACCGGTGAATATTATTACCGAAGCCAGTAAAATTTGTATGTCGAATTTTTCATCCAATATTAACCAACCTAAAAATAATGCTATCAAGGGATTTATGTAAGCATAAGTGGATACAAAAGAAACCGGAAGATGCCTTATCGCGTATATGTAGGAACCGTAACCCAATATAGAGCCCACCAATATCAAATACAAAACAGATAAATAACCGTTGGATGTTAAATTGAAGCTGATTTCTTCACCGTTAGCAATTGACAAACTCAATTGGAAAACCCCGGCAAACATCATTTGCACCGATGCGCTTACCAACGGATGGGAATTTATTTTATTGTATTTCGAATACAGTGAACCTGCCGACCAGAAAACTACCGCTCCGGTCAATGCCAAAATCCCCCATAAATATTTGCTTTCTGTCAGCTCTTGCAAATCTCCGGCAAATATTACCGCAACACCAACGAACCCCAAAAATATTCCGGCGGTAATTTTGAAATTCAATTTTGGACCTTGAGGAACTAAGCTTTCCATACCAACTATCCAAAAAGGGAGAGTGGTAATTAGAAGCGCCGTTAATCCGCTCGGAAGCCATTGCTCGGCAATTACAACAAGTCCGTTTGCAATTCCCAAAAGACTTATTCCGACTATGGCAATATGTTTTAACTCTCTTGCCTGAGGGAATTTAAATCCTTTTAATCTAAGAATTCCGAAAAATAACGGTCCGGCAATAATCCAACGGATTCCGGCAAAGAACAGCGGTGGAACATCCGTCACACCGATTCTGATTGCAAGATATGTTGTGCCCCAAACAACACAAATGGTAACCCATGCTAAAAAGGCTTTCGGATTGTATTTTTGCATCCGGACTTTTCTCTGATTGATTTTCCAAATATAACCAAAGAAATTACGAAAGTAATTAATTAGAATTGGTTATCTGAGTTAAAAATATTGTAAATTTAGCTGGTCTTTTTTCACAAGTTATTAGAGCGGAATGAGCGGTTTCAGAATAAAAAAAGCCGGAGAAAAGGATACCGGACTTATTTTGAATTTTATTAAAAAGCTGGCGGAATATGAAAAACTTGAAAATGAAGTAACTGCCACCGGAGACTTGCTAAAGGAAAATTTATTCGGTGAACGGCCAGTGGCGGAATGTTTACTCGCTTATTATGAAAACAAGCCGGTGGGTTTTGCAATTTACTTTTTTAATTTTTCAACATTTCTGGCAAAGCCCGGATTGTATTTGGAAGACTTGTTCGTACTTCCCGAATACCGCGGCAAAGGTTTCGGAAAGGCAATGCTTGTGCATTTGGCAAAGATTGCAGTGGAAAAAGATTGCGGGCGGTTCGAATGGGCGGTGCTCGATTGGAATGAACCGGCACTCAAGTTTTATGAAAGCCTTGGAGCGGTAAAATTGGATGATTGGATAATTCACCGGGTTACCGGAAAAGCATTACATCAACTTGCAAACGAAAAAGTAACAATCAAGTGAAGTTATGAAAGAAATTCAAAACTGGTTTGAGCAATATCCCGTTTGGGAAAATTTAGTTAAATTTTTAATTATTGTAATTGTTGCTTATCTCTCTTATCTTATAACGAAGAAGATTTTGATAAGAGGCGTTCACAAACTTGTTCAACGCACAAAAACCCACATCGATGATATTGTTCTAAACGAAAAACTGTTAAGCCGGATTGCTCTTGTACTTCCGGTTCTTATTATTTACCAATTCGTTTACCTTTTGCCGTACGGTTCGCAAATCATCGGTAACATTCTCGAATCGGTTCTCATAATAATTTTTGTTATCGTTACCGGTTTGGTTATTGATGCCGGTAACGAACTTTACGAAAAATCGAAACGTTACGACCGGAAACCGATTAAAGGATATCTTCAAGTAGTAAAAATAATCGTTTATATTTTCGGCGGTATTGCAATAATCGGAATATTAACCGGACAAAAGCCGTGGACTATTCTAACCGGCTTGGGTGCACTTACTGCAATTCTGATTCTGGTTTTCAAAGATACCATTCTTTCTTTCGTAGCAAGCATTCATATTTCCGCATACGACTTAATCAGAATAGGCGATTGGATTGAAGTTCCGCAATACGGTGCCGACGGCGATGTGATTGATATTGCACTGCATACGATTAAAGTTCAAAATTTCGATAAAACAATCGTAGTAATTCCAACTTACAAAATTCTTGAAGGTTCATTTAAAAATTGGCGGGGCATGCAACAAGCCGGAGCGCGCCGGATAAAGCGTTCCGTTTATATCGATCTTTCCAGCGTTAAGTTTTTGGATGAAAGATTATTGAACAAATTCAGAAAGTTTCAACTGATTACAGAATACATCGAACGCAAAGAAAAAGAAATTGCGGAGTATAATAAAAAGCACAACATCGATGAATCCGTTTTGGTTAACGGCAGAAGATTGACAAATATCGGAACCTTCCGCGAATATTTGAAAGCTTATCTTAAAAGCCGTGAAGATATTCACCCGGGCTTTACGTTTTTGGTCAGGCAATTGACTCCCGGTCCAAGCGGTATCCCTATTGAAATTTACGTGTTCGCCAAAACCACGGTGTGGACAAAATACGAAGAAATTCAAGCGGATATTTTCGATCATATTTTTGCAGTGATCAATGAATTCGAGCTTAATATTTTCCAAAATCCCACGGGTAAAGATTTCCGTGCTGTTGCCGAGGTCGAAAAAAAACTTTTAAAATAAATTGAGTAATGGGAATATATGAAAACATCATTATCCGGTGCAATTGGAGAAGCACTAAAAGATTTACAAGTTTCAGTAGTTACAAACGTTCCGGGTTACGGAGCAAGTGAAGCATACAAAAGTTACGCATTGGTAAACAGTAAAATTCCGGTGCTTTCGTTTCACGAAGAAGTTGCTTACTCTGTTTCGCATGGAGCGGCTTTGGTTGGGAAAAGATCTGCCACAATGATGAAGGCGCAAGGTTTTGTTAAAGCCGGAAATGCGGCTGTCGATTCTTTGTACACTTCGCTTTCCGCCGGCTTTGTAATTCTGATTTTTGAAGACCTTACGGGTAAACATTCCGATAACATAATGGAAATCGAGCCAATTCTTAAAGGAATGTCGTTCCCATACAAACGTGCAACGAAGGAAAATATTTACGAAAATTTAATAAGTTGTTACCGTGAATCGGAAATACGCAAGATGCCTTACGCATTATTGATTAACGCCGATGAAATAAATGCGGAAACCGAATTTACACCTAAAAATATTCCTCAACCGGAAAATCGGTTCGAGCGGAATATTTTGGCGCAAGTGGTTCATCCCTTGCTTGCGGACTATCAATATAAAGTTTTTACAACAAAGAAAATCTCTCCCGATTTTTCCGGCATTGCCCGGCCGAGAATACCGTCGTTCCCGGATGATTTCCCGTTGCGTTACAAACAAGGTGCACAAAAATATGTTGTCCTTTTCGATGCCTTAAAAAATCTTAGGGGTGATGTTGTTACCGGCGATACAAGTGTGTCCAGCAGTTTTGCTTTTCCTCCTTATAATTCAATTGACTTGGTTACTCATTTGGGCGGAAGTATTCCCTTGGCAACCGGGGCTTACCTTGCAGGCTACAAAGATGTTTGGGCAATTACGGGCGACTTCAGTTTTCTTGCGGCTGGGCATCTTGGTCTTATCGAAGCATTCGAGAGGGCAATCCCTCTGAAAATAATAATTCTTTACAATAAAGAAGCCGGTGCAACCGGCGGGCAGAAAATTCACAGAAGAATTATGATGCGGGTTCTGGCCGGTTATCAAAATTTTATCAAACATATTTCCGATCCGCAAGATGTTATGGAAGTTGTTTCCGTTTTGGAAGAAGCAAAAAATGCCGATGAACTCAGAATTATTTTAGCGGATTATTAATGAACATCGAACTGAAAAACTTTTTCGATATTCCCGCAACGGATTCGAAAGACGAATTGATTGAAATTATTTCCGGAAATGAAAACGTTAAAATTGAAAGAATAATTTCGCAAGGACACAAATCGCCCGAAGGTTTTTGGTACGATCAAGATACCGCAGAATTTGTATTGCTTTTGAGCGGAAGTGCGGTTTTGAAATTTGAAGACGGAAGCATACTCGAAATGAAGAAAGGGGATTTTATCACGATTCCGGCTCACCTTAAGCACAGGGTTGAAGAAACTTCCACGGTTGAAAAAACTTTATGGCTTGCGGTTCATTTCAAGAATAAATAAATTAAATATTATGGCTCAGTTAACAAGATCCAAAAATGCAATGATTGGCGGCGTGTGTGCCGGAATTGCCGAATGGCTCGGTTGGGATCCGACGTTGGTAAGGGTTGGATACGTTTTGCTTTCCATTTTAAGTGCGGCGTTCCCGGGAATTTTGGTTTATATTATTCTTTGGATGATCATTCCGGGACCAGACAAAGGAAACGGCGGTGATGCTTAGGTTCGATTCAATATTCAAAAATCCGAAGCCCGTAATCGGAATGATTCACACGGAAGCCCTTCCCGGCACTCCGAAATACAAAGGAAGCGTAACCGGAATTATTGATAAAGCCGTTCGCGAAGCCTCCGTGTATTCAAATGCCGGAGTTGATTCAATAATGATTGAGAACATGCACGATGTGCCGTATCTTAATCGTAGTGTAGGACATGAAATATCAACTTTGTTAAGTATTGTGGGATACGAAGTAAAGAACAAAACCGGTCTGCCGGTAGGTTTGCAAATTTTAGCCGGAGCAAATAAAGAAGCTTTGGCGGCGGCAAATTCGGCAGGATTGGATTTTATCCGTGCGGAAGGATTTGTGTTTGCGCACATTGCCGACGAGGGATTTATGGATGCCGGCGCAGGCGAACTTTTACGTTACAGAAAATTTATTGGCGCGGAACACATTGCAATTTTCACCGATGTAAAAAAGAAACACAGCTCACATTCAATTACTTCCGATGTTGATATTGCGGAAACGGCAAAAGCGGCGGAGTTTTTTCTAAGCGATGGGATTATTTTAACAGGGAAGTCCACCTCGGAGGAAACGGCGCTTGATGAAGTTAAAAGTGTAAAGGAAACGGTTTCGCTGCCGGTGATTATCGGTTCGGGTGTGACATTCGATAACATTGAAAAATATTTTGACTATGCGGACGGTTTTATAACCGGTTCGCATTTTAAAGAAAACGGATTTTGGCAAAACGGAGTGGATGAGTTGCGTGTGAAAAAATTTATGGAAAGAATGTTCCGGCTCCGTGAGGAGAATTTATGAATAAAAAAATTATTAAAATATTTTTTGTGTTGAACTTCACTTTGTTTGCGGGAATTCTTTCCGGGCAATCAACCTCATTTGAAGTAAGCGGCGGGGTGGGATCCGGTTCCATTAAAGGAAATTCTCCTCCGGTAACTTCCCTTGCCGGAAAAATTTCTTTCGGTTATAATCCCGTTTTTTTAAAAGCGGTAACTTTTAGGGGCGAATTTTTAATTGCAAGAAAAGTGGAATACTTTTTACCGGAAGACCGCCGCGGCAGATATTATCCGTTTGTTAAAGCTTTTTCGTTAGCAGGATTTATTTACCAACCGCTTGCAAATAATTTCCGGCTTGAAGAGGGTTTGGGTTTTGTTCTGGTTAACGACAGAACATTCAGCGATACGGATGACTGGGATTCCGGTTTAACCGCAACTTTATTAGTACGATACACATTCGACCGGCCGGCGCAAAACGGATTTTCGGTTGCGCTCGGCGCCGAATTCGGGAACACATTTACAAACAGCACTGCAAGTTACTTCGTCTTTTTCTTGGAAGGACTCTACCGTTTTTCTTTATAAAAATATTTTACTAACGAAATAATAGATAATTTATATCTTGATTATTTCAATTTTTATTTTGTTTGTCAAATTACGATAATTAAAATATATGAAGATAAAATTTACTTATAGCATCATTTGATTAAAGGAAATAATTTTTATAATATTAGGAAAAAATGCCCGGATAGTAAGAAAAAACGGACGGAAGGGGAATGGTAATGAAGGCTATAGTTATATTTAAACATTATTACTAACGTAAGTGGTAACTTTTTGAAAACCACGTGGAATTTTAAAATAATTATGAGATAACAAATGGGAAAAAAGAAAGTAACGAGCAAAAGGGTTGCAACAAAGGCTTCAAAAACTCTAAAAAGTAAATCTACAAGTTCAAAA
>Ga0256841_1001502_pt1 | contig 19962 bp, 15 predicted proteins | sample 356308metaG_FD_185971 | JGI IMG/M metagenome (GOLD analysis project Ga0256841, IMG submission 185971) | Hydrothermal vent microbial communities from Mid Atlantic Ridge, Atlantic Ocean - 356-308 | ecosystem: Environmental > Aquatic > Marine > Hydrothermal vents | place: Atlantic Ocean: Mid... | reverse complement strand
GTCCGGATGCGCCTGCCGACACGCCGGGCGAGCCTGATCCGGAAATCGACCTGATGACGTACTTCCGGCGCAAACGTGAGGAAAACCCCGTCCTTCGGGCGATTTTCGAGCAGTTCGGCGGCGAGATCTCCTGGTGAACCACGGCCCGCCGCCCCTGTCCGATCCCCCACATTCCAAACCAACGCAGACATTCCCATGGAAGGATTGAATATGGCCGACATGTTCGGAAAGATGATGGAGATGCAACAGAAGATAGCCGAGGCTCAGGAAAAGCTGGCCCAGCACACGGTCACCGCCGAAGCCGGCGGCGGCATGGTCAAGGTGACCGCCAACGGCCTGCAGCGCGTCACCGCGCTCAAGCTCGAGCCGAGCATCATCGACCCGAACGACCCCGAGTTGCTCGAGGATCTCATCATTGCCGGGGTGAACAAGGCGCTCGACGAGGCGGCGGCCCTGGCACAGCAGGAGATGCAACGCGCCGCGGGCAACTTCCTCCCGCCCGGTCTCGACCTCGGGCAGATGGGGCTTTGAAGGCTGCCGGAGGCGTCCCTCATCCGGCGCGCATGACGCGATGGTGTCACCGTCGCGTGATAGCTTGCGCCCGGTGCGAACCGTCACCAAGAAACGAGATCCATGCAATTCACGTCGGAATCCGTAGAAGCCCTGGTGGAGCAGTTCACCAAACTGCCGACCATCGGGCGCAAGACGGCGCAGCGGCTGGCGGCGTTCGTGCTGAAGATGCCGCGCGAGGAGGTGGTCGAACTGGCGAAGGCGCTCGTGGCCGTCAAGGACCGCGTGCGGCATTGCGCGGTGTGCTTCAACGTGTCCGACGACGACCTCTGCCCCATCTGCCGCTCCACCCGGCGCGACCACCGGGTGATCTGCGTCGTCGAGGAGCCCAACGACGTGCTCGCGCTCGAACGCACGAACGAATATTACGGCGTCTACCACGTGCTCGGCGGCGTCATCTCGCCGCTCGACGGCGTCGGGCCGGATGACCTGCGCATCCGCGAGCTCGTCGCCCGCGTCCACCCGGACTTTCGCGCGATGACCGCTTCCGGCGAAGCCGTGCGCGAGCCCGCTCCCCCCTTCGGCGACGAGGAAGCGCCCGCCATCCGGGAAGTGATCCTCGCCATGAACCCGAACGTGGAGGGCGACACCACGGCGTATTACCTCTCGCAGCTCCTCAAGCCCTTCGACGTGCGCGTGACCCGCATCGCACGCGGCCTCCCCATCGGCGGCGACCTCGAATACGCCGACGAGGCCACGCTCTCCCGCGCCCTCGAAGGCCGCGTCACGCTGTGACACGGGGATTCCGGCGCTTCCGGCTTGCCCCAGGCCGCCGCAGGCGCGATCTTCGGGCTTCGTCCTTCGAACCTTCTCCGCCGTTATGCTGTCTCGCCGTGGCGCGCTGGCGCTCCTTCTGCCCGTCCTCGCCGTCCTGCTCGGATACGTCTTCTACCCGAGCCTGCGCATGTTCGTCACGGGCATGACGTGGGAGAACTATGCGACGATCTTCTCTTCGTGGCGCTCGGCGAACGTGCGGGCGCTGAGCACGTCGGTGTGGATCTCGCTCACGACGGTGCTCGGCGCGGGCGCGCTCGGGACGACGCTGGCCTACCTGTTCTTCCGTTTCGACTTCCCGCTCCGCCGCATGCTCATGGCGCTGGCGGCTTTGCCGCTGGCCCTGCCGCCGCTCGTGGGCGTGCTCGCCTTCCTCTTCCTCTACGGCGAGAGCGGCATCCTCCCGCGCAGCCTGCAGGCCCTCTTCCACCTCGACGCCGTGCCGTTCTCGTTCGAAGGGCTGTGGGCCGTGTGGCTCGTCCACGTCTACTCGATGTACGTGTACTTCTACCTCTTCGTCACCGCCGCGCTGCGGGGGATGGATCGAAGCCTGCTCGAAGCCGCCGCCGACCTCGGCGCGCCCGCGGCGATGACGTTCCGGCGCGTGGTGCTCCCGTTGCTCCGCCCCTCGCTCGTGAGCGCCTCGCTCCTCGTCTTCATGGTTTCGATGGCCTCGTTCACGGCTCCGCTCCTCTTCGCCGGGACGGACAACTTCCTCACGCTCCAGATCTACAACTACAAGACGAACGGCGACCTTGAGCTCTCCGCCGCCGTCTCGACGGTGCTCACGCTCATCTGCCTCGTCTTCCTCCTGCTGATCGAGTTCGGTCCTCGCCGGGGGAGCGGGGCGGGCGCGGCCAAGGGCGCTTCGCCGCCGCCGTTGCCGGTGCGGAGCGGATGGGGGCGGGCGCTGGCGCTGACGGGCGCGGGGCTGCTGATCCTCTTCCTCCTCCTGCCCATCGCCACCATCGTGCTCATCTCCTTCGCGCAGGAGGGCAGCTGGACGTTTCAGATCTTCCCCGAACGCTATACGCTGGCCAACTACCTCGACCTCATCGCCGATCCGGACGTGCTTCAGCCGATCCTCAACAGCCTGCGCATGGCCGCCCTCGCCACGGCGGCGAACGTGGTCTTCGGCGTGGCGGCGGCGCTCTTCATCACCAAAGGCAGGGTGGCCGGGCGCACCCTCGTGCGCCTGCTCACGGCGCTTCCGTTCGCCATCCCCGGCACCGTCATCGCGGTCAACCTCATCCTCACCTTCAACGCGCCGTCGGCGCTCAGCTTCGGGCAGATCCTCGTCGGGAGCTTCTGGATCCTGCCGTTGGCCTACTTCGTGCGCAACGTCCCGCTCGTCGTCCGCGCCACGACGGCGGCGCTCGAAGGCTTCGACGACCGTCTCAGCGAAGCCTCCGCCGACCTCGGGGCGCCCTTCTTCACCACGTTCCGGCGCGTCGTCCTCCCCGTGATCGGCCCCGGCATCCTGGCCGGCACGCTCCTGACGTTCGTGGCCGCGCTCGGCGAGTTCGTCTCCTCGATCATGCTCTACGTCTTCGACAACCGTCCCATCAGCGTCGAGATTCTGGCGCAGCTCCGCATCTACGACTTCGGTGCGGCGGCGGCCTACAGCGTCTTCCTGATGCTCATGATCGCCCTCTCGACGCTTCTCGTGCGCCGCATGGGCACGCCGCGCGCCTCCGTCGCCGAGGTGTTCTGAAACGAAGGTCGCCTCCGAGACGCTTTTCTCAATTCTTCCCGAAGGCCGTCTCGCCGGAAAGCCCGCGATCCGTATCTTGGCCCACGTGCATGACATCGTTGGACTCCATCGAGGGCTTTCATGAAAATCACAGTGATCGGCGCGGGCGCCATCGGGTCCGCCATCGCGTATGACCTGGCGCATCGGACGGAAGTGACGCAGGTGCAGGTGTGCGACGCCCATGCCCGGTCCCTCCGGAGGCTGCACGACGCCGTCGAGAGCCCCAAGTTGCATTCCTACCAGGTAGACGCGCGCGACCAGAACGTGCTGCGTCCGATCCTCGAAGGCAGCGCGTGCGTCATCGGCTCGGTGTCCCCGCAGATGAACCCGGCGCTCGCCCGGCTGTGCCTGGAACTGGGCATCCATTTCTGCGACCTCGGCGGCAACGACGACATCGTCCGCGAGGAGCTCGCGCTCGATGAAGCGGCGAAGGAGCGGGGCGTGTGGATCGTGCCGAACTGCGGCCTCGCGCCGGGGCTCATCAACATCCTGTGCCTGCTGGGCGTCAGCCAGTTCGACGCCGTCGAGGCCGCCTACCTGCGCGTGGGCGACGTGCCGCTCCACCCCGAGCCGCCGTTCAACTTCCGGATCTCCTGGTCGGCCAACAAGATTATCGACGACTACACGAACCCCGTCCACCGCATCGAGGAGGGAGACATCCGGCTGTGCGAGCCCCTGACGCACCTCGAGCGCATCCACTTCGGCGGCTTCCGAAGCCTGGAAGCCTTCTGCACGGCGGGCAGCCTGGCCCTGCTCGCCGAAGCCCTCGTGGGCCGGGTCCGAACGCTCGACCATAAGACCGTACGGTGGCCCGGCCACGCCCATCAGATGAGCTTCCTCCTGGGCCTCGGCTTCGGCGAACGGCGCACCATCGACGTGCGCACGCACCTGACCTACCGCGACGTGCTCGTCCGCCGCATGACCCAGCGCCTCGGCGGCGATCACGAGGATGCCGTGCTCATGCGCGTGGTCATCCACGGCGAACTCGAGGGCCAAAAGACGTCGCTCGTCTACGAGATGATCGACCGGTACGACGAGACGCAGAAGCTCACGGCGATGAAGCGCTGCACGAGCATCCCCACCGCCACGGTGGCGCTCATGCTTGCCTCCGGACAGGCGCCCGGCAGCGGCGCCGCCCCGCCGGAGCGCGTGGTGCCGAAAGCCATGTATTGCGGCCTGCTCATCGAGCGCGGCCTCACCATCACCTCGACCTGGCGCGACGGCTACGTGGACGTGCGGAAGCCGGAAGGCTGAGGACCGGGTGGAAGGCCGGGGATGGAAAACCGAGGGCCGGGACCTCACCCATAGGCCCGGAGCACGGCGCCGTTGAGCGCGGCTCCGGCGTCGGTGCAAAGATACCGGCACAGCGCCACCAGGTCGCCGGCATCGACGCCCGGCGGGTCGTCTTCGCCATAGCGGATGAAGGACGGCGCGACGGCATGCGCCGTGAGGCCGCTGCCCGAAAACTCCTCCGCCACGGCTTCGACCAGCCGAATGATCCCGGCTTTGGCGGCGGAATAGGCCGCCTGCTCGGCGCGTCCCCGGTCGGCGCCCTGCCCCGAGGCGATGCCGATGAGCCGTCCGGAGCGCCCGCGCATCGCCTGCGCCGCCGCGCGGAAGCACAGAAACGCCGAGGTCAGGTTGACCCGCATGACCCGCTCCCAATCCGCCGCCGAGGTTTCGAGCAACGGCCGTCCCTCCCACATGCCGGCGGTGTGAATGAGCGCGTCGAGCCTGCCGAAGCGCCGGGCGATCTCCCCGAAGCACGCATCCACGCTCGCCTCATCGGTCACGTCCGCGACGAAGACCGCCGCGCCGCCCGGCGCCGTTTCCGGCGCTTCCCGCACCACGGCCGCCACCGTCGCGCCGTGAGCTTCGAAGCCGCGCGCCATGCGCCGCCCCAGCCGTCCGGCAGCCCCGGTGACGGCGACGACCTTGCCTTCAAGCGTGTCAAGCTCTGTTCTTTCCATCGTCACAAATTGATCAGGGTAATATTTACAACTTTTTACATCGCCCCCCGAACCTGCCTGGGAAACGGTCATCCGACCCTGCGTCACCCGGTCCGGTCGCCCGCCTTTCAGCCTCCGGCCGACGTATGATCGGCGACGATGCGCCAGCCTTCGGGCCGCTTTTCGAAGAGGAGCGTAAAGAGGCCGCCGGCGTCCTCGTAAGCGCCGCCGCGCGTCAGATGCCATCGGCCGAAGACCGTCGCCCAGCGGGGCGAGAGCGCACGGACCTCCAGGCTGTCGAACGTGAGCGTGCCCATCGCGGAGCGGTCCGGATAGGCGTCGTGGTAGCGGTCGAGCGTGGTCTGCCAACCGCGCCGCACGGTTCCGCCGGAGGCGAAGCGAAGCGAGTCCGTGCGGGCATAGCCCTCCATGAAGGCCTCGACGTCGCCCCGGTTCCACGCGTCGACCTGCCGCCGGAGCACCTCGCGCACCGCCTCTTCGGCTTCCGCCGCGTCGAAGGCGGGTTTCGGCGGCGGGTTCCGGCAGCCGAAGGCGGCGAGCAGGACGAGCGACAGCGACGCGAGGCGCGCGCGCCGGAGCCGCGCGCCCATCGTTAACGTTTCCATGAGCGTGACCGATATTTTCAGGGAGCTCCCGTGCCGGGCGCATTGGGCGTCGCGTCCCCGGCGCGTGTATGATACGAAAGTCGCCCTTTCGAAAGGAAGAGGCAAGCGCACGGATCCACGGTTGCGAACCAAGAACAAAAGCCCGACGACAGGGTTTAGAAGGCCTGCCGTCCTTCCCGTCCCTGCCGTATTGAATATCTGCCGTATATGCAAGGCGCGCATTTTTTCTCTTGAAGCATACCGGCGCAACGATTAGCTTTCCGATCCGTGCCTCTTGCGAAGCCTGTGCACACCCCGCAGGAAAGAATGGAAAAGGGCGGGCGCCCCGCTTTCCGAAGACCCAATCCAGAGATCGCGTATACGCACTTCCTGATACGAACCTGACAAGAGCCGGAGACTTCCGATGCGTCGCCCTCTGGCGTAGGCGCAGCGGATCCCGTTCATCCTCGGCAATTGTTTTCAAAGAAGTTTAACCCGACTCAGGCTTCGTGCGATCGAACTCTTCCCTCGTCTCAGGCGCCGGTAGGCCCGCGCGCGCGCATTCGGCGCGGTTTGCGGCGGCGTTGTCGCTCGGCGCGCTCGTCGTGCTGGCTGCGCTCTCCGGCGGCGCCGCGCCCGGCCGGTTTGCGGCGGCGTTGCCGGGGCAGGGGTACGTTGCGCGCGCCGACACCGACACGGTGCACGTAGCGCTTCCGGACGTGCTCCCGGAGGCGCTCCCGGAGGCGCTCCTCGACGACTCGCTCCGCTCGGATTCCCTGCAGACCGACTCCACGGCCGTCCCGCCCGACACGGGCCTCGTCAGGAAGTACCTCCCGGGCTTCCGAAGGGATCGTCCCTCGGCCGCGCTCTTCCCTCGCCGCCGCCGTCCCCTCTCCCTCAGCCTCGGTCGCCAGTGGCAGCACCAGATCTTCCTCGACTCTACCGAGCAGCGGTTCATCGTGCGGGAGCGCATCAGCGACCTGGACGTGCGCGAGCCCCTCACGCTCGACTTCGGCACGTACCGGAGGGAGCGTCTCCGGTACGGCCTCGAAAAAAACTGGCGCGAGCTCTACGACCAGCGTTCCCGCCTCCGCGAGCAAAAGCGACGCGGCGGCCTCGGGCTGAACATCGTCGTCCCCGGCGGGCGCAACAGCGCCTTCACCACCATCTTCGGCAAGAACGAACTCGACCTCCGCGTCAACGGACAGGCCGACATCAAGGCCGGCTTCGACTATCGCAAGAGCGACCAGCAGGTGGCCCTTACCGGGCGCGCCTCCCAGCTCAACCCCGACTTCAAGCAGGACCTCCGCCTCGGCATCACCGGCACCATCGGCGACAAGCTCCGCATCGACGTCAACTACGACTCGAACAACCAGTTCGACTATCAAAACCAGATCAAGCTGCAGTACACCGGCTACGAGGACGAGATCATTCAGAAGATCGAGGCCGGGAACGTCTTCCTTCAGACGCCCTCGTCGCTCATTCGGGGCGGGCAGAGCCTCTTCGGCATCAAGAGTGAGTTTCAGGTCGGCGGCCTGTATCTGACCACGGTGATGAGCCAGCAGGAGGGCCAGTCGAACAGCCTCAACATCGAGGGCGGCTCCGAGACGACCCCCTTCGACCTCAAGCCGACGGACTACGATGAGGACGTCCACTTCTTCGTCAGCTACTATTTCCGAAACCGCTGGGAGGATGCGCTCTCCGATCCTCCGAACATCCGCGTGGCCAACGGCTTCGAACGCATTGCCGAACTCGAGCTATGGAAGCTCCAGCCGACGACGCCGGAGGAGGAGAACGTGCGGCAGGCCGTGGCGCTCGTGGACCTGGGCGAGGACCCGCGCCTGCTCGAAGAGGCTAATGCGTTCACCGAGGCCATCCTGCCCGACCCGCTCACGGACCAGTATGGCGACCGGGGCGAACCCGTCAATCCCGATGAACTCGACACCCAGCTCCGCGACGGGCAGAAGGCCGCGCCGGCCTCGTACCTCGAAGACGTGAAGGGCCTCACCGGCCCCGACTTCCAGGTCGGGCGTTTCAAGAAGCTCGAACGCGGGCGCGACTACACCGTGGACGAGGTGCTCGGCTACGTCACGTTGAAGCAGCGCCTGCTCGAGAACGAGGCCCTCGCCGTGAGCTATCGCTACATCGCCAACGGGCGCGCCGTGCAGATCGGCGACTTCTCGACGGACACCGGCGGCTCGGGCGGCGGGCAGAACGAGGACAAGCTGGTGCTCAAGCTGCTGCGTCCGGTGCAGCTCCGACAGCCCGCGCCGGAGAACGACTTCAACCCCGCCGTGTGGTATCTCCAGCTGCGCAACATCTATCGTTTCCCCGGCGCCGGCATCAACCCGACCAACTTCGAGCTCCAGGTCTTCTTCGAACCCCCCGGAAAGACCGCCGCCAAGACGCTCCCCGGCGTGGGCGGGCAGGCCACGCTGCTCCAGCTGCTCGGCCTCGACCGGCTCAACGAGGACCAGGCCCCGCGTCCCGACGACCGCTTCGACTACCTCGTCAACTACACCATCGACCCCGGCAACGGACGGCTCATCTTCCCTTACCTCGAACCGTTCGGAACCCGCATCGACCGGTTGATCGAGCAGAGCGGCGGCACGGCGCAGGAGAAACAGCAGAAGAAGAACCTGTTCGTCTTCGAGAGCCTCTACACCCAGAAAAAGACCAACGCCCGGCGGGACACACAGTTGGACGTCTACCGCATCCGCGGCTCCTACCAGGGATCGGTGCAATCCTTCTACGACCTCCGCGCCTATGCCGGCCTCGTGCCCGGCTCGGTGCGCGTCACCTCCGGCGGCACCCCGCTCAACGAAGGCGCGGACTTCGTGGTGGACTATCAGGGCGGAACGGTCACCATCACGAACCCGGCCTATCTTACCGCCGGACGGGACATCGACATCCAGTATGAACAGAACTCGTTCTTCAACCTCCAGAAAAAAACCCTCCTCGGCCTCCGGGCCGACTACACCTTGAGCGAGAACTTCGGCCTCGGCGCCACCGTCATGCGCATGAGCCAGAAGTCCCCCATCGACAAATACCGCATCGGCGAAGAGCCCATTCAGAACACCATCTGGGGCCTCGACGGGTCCTTCAAGCTCGAACCCCGCTGGCTCACGCGCGCCATCGACTTCCTGCCCCTCATCCAGACGAAAGCCCCGAGTTCGCTCGCCGTCACCGGCGAGTTCGCCCAGCTCCGCCCGGGAGCGAGCGAGACCATCGCCTTCCGCCGAACGCAGGATGAGTTGAAAAAAAGCGGAAAGAATTTCGCTCCCGACGAGCAAAACGGCATCTCGTACATCGACGACTTCGAGGGCTTCGAGAACACGTTCTCCCTCAAACAGCCGGGCTCCTGGCAACTGGCTTCCCCCCCGGACTCCATCGGCGTCATCGACCGGGACGGCCTCCGGAAAGACGCCCGCTCGGACTCGCTCCGCACCACGTGGCGCGGCTCCTTCGGATGGTACGCCATCAACGCCAACATGCTGCGCGAACTCGAAGGCGTGCCCGTCTTCGACCCCAAAGCCGTCGACATCGTGCAGATCCGGGACGTCTTCCCCAACCGAGACACCCGCGCCGAGATCGACCAGACCCTGCAGACGCTCGACCTCTATTTCAATCCTTCCGAACGCGGGCCGTACAACTACACGACCGACCTCCGGAATTTCCTGAACAACCCCAAGGAGGCCTGGGGCGGCATGGCCCAGCGCCTGCCCGAAGGCTTCACGGACTTCAGCCTCAAGAACATCGACTTCGTAGAGTTCATCATCCGCCCCTTCCCGGAGAACAGTTCGGGCGACGCCGGGCGCGACGCCAAGCTTTACGTGGACCTCGGGTCGATCTCGGAAGACGTCCTTCCCGACGAAAAGCTCAACAACGAGGACGGCCTCTCGCTGACGGAATTCCCTCCGAACAGTGTGCCGCCCTGGGGACGCCTGCCCAACGGCACGCAGAACAGCGCCGTGGACATCGACGACGCCACGAAGCGCACCGAGGACCTCGGGCTCGACGGCCTCGCCTCGTACGTCACCGACGGCACGTACTCGCAGACCGAGCAGGAACACTTCCGCCGCTTCCTCGACGCCATCGACGTCGCCGGCGACGCCCGGTATCGCGCCGAGGTCGAGAAGGCCAGGCTCGACCCTTCCGGCGACGACTACCACTATTTCGCCAACAGCCGTTTCTTCGACGACACGCAGCTCTTCCCCGGCCGGGCCACGTTCCAGCAGCGCTTCACCCGGTGGTTTGCCGGGCACGAGTTGAACGCTTTCGAAGCGCAGAACAAGCTGGCCAACAACACCACCGTCAAGCGCGGCAACTCGCGCTATCCCGACTCGGAAGACCGCAACCTGAACTCGGCCATCGACACCGAAAACAGCTATTTCCAGTACGAGATCCCCTTGAGCAAGGCCGTGCTCGACTCGCTGGCCGCGCCCGACCGCGTGGACGACTACGTCGTGGGCGAGATCATCGACAAGGAGAACGACCGGCGCACCGGCTGGTACCAGATCCGCATCCCCGTGCAGAAGTACACGCGGCGCGTGGGCGACATCCGGGACTTCAGCCTCATCGAGTCGATCCGTCTGTGGACGACCGGCCACGAGGCGCCCGTCACGATCCGCTTCGCCACGCTCGAGCTCGTCGGCAGCCAGTGGCAGAAGTCGGAGCAGATCACGCTCGAGCACGAGACGCCGGCCGACACGCTCACCAACCAGACCCGGCTGACGATCTCCAGCATCAACAACGAGGAGGACGCCGTCTACCTCTCGCCGCCGGGCGCGATCATCAGCCGGACGCGCCTGGCCAGCGGCGGCATCCAGAACGCGCGGGAGCAGGCCCTCATCCTTCGCGCGGAGAACCTGCGGCCCGGCAAGCAACGCGCCATCTTTCGCACGTACAACCAGGGCCTCGACCTGCTCAAGTACTCCAACCTCCGCATGTTCGTCCACATGCACGGGCAGACGGCCGACGGCGTCGATCTCTCGACGCTCCCCAAAGAGGTCGCCCGCGAGAAGGTGCGGCTTTTCGTCCGGCTCGGCGCGAACGAGACGAACGACTATTACGAATACGAGCAGCCCCTCTCGCCCAGCAGCGAGACCGCCGGCGACGCCGATCAGCTCTGGCAGACCAACCAGGACTTCAACGGCGAGATCCGCGACCTCAACTCGATGAACCTGGTGCTCGGCGCGCTCAACCAACTCAAGGTGACCCGCGACCGTCTGGCCTTTCCCACCGACAGCACCTTCTGGAACGTGCTCGGCGACAGCCTCGTCGCTACCGATGCGCCCGACGCCGAGACGTTCGCCCCGCCGGGCACGCGGCTGGCCATCCGGGGCACGCCGTCGCTGAGTCGCATCAACACCATCGTCATCGGCATCCGCAACGCCGCCGACTCGACGAGCACCGCCTTCGAAGACGTCCTCGAAGACGTGACGCTCTGGGTGAACGAACTGCGCGTCTCCGGATATGACGAGCAGAACGGCTGGGCCGCGCTCGTCAATGCCGATTTCAAGCTGGCCGATCTCGCCCGCATCAAGGCAAACTTCCAGCAGCAGACCGACGGCTTCGGTTCGCTTTCGAGCACGCTCGACGAACGCGAGCAAAACCGCCTCTCGAACTGGAGCGTCACCACCGAGTTCAACGCCGACAAACTCATTCCCGAGCGCTTCGGCTGGTCGATCCCCATTTCGCTTCAGCTGCAATCGACCAATACCCGACCGCGCTTCTCGCCCACCCGCGGCGACGTCCGCCTCGACGAACTGCTGGCGCAGATCGACGAGCGGGAAGACCTCACCGCCGAGGAGAAGGCGCTCGAGAAACAACAGGCGATCGAGTCGGCGGAAACGCGCAGTTTCACCCGCTCCTTCACGACGCGCATCGGCAAACAGGGCTCGCGCTCCGGGCTCTTGCGCACGACGCTCGACGGGCTCGCCCTCACCTATTCCTACACCGACACCGACGCGCGCAACCCCTCGCTTCAGATCAACGACTCGTGGCGCTGGTCGAGCACGCTCAGCTACCGGCTCAACGTGCGGCGGCCCAAAACCGTCCGCCCCTTCTGGTTCCTCGGCGACGTGCCGATCGTGGGCATCCTCGGAGACCTTCGGTTCAACTATCTCCCGCAGTCCCTCTCCGCTTCAGGAACGGCCTCCCGCAGCTTCACGCAAACCCGGGATCGCCCGCTCGCCGTCAATGCCGTGGCCGGCGAGACGTTGCCCGAACCCGTCGCCTTCCCGCTTCGGGAAAAGCAATCCTTCACCCACAACCGCAGCTTCCAACTGCAATACAACCCGTTCGGCTTCCTCAACCTGAGCCTCGACATGACGACCAACCAGAGCCTCAACGCCATCGGCGTGGACACGCTCTTCAGCGTCGTCACGCAGGACAGCACGGGGGCCCTCGAGACGTTCGAAGGCCTCTCGCTCGAGGAGGCGCTGGCGCAGGGCGTGGTGACCGAAGCGGACCTGGACAAGAACGCGTTCCAGATCGAGCGTCTTCGGGTGCGCCCCGCCGGGGAAGTCTTCGGGAAATTCCTCAAAGGGGTCGAGGGTGTCCGCACCGAACGTCATGAACAGCGTTTCTCGGCCACGTTCCGGCCCCAGTTTGCGCGGAGCCAGGCCCTGAACTGGCTCAACATTCAGGACGTCAACTACAGCGCCCAGTTCTCCTGGCAGAACGGTCCGGTGGGACGCAACACGGGCGCGAACGTCTCGAACCAGTTCGACCTGCGAGGGGGCATCACGCTGCGCATTCAGGAATTGTGGCGCAAATTTGCTTTCTATCGCAACCTGGAAGAGGCGCAACGCGAAGCCGATGCGGCCAAGCAGGCCAAGAGCCGCCGTCGCGAAGAGGAACGCAAACGACTCGAACAGCTGAAGAAAGAGCGGGAACGCCTGGCCAAAAACAGGAAAGAAACCGGGGAAGAGACGCAAACCGGGGAAGAGGCGCAAACCGGGGAAGAGACGCAGGCCGGAGAAGAAGCCGGGGACGACGAGCAGGTGGAAGAAGACAAAAAGGGCGGTGGGCTCTCGCTGCCCCTGCCCAACCCCGCCTCGCTGCTGCGCCGGCTGGTGCTGGCCGTCACCGGGATCCGGGACCTGAACATCACGTATTCCGGCACGCGCAGCGCCAGTTCGACCAACGTGGGCAGCTTCGCCAACGACAGCGCGGCGGTTTCTTCCCCCTGGAGCATCTTCGACGCCTTCAAGGGCAAGGGACCGTCGCTGCGCTACCGCTTCGGCCTCGAACGGGAGATCGGGCTCCAGAACCGCCTCATCGATCCGACGCTGCAGGTGTCCGACCAGTTCAACAACTCGAACCGCATCCAGGGGCGCACCACGCTCAACCCGAGCCAGTCCCTCCAGATCAACCTCAACTGGAACGTGGACTGGACCGAAGGGCGCACCCTCACCTACCGCCAGATCGCCGGCCTCGACTCGGTCGACATCACGCAGACCCTCGGCGGCAACAACCGCGCCTCGGTCTGGACCTTCGGGGCCTCGTACCTTGACCTGTTCCGGCAGCAGCTCGAGACCTATCAGCGCGACCTCGCCGCGCAACTCGACCCGAATGCGCCCGTCCTCGGCGACGAGGACGGCAACGGGCGCGTAGTGCTGACGAACCAGAGCGTCGCCGACGATTTCCGCACCGCCTTCACGTCCGGCCTCGGCCCGCTCGACGGGCGGGGGCTGCTGCCCTTCCCCATGCCCACGTGGAACATCAACTACACCGGTCTCTCGAAATGGCCCGTCCTCCGGAGCCTCGTCCAGAGCATGACGGTGCGACACGGCTATAATGCCGACTACAGCAGCGACTTTCGCACGAACACCGCGGCCGTCGGCGGCGACTCCCTCGCCACGTTCGACCTCGGCACGCGCCGCATCTCCTTCCGCATCCCCGAGACACAGGCGGGCACCATCCGCATCAACGAACGATACCAGCCGCTCGTCGGCCTCGACGTCAGTTGGAAAGGACGCATCCAGACCAACGTCACCTATAACAAGAGCAACACGTACTCACTGAGCACGAGCAACTTCGAGGTCAGCGAAAACAAGACGAGCGAGATCTCGTTCACGGCCAGCTTCCAGAAAACCGGTCTCAAGATCCCGTTCCTCGGCGGCAAGCGCCTCAACAATCGCGTCAGCCTCAGCCTGACCGTCTCCCGCTCACGAACGAGCGACCGGCGCTTCTCGCTCCGCCGCGCGCTCACACAGGCCATCGACGAAACCGACACGTTCGTCCTCGAAGACGCCGTCTCCGGAGACAACGTCTCCCTCGTGACGGCCCACACCCGCCTGACGGTCTCCCCGCAGATCTCGTATCAGTTCAGCAATCGCGTCACGGCCAACTTCACGCTGCGCTATGAGAAGTTCGACAGTGAGGACAGCCGCCAGCCCTCGGCCGTCAACATTCAGGGCAATTTCAACATCCGCGTGAACATCCAGAACTGAGCCCGGGCCCGGGTCTCCCCGCGAACCGACGCGCCCGACGCGCGTACACGCCGCGAGTCTTTTTGCCGGATCCCCAGCGAGCTCCGTGAGCCTATGACGACGAACGCAAAGGAGCCCCTGACGCGCGCGAACCGCGAACACGTGGTCGTCTGCCACCTCGGCCGTATGGCGTACGCCCCCGCGTGGGAGCTTCAGCGCCGGCTGCAGACCCGGCTGATCGCGGCCAAGCGGGAAGAGCCGCCCGAGGCGCCGCCGCACGTGATGCTCCTCGTCGAGCATCCACCGGTCTATACCCTCGGCAAAAACGGCGACGCGGCGCACCTGCTTCTCTCCGAAGAGGCCCTCGCCGCGCGCGGCGCGACCTTCTTCCGCATCGACCGGGGCGGCGACATCACCTTCCACGGCCCCGGGCAACTCGTCGGCTACCCCATCCTCGACCTCGACCGCTTCTTCACCGACATCCACCGCTACCTCCGTGAACTCGAAGAAGCCGTCATCCGCACCTGCGCCGACTACGGCCTCGCGGCAGGGCGCATCCCCGGGCGCACGGGCGTGTGGATCGGGCCGGACGGCAAGGGCCCCGAACGGAAGATCTGCGCGATGGGCATCCGGTCGAGCCGCTGGGTCACCATGCACGGCTTTGCCTTCAACCTCAACACCGACCTCGGCTTCTTCTCTCACATCATCCCCTGCGGCATCACCGACCGGGGCGTCACGTCGCTGGCCGCCGAGCGGGGCGAGCCCGTCGACGAGGCCGAAGTGCGCCGGCGCGTCGTCGCCCACTTTGCCGAACGCTTCAAGGCCCGAACCACCGTCCTCGAAGCCGAAGAAGCACGCATTTTTCTGAGCGCCTATCTTGAAGCGGAAATCACCGTATGATAGATTTGTGCCCGACTGGAGCACAACATAAACGCTTCTGCCGTATCTTGGCCCCTGCTTCCTCCGCGTCCGAGACGCATGGTTGTTCGTAGCCCGCCTGAACCGGCACCTGAAAACCGCCTTTGACCATGACCCCTTTCGACCTCGACGCATTCACCCTCCGGCTGATCGCCGAAACGTTGTTCTACGATGAGGAATACGGGGCCCTGGGCAACCTGAGCCTGATCGACGAGCGCGCCGCCAAAGAGCGCTTCATCGCTTCGTACGTGCCGGATGACGGGATCTTCGTGGTGGAAGAAGCCACCGACTGGGAAGCCTACACGCCCGACGAAGAGGACGACATCGGCTATGCCCTCGCCGTGGACAGCACGGAGCACGGGGCCTACGACACCCCCGCCGAGGTCGCCGAGGTCCTGCTGGGGCTTGCCCGGGAGCACAACCTCTCGCCGAGCATCACGTTGCTTTTCGAAGAAGACCAGACGGCCTGAATCAGCGGGCGGCTGCGGCCCAGACCAGCAGGGCCCATCCCCCGATGAAAGCGACCCCGCCCAGCGGCGTCACGGCGCCCCACCACCGCGTATCGGTCAGCACCAGCACGTAGAGGCTCCCCGAGAACAGCACGATGCCGGCCATGAAGAGGTATCCCGCTCCGCGCACCTGCCATGCCGGCCACTGCGAGACCAGCCATCCGACCAGCAGCAGCGCCAGCGCGTGATACATCTGGTACCGCACCGCCGTCTCGAAGGTCTGCAACCGCGTCGGCGTCAGGCGATCGGCCAGAGCGTGCGCGCCGAAAGCGCCCGCCATCACGGCCAGACCCGCCGCCACGGCCCCGATAAGCACGAATACCCGCATACGATTCCTCTCAAACGTCTTTTCCGGAATGCTCCATGAGCAGGCGAAACGAACACCGGCCAAGTTCAGACTTCCGGCCCCCAAGGTCAAGTCCCCCGCCGGAAGACCGGATGCCTGCGGAACGTCCCGACCCGCGTGTATGCCCGCTCCGAGAAGGCCGGTCTGTTCCTTCCCCTCAAAACGACGTTCTCAGAGTTGACAGATTGAAAGGCTAGGTTCTATATTCATTCACTGGAACGTGTATCTTGGAGGATAATATCGTATCGTAAGGCTTCTCACCTCAGGATCGACCCGAAAGGTTTCGCCACAACGCTTCGCTGCATCCAACCCTTGACCTGCGAAGTGCATCCGAGTTGAAGGTGAGGTGAAGACCCGCTCGATCCGGCCATCTGTCCCTGGAAAGAAGTACACCGCCGCCACCGGATTCCGTTCTCATGTGACGACACACTGCGGTCCCGGCTCCGTACCTCCCGAGCCCGGGACAACGGCTCACCCATTGCGACATCACACAAGCTCACGGATTTTACCCTTTAGGATCCTTTGACCCGCACCAGCTCAAGGAGGCCGCTCATGAAGGCACAGCGTAGTGTTGTAAAGTGGTTTGATGCCAAGAAGGGCTATGGCTTCATTCTCAATCCGAATCAGGGCCCGGACATCTTCGTACACTATTCTCAGATCGTCACCGACAAGCGCTTCAAAACGCTCCACACCGGCGAGATCGTGGAATATGAGTTGCACGATGGAGAAAAAGGGCCCCATGCCCACAGCGTGAAAGGCACCAACGAGGTGGTCCGCCCTTCGGTCGATCCCTCGCTCGTAGTCGCCTCGCTCAAGCAGGAAAGCCCCTCACTGGAGAACTTGACCCAGCCGCTCTCGGTCCCGACGGATTCCGCCTAGGCGCGTTGTTTTTCGCCGGGTCAAGACCTATCTTTCCGCAAACCTCCTGACGGGCTTTTCCCGCCTGCAAAGGGGCACCGAGCTGCCGGTAAGTGCCGGCGGCTTTTGTTTGCGTCTCCCTCAACCTTGCTCTTGCTATGGCGTTTGTTTTCTCGGACACCGACATTGAGCGGATCGCGTCGGTGCTGGGGGTCACGCCCATACGGGACGGCTCTCTGGCCCGCTTCGAACTTCACGACGCGCAGAGCGGGCGCAGCCTCACACTGGAAATAAAGATGACGCTGGAGCTGCCGCCGGAGACGGGGTTCGAGGGCCCGTCGAATCTCGTCTCGATCTACGCCGCCAGCTCTTTCCTCCAGTTGCAGAACTGCACCGGCTTCCTGGCCAGCAAAGAACTCGGCGAGGTCATCTTCGTCGCCAAGCAGGGCGGCCTCACCAACGGCCTCGTGATCGAACGCGAAGCCGGGTGCTCGCTCTACGCCAACGTTGACGATCGGTTGCTCTCGGCGGACTTCACGCAGTTGCCGCCGGAGATGATCATGAGCGCCGTCGCCCTGTCGATGACCGAATCGCTCTTCGGCGACCTCGGGTGAGCCCGCGCCGCGCAAGCGTATCCGCCGCATGACCTCCCCCGACCCTCCCGACGTCCGGCTCGTCGTTGCCCAGACCCATCCCACCCGCCGCGTCGCCGAGGCCCCGCTCGAACGCCTCGCCCGCCTCATCATGCGCGCCGAGGGCATCCCGTGGCGCTACCTCGGCATCATCCTCACCGATCACGCCCACGTCCTCGAACTCAACCGCGCATTCCTCGACCACGACTATCACACGGACGTCCTCTCGTTCAACCTCAGCGCCGACACGCCCGCCGAACCCCTCTCCGGCGAGGTCTACGTCGACCTCGACACCGCCGCCGAGCGTCATGCCGAATTCGACGCGACCTTCGAGGAAGAGGTGCGACGATACGTGGCCCACGGCCTGCTCCATCTGGCCGGATACGAGGACGCCACCCCGGACCAAAAAGCCGCCATGCGCGCGCTCGAAGACCGTTATCTCGCCGCCCTCGACCGCCCCGCGCCCGGCCCCGATAAAAAATAGCCGCCGCCGTTGACAATCCGCCCGGTATTGAGTACAAAAAGGGTAGCGCGCATCGCAGGTGGATGAGCACGAGAACCGGGGCGCAATTTTCCCGTCACCTCTCCCCGCCCCGTCGTTCACTGTCTCCCTCTTCGCGAAAACCGCCGACAGCCGCATCATCACTGCGTTCTTTTCCACAATGCTCTCACAAGGTTGCGAGGAAGGTCTATGCAAACCAGAATCACCGCCCGCCATTTCCGAGCTCACCCGAAGCTTCGCCAGTATGCTTCGGATCGTCTTGCCAAACTGGAACGCTACTACGACGGCATCACCTTTGCGCACATCGTGCTCGCCAGAAACAGCGGGCACACGCAGGGAAAGTATGCCGAAATCACCCTCAACGTCTATCGTCAAAAACTGGCCGCCGAAGAAACCGCCGGCACGCATGAAGAAGCCATCGATCGGTGCGTAGAGCGCTTGCGCCGCCAGATCGTGAAATACAAAGCCAAGCTGCGCGACAACAGCAAAAACGTCCACCGTTAACGGCCCCGTCTTCACGGCCGGTTTTTCGCGCGTCGTCAGGCCATTTTCCGCAGGGCTTCGACGACGCCCTTCACGTGGCGGGCCGTCTGCATGATATAGAAATGAATGCAGGGCGCCCCCGCGTCCATGAGCTCCTCGCACTGCCGAAGGGCCCATGCTGCCCCGATCTTCGGCGCCTCGGCGTCGGGCGCAGCCTCGATTTCGGCAGCGAGTTCCTCCGGCACCTCTACGTGAAACCGGCTCGGCAGCGCCCGCAATTGCCGTTTGCTCGTAAGCACCTTCAGTCCCGGAATGATTGGAACCGTGATGCCCGCTTCCCGGCAAAGGTCCACGAAACGGAAGAAATGCCGGTTGTCATAAAACATCTGCGTGGTGACGTAGTGCGCGCCGGCATCCACTTTTTTCTTGAGGTTGAGGATGTCCCACTTCAGGTTCGGCGCTTCGAAATGCTTCTCCGGATACCCCGCCACGCCGACGCAAAAGTCTGTCGGCGCGGCGTCGATGAGTTCTTCGAGATAGTGCCCCCGGTTCATCTCGGCGATCTGGCGAACGAGGTCGATGGCGTGTTCGTTGCGGGAACGGTTGCGGGGGATCGGTTTGTCGAAGCCGATGTCGTCGCCGCGGAGGGCCATCACGTTATGGATGCCCAGGTAGTTCAGTTCGATGAGGGCGTCCTCGGTCTCTTCGCGCGTGAAGCCGCGGCAGAGCAAATGCGGCACGGTCTCGACGCCGAAGCGTCCCCGGATGGCGGCGCACAACCCGAGCGTGCCGGGGCGCTTCCGTTTGACGATCCGCCGCCACGTCCCGTCGGGCCTCTCCTCATACTGCACCTGCGCCGAATGGCTCGTCATGTCGATAAAAGGCGGCTCGAACGCTATGAGTTCTTCGACGATTTCCATAATCTCCCCCACGGATCCTCCGCGCTTCGGCGGGATGATCTCATACGAGATCAGCGTCTCCGTGGCGCGATCCAGCAATTCGATGACTTTCATTCGCGGGCGATTTTCGTTTTCAGCGCTGCTTCGTTAATATAGACGCAGCCGCCGGGGTATTCCGGGCGCAAAAAGCCGTTTTCTTACTTCCCTAACCCCACCATGTTCGATGATCGGGATCGTTTTTTCGACACTGGAAGAAGCGCAGCCTTTTTTACGGAAATATAAGCGCGGCCGGTTCAGCGGCCTCATGGAAGGCGAGACGCTTCACGATGACCATTTGCTCGTCTCCCTGACGGGGATCGGGAAGATCAAGTCCACGTTGCGCACGGAACGCATGCTGCAGCGCTTCCGCCATGCGCACGGCCTGACGCGCGTGCTCCACATCGGCACCTGCACCTCGCTCACCGATGCGTTTGAACTGGGAGCCGTAGTGGCGGCCGCTCAGGTCTTCGAGGGGGACCGCATCGAGCTTTCCACGCCCACGTATCCGCGCATGCCCCTCGAGGTGCCCTTCCCCGATCTCCCCCGCGGCACGCTCGTCACGCAGGATCACACGGCGCAGGAGGAGACGGAACTCAGCTACTGGCAACGCATCGCCGACATGACGGACATGGCCGGTTATGCCGTCGCCTACGTGACGGCCACGCATGGGCTTCCGTGCCACATCGT
>Ga0256841_1001501_pt1 | contig 19991 bp, 19 predicted proteins | sample 356308metaG_FD_185971 | JGI IMG/M metagenome (GOLD analysis project Ga0256841, IMG submission 185971) | Hydrothermal vent microbial communities from Mid Atlantic Ridge, Atlantic Ocean - 356-308 | ecosystem: Environmental > Aquatic > Marine > Hydrothermal vents | place: Atlantic Ocean: Mid... | reverse complement strand
TGCCTTTGTGTCAGTGGTCGCCAAGGAAATCATTTACCAGTACACGAAGAACGCCGGCCAGCGACTGCGTTCCAGTATGCTGATGGCCAATGCCTGGCACAGTCGCAGTGACGCAATTTCTTCCATTGTGGTGGTGATCGGTATCGGTGGTGCCATGATGGGGCATCCCTACCTGGATGCCGTTGCCGCAATCGCGGTTGCGGTGATGATTGCCAAGATCGGCTTTGACCTGGTGCGCGACAGTACCCGCGAGCTGATCGATACGGCGCTGGAGCCCGAAGTGGTGGATGCCATCCGCCGGGAAATCGCCAGTGTGGACGGTGTGCGCGCGCTGCACATGCTGCGTACGCGGCGCAGCGGCGGCGATGCCCTGATCGACCTGCACGTACAGGTCGATCCCTGCATCAGCGTATCGGAAGGTCACCAGATCGGTGACACCGTGCGCCGCCGCCTGATGGAAGGTATCGAAGAAGTAACCGATGTAACGGTACACATCGATCCGGAGAATGACGAGCGCGAATCGCTGTCGGACAAGTTACCGCTGCGCAGCGACGTGATCCGCAGGTTGCAGCAGCAATGGGCGGATATCGAGGGCCTGGACGCTGAACACATCACCCTGCACTACCTGTGCGGTAAACTCAGCATTGACCTGGAACTGCCCCTGGCGGTGCTGGAGTCGGTTGCTGACAGCCGGGGGTTGATCGATAAAATCGAGCGTTCGGCCAAAGAGCTGCCTGAAGTGGATTCGGTCAAGGTCTGTTTTCGCGCCTAGGCGCACCAAATTCTGGCGGTTTTCGGTGCCAATGCTTCATATTGGTGCACCCATTCGCCGGGTGTGCGGTGCTGGTTTCCTTAACTCGCCGACTTGCCACGGGTTTTTCCCGTGGCATAATTCGTGCTCTTTTGATGAGCACTTTTTCTTAAGTCCCGGCGCTTGACCCGGTGTTCAGGTCGGAACCCGTTTTTCAGACACGTTTTATTTCGGAGGAAGCTAGATGTCCGTAGCAAAGGTAAACAAATTAATTAAGGATAACGGGGTCAAATTTGCTGACCTGCGTTTCACTGATACGCTTGGCAAGGAACAGCACGTTACGGTTCCCGTCGGTGAGATCAATGCCGGCTTTTTCAAGGACGGCAAGATGTTCGACGGTTCCAGTATCTCCGGTTGGAAAGGCATCAATGAATCTGACATGGTGCTGATGCCCGAACCCGGCACCGTGGTGTTCGACCCGTTCGCCGACGAACCGACCATGAACCTGCGTTGCGACATTCTTGAACCCGCCACCATGAAGGGTTACGAGCGTGATCCGCGCTCCCTGGCCAAACGCGCTGAAGCCTACCTGAAGTCTACCGGGATCGCTGATACGGCCTACTTCGGTCCGGAAAACGAGTTCTTCGTGCTGGACGATGTGCGCTGGGGTTCCGATATGAGCGGTGCTTTTTATAAAGTGGATTCCGAGGAAGCTTCCTGGAATGCCGAACGCGTATATGAAGACGGCAATATCGGTCACCGTCCTGGTATCAAGGGTGGCTACTTCCCGGTGCCGCCGGTCGATTCCCTGCACGACATGCGTTCCGCCATGTGCCTGGCCCTGGATGAGATGGGCTGCCCGACCGAGGTGCATCACCACGAGGTGGCCACGGCCGGTCAGTGTGAAATCGGCACCCTGTTCAATACCCTGGTACGCAAGTCCGATGAAGTACAGATTCTGAAGTACGTGGTGCAGAACGTCGCACACAGCTACGGCAAGACGGCTACCTTCATGCCCAAACCGCTGGTGGGCGATAATGGTAACGGTATGCACGTGCACCAGTCGCTGGCCAAGAAAGGCAAGAACCTGTTCAGTGGCAAGAAGTATGGCGGCCTGTCCGACACGGCCCTGTACTACATCGGTGGTATCATCAAGCATGCTCAGGCGCTGAATGCATTCACCAATGCATCGACCAATTCCTACAAGCGCCTGGTACCGGGTTTTGAAGCACCGGTCATGCTGGCCTACTCGGCACGCAACCGTTCGGCGTCCATTCGTATTCCCTACGTGGCCAATCCCAAGGGCCGTCGTATCGAGGTGCGCTTCCCGGATTCAACTGCCAACCCGTACCTGGCGTTCTCCGCCATGCTGATGGCCGGCCTTGACGGTATCCAGAACAAGATCCACCCGGGCGATGCCATGGACAAGGATCTGTATGATCTGCCGCCGGAAGAAGAAGCGAAGATCCCGCAGGTCTGCTTTACCTTCGATCAGGCCCTGGACGCACTGGACAAGGACCGCAAGTTCCTGACTGCCGGTGGCGTATTCACGAACGATATGATCGATGGCTTTATCGAACTCAAGACGGAAGAAGTCACCCGCTTGCGCATGAGCACGCATCCGGTTGAATTCGATATGTATTACAGCCTCTGATAAAGCCGACGAACGGTAGTAAAAACGCCCCCTTACGGGGGCGTTTTCTGTTGCGTTGCGTACCCCCGGACAGTAAGGTGACTACCAACGGTTTAACAGGCCCCGGGAGATAGCCCATGAACAAGGTTGCATTCACCCTGCTCGCTGCATGGCTGCTGAGCTGGACAAGCGGTGTGCAGGCAGCGGTGTACAAGTCGGTCGATGCCCAGGGCAACGTGGTGTATACCGATGAACCTACCGGCAACGGCAAACCGGTGGACCTGCCACCGCTGTCGACGATTCCGCCACCCAAGTACACGCCCGCCAGTCCGCAGGAAAAATCCGCTACACCGGCAACTGCCGGGTATACGCAGTTGCGAATCACTTCCCCGGGCGCGGATGCGACCTTGCGTGACAACACCGGCGATGTGCCGGTCAGTGCGGCGATTGAACCCGCGCTCAATGTCGCTGCGGGCCACCGTTTCCAGTACTACCTGGATGGCCAGACCCAGGGCGAGTCAACTACTGCGGCGCGTATTGTGATCACCAATGTGGATCGCGGCACCCACAATGTGTCGGTTGCCGTGGTCGATGGCGAGGGCAAGGAAGTGATGCGCAGCACAGCGGTACCCTTCCACCTGCACCGGCAGTCCATCAATTTCCCGCGTGGTCCCGGTGCTCCCACGCCGGCCCCGGCCCCACGCGCAAGATAGACCGTACTGCCTGTAAACGGCGCTTCGCCTTTTTACGCCGCGCGCACTATAATAGTGCGCGCGGCGCTTTGAAGGGCACAGAAATCCCCGGTCAATATTTTTCCCGCGTGGCAGTGGAGCGGGCTTCACATTCACTCAGAACCTATCTTGTTGATATACCAGCTTTTCCCTTGCCCTTTTTCGAGTATTTCGTGATTCTGCCGGGGTTGCGCGGTCTGGTTTGATTTTTGCACACAGGGGTACATGTCATTGTCCGACAGGTTAAAACCGGTTTCCGCCGAACCATTGCTGGAGACGTTGACCACCGCCGTACTGGTGCTGGATCACCGGCTGCATATTGCGTACCTGAACCCGGCCGCCGAGAACCTGTTTGAAATCAGCAAACGCCAGGTCGGGGGCCACTACTGGCCGGAGCTGGTCGGTGCCGGCAAAGCGCTGGTCAAGCGGCTGGAAGCGACCACGGGAACCCGACATCCGTTCACCGAGCGTGAACTGGCACTGCACAGCGCAAACGGTCATCGCATGACGGTCGACTGTATTGTGACACCGTCAGGCAAAGACGACCTGTTGCTGGAGATTATGCAAATTGACCGGCATCTGCGGATTGCTCACGAAGAACACCTGCTGGTGCAGCAGCAGGCTGCCCGCGAGCTGCTGCGTGGTATGGCGCATGAAATCAAGAATCCGCTGGGTGGCCTGCGTGGTGCAGCGCAGTTGCTGGAAAGTGAACTGGAGAATGATGAGCTGAAGGAATACACGCGGGTCATTATCGGCGAGGCGGATCGCCTTACCAACCTGGTCGACCGTATGCTGGGACCGAACAACGTCATTGAGAACCGCGTAATCAATATTCACCAGGTACTCGAACACGTGCGCAGCCTGGTGGATGCCGAGAGTTACCCGGGCCTGGAGCTGGTACGGGAATATGACCCGAGCATCCCGGAATTTCCGGCAGATGCCGAACTGCTGATCCAGGCGATACTCAACCTGGTACGGAACGCTGCCCAGGCGGGCGCGCAGAAAATCACCCTGATCAGCCGCACGCGACGCCAGTTCACCATCGGGCATACCCGCCATAAACTGGTGATACAAATTGATATCGTCGATGACGGGCCGGGCATTCCGGCAGACATGCAGGAAAAAATATTCTATCCGATGGTGTCCGGTCGTGCGGACGGAACGGGGCTCGGACTGTCCATTGCCCAGTCCATGATCAACCAGCACCACGGCATTGTAGAATTTACCAGTGAACCCGGACAGACCGTGTTTACCGTTTATTTACCACTGGGGGTAGAGGATGCATGATCGGGAAAGTGTATGGGTGATCGATGACGATCAGTCCATTCGCTGGGTGCTGGAGAAGGCACTGGCAAAGGCGGATATGGAGGTAAAGAGTTTTGCCTCGGCCAGCGGTATCCTGGAAACACTGGAACATGGACAACCCGACGCATTGATTACCGATGTGCGCATGCCCGGCATGGATGGTTTTGACCTGCTTACCAGGATACAGGAACGTTACCCGGAGTTACCCGTCATCATTATCACCGCGCACTCAGACCTGGGCAGTGCGGTGACCGCTTACGAGGGTGGCGCATTCGAGTACCTGCCCAAGCCATTCGATATCGAAGAAGCCGTGGAGCTTACGCGCCGCGCAGTCGAGCACGGGCGCAGTGTCAGCAGCGCCGCAGCCCCGGCCGCCGGTGGCGAGGTACCGGAGATCATTGGCGAGGCGCCCGCCATGCAGGAAGTATTCAGGGCCATCGGCCGCTTGTCACGCTCCAACATCACGGTGTTGATCAACGGTGAATCCGGAACCGGCAAGGAACTGGTGGCGCGTGCGTTGCACCGGCACAGTCCGCGCGCGGACAAGCCGTTTGTAGCCCTGAACATGGCTGCAATCCCGCGTGATCTGCTCGAATCGGAATTATTCGGCCACGAACGTGGTGCCTTTACCGGTGCCCAGACCCAGCGTGTCGGCCGCTTTGAACAGTCCGATGGCGGCACCCTGTTCCTGGATGAAATCGGCGACATGCCGGCGGAAATGCAGACCCGCCTGTTGCGGGTGCTGTCAGACGGCGAGTTTTACCGCGTCGGTGGTCGCGTTCCGGTCAAGGTGGACGTGCGTATCATTGCCGCAACCCACCAGGACCTGGAACAACGTGTAAAGGAAGGCAGTTTTCGCGAAGACCTGTTCCATCGTCTCAATGTGATTCGTGTTCACCTGCCATCGCTGCGCGAACGGCGCGAGGATGTCGAGCTGCTGATGCAACATTTTCTGCAGCAGGCCGCACGGGAACTGGATGTGGACAGCAAACACCTGCTGCCCGAAACCGTCGCCTACCTGAAACTCCGTGACTGGCCGGGTAATGTCCGGCAGCTGGAAAACCTGTGCCGCTGGTTGACCGTCATGGCGCCCGGGCAGGATATCCGTATCGAAGACCTGCCCGCCGAACTGCGGCAGTCACGTGGCGGCAGTCCGGTCGGAGAGGGCTGGGAGGAGGCCCTGAGGACATGGGCCGAGCAGAAACTTGCGGACGGTGAAGAAGGTTTGCTGCATGAGGCCCTGCCTGCATTTGAACGTATCATGATCGAAGCGGCGCTGGCCAGAACCGCGGGTCGTCGCCAGGACGCGGCGCGCCTGCTGGGCTGGGGGCGTAATACCCTGACCAGGAAAATCAAGGACCTGGGAATACAGAAATAGGGTTTTCACCCGCCTGTTAAAGTTGTGTCGGTTCGCTGCGAAGAGCCGTACCGATCGCCAGCAGGCAATGCGCAAAGGTTTCGGCATCGACGGAATCCGTCAGCTCGGCGATATCGTCCGCCTGGAGCTTGTGTACGGGGACACCAACCTGCTGTTCAAGCTGTTCGGCAAAGGATCCCGTACTACCAGGCAGCGGGCATAAAGTGATGGAGGTGATGGGCGCCTGCTGGAAGTGGCGGTCGTAATAATCCATGGAACGCTGCAGCTCCAGTGCCAGCCGGTCTGCCAGCGCAGGCGTTTCCCGGAGTTGCCGGTAGCCGATATCCATGCTGCGTGCGAGGTACAGGGTGGTATCGCGCGTCAGGGTAATCAGCCCACGCTCTGCGCCGAAATACAGCAAGGCCTGCCCATTGGCGTCCTGTGGCAGCTGTGCTGCGATATTGCGCAATGCCAGCTCGGGAATATCGATGGTGTGTAATGCGGCTCCGGCCTGTTCCAGCCGGTCAATCTGCTCCCCGACCGTCCCGGTTCTTGCAACTACAACGTACAGGTGTTCCTGTACCGCGCGGGCGCCGCTGGGTGGCACATCGAATACATCCAGTACGGCATCATCGATATGAAAATCGATCAGGTCGCGAATCCGCCAGCGGATCGCGGCTTTCAGTTCCGAAGGTGGTACCTCGGGTGCTTCCACCATCAGTAACTGGTAGTCACCGGGGGCTAGCAGGGTCGTACACCCGCGTTTTTCGAGGCCCTGATCAGCGACGATTCGCTTCAGTTGCGCCGCGTCGTCCTGACCCGCTACCGATGGATAAAAACGGCACTGCTCCAGTACCGGCCGGCCGGTTCGAGCATGCCGTACCGCAGCGGTGGAGATGCCGGCATCTGCACTCACCAGTGCGCACGTTACATCATTGCGAATATTTTTTTTAAGTGAAAACACCTGCCGCCCTTCCGGTCCGGAACCCGTAAAGCGTCCGGTATTTATCCCGGCCTGTCAATTGATGATTTCCTGCCAGCGGACCAGGGTCACGGCGCTGTTACCACCGCCGCCGGCACTGGAAGGGAAATGTACGCCGTTCAGGTCGGTGTTGGCGGCAACGGCAGCGCCGACATAGCTCCAGGTGGAACCATCGTAGTGAATGATATTGCCACCGTTGCGGTAGTCACCCGCCGCCCAGCAGTCGTTGACGCTCAGGCAGTGGACGGCGTTGAGATGATCCCGCTGTGCGCCATTGCCGAGCGTACGCTGGCTCCAGGCCGTACCGTTCCAGTGCCCCAGCACATAGCGATTGCCGACCGCCCAGCAATCGCTGCCATTGGCGCAGGAGACCGCGTTGAGGTTCTGATTGGCCTGGTTGTTGACACCGACGGTAAGCGGCGTCCAGCCGCTGTTGTTGCGGAAGTCGAGGTTCCAGTTAGTGCCGGTACGGTTGCCGACCGCCCAGCAATCGGTCGCCGACGTGCAGTCGATACCGTTCATGGCGACGTTGGTACCCGAATTATCGTTGACAGTGGTGGCACCGTTATACCGGTCAATTCTCCCTCCGGTGGTGACCAGGTAACAGGTGGTGCCGGGACAGGATACGTCGCGGTAGTCGCGGAAAAAGGCGGTGCTTGCGACTGCCCAGTTGCTGCCATCCCAGCTGGCGACGACTCCGATGGGAAAGCCAAAAAAGGAACCGGTGCCGGCGGCAACACAGAAGTTCGGGTTGTTGGGTGCGCACGAAACGCCCTGCAATGCGACATTCCCCGTGGTTAAAACGGTCCAGCCGCTACCGTCCCAGTGCAGGATGGTCGAATTGTTGCCCACCGCCCAGCAATCGCTGGCGGAAACACAATACACCCCGTTGAGCGTCCGTGTAGTGCCGGAGGCAACGGTGTTCCAGGCCGCGCCGTCCCAGCGCAGGATGGTGCCATTGTTGCCCACTATCCAGCCGTCGCCGGCGGACAGGCGAAGGTCGGCATCCACGGTTCGCACTGCCTGCGCGACAGCGCCTGATCCGGTCGTACCCTGGACGCGGATACGACAGTCCGTGCCGACCATAAAGGCACTGGTGATCGTGAAGCTGCCGCCTCCCGTCGCCGCATTCACGCCACCAAGACCGGTACAGGCGGTTCCGCCTGCATACAGGAAAGATGCATGTTCGATACCGGTTTCCGCGACAAACAGGGCTTCCACCGAGTCATTCTGCACGGCTGTATCGAGGATGTCCGAGCCTGCCATGCGATGCAGCACCTGGATCATGAGTGCCAGCGTGATGAGGATGAACAGCGCGCCAATCAGCGTAACGGCACCACGCTGCCTGCGGAAGTGCCGGCTCACGGCCGGTTCCTCAGGGCAACACGCGAACGCTGCGCGTAGCTATTGCCGGCGTGGCTCAGCACCAGCTCGAACTCGATGATCGCTACGTCGGCGTTGCCGGTTGCTGCGCTAACGCCGTCGGCCTGCCAGTAGCGGAAAGTGAGGCTGGCGAGTTCGTCACTGAGGATATAGGGCGTACCCGTGTTGACGGACGCGTAGCCCATTCGTAACAGGGAGGCACTGGTATCGATGGTGACCGTCTCAGTGTCGGTTTTGGTAAAACGCAAGGTGCTGTTCGGGCCGGATACAGGCGTGAAAATCCGGTAGCCGCCGGTGTTATCGATTTCGCGAATTTCGCGCACCAGTCGTTCGCTGGCGGCGCGCAGTTTGCCCAGGGTGTGTACGGAAGCAGAGGTATCGTTGTATGCACGCACCCCGTTGGCGAGATAGGGGCCTGCTACCGCAGCGAGCAGAGCCAGCGTGGTCAGCACAATCACCATTTCCATCAGGCTGAAGCCGTTTTGTCCCCGCAATTTCATCAGTAGTTCACCAGCAGGAAACCAATGCGTGCCAGCACCGGGCCGCCGGCGTCGACGCTGACGGACACCTGTTTGCAAACCGCGCCGGCCGGGCAGCCGGCGGGCGGTACCGGTGGCTGGCTGATCACGGTTGTACGGCTGAAGGTGCTGAAACTGCCGGTCAGGTTTTCGTTGATGGTACCCACCGCCAGTTCCGGTACCGCGCCGTTGAACCCGAGTTCGCGCCTTCGCGACAGAATGAATTCCGCGCGCTCCTGGGCGAGCTGTGCTGCTGTCTGAATGGCCTCGTTCTGAAGCAGGCTGGTGGATGCCTGGGTAAACAGGCTGAACAGGGGGACCGAGGCCACGGATATGATCACGATGACCAGCACCAGTTCGATGAGCGTGAACCCGCACTGCGCCCGGTTCATGGGGTTACCGTTACAAAACCGGTCACTGGCTGCACACTGACCGAGGCCGTGTTGCTGCCCGCTCCGGTCAGGGTCCAGCTTTGGACCGTGTTGGCAAGCGCGGCGCCACTCAGCGGGCGCCCCAGGCTGTCAAATTCTATATCAGCACCGCTCAGGGTAACCTGGTTGAGCAGTGTGTAGCGCTGCACTTCACTACTCGCATCGCGCTCCGCTGTGGTACTGGTGCCATCGGTAATGGCGTAGTCAGTAGCGGAGCGGATCGTCACAGTCAACGATCGGCCCTGGCTCATGGCCATCATCTGTGCATGGCGCAGTACACGGGCGAACTGGTCGGCCTGGGCGGGCAGCGTGGCATCATTGTGGACAAAACGGGGAATGGCCAGCGCAGACAGGGTGGCAATGATCACCATCACGGCTACCAGTTCGATCAGTGTAAAGCCGTGAGCAGATGTCGGTGATTTGCCGGGTTGTTTGCGGTCATCCATGTTCTTGCCTGCCAATAAAAAAGGGGCGGGCACGGGCCCACCCCTTTTTCACCGGGTCTCCTGGACTGCGGTTACGGCAGCGGTGTAGAGGAAGCCGTGCCGACACAGGCGACGGTTGGACTGCCTGCACTGGTCGCCGAGGAACAGGTGGAATCCGTGAATGTCGGTACCAGGTAGTTGTTCGATCCTACGGTGATCTGTACGCCATCGGCGTTTGCGGACACCGCGGCAGCGGCACCACCGCTGATTTCCGCTACCAGTTCGGTCAGCGTGGGCAGCCGTTTGAAATTGGCAATGGCGATGGAATGAGCCGATTTGACCGCATTACTGGAGCCATCCAGCGCGGCACGCAGGGCATCATCCTGAACGCTGGCAAAACGCGGTACTGCCATAGCGCCCAGCAGGGACAGTATCACCAGCACGGCGACCAGTTCGATCAGAGTAAAACCGGATTCTTTGTTCATCTGTGTGTTCTCCTGAAATTGGGCCTGCCGCCCTCGCGTCTGGCCTCTTTAGCGTCAAATGTGAGGCAATTCTTTAGCATGGCAGCCTTGTTTTTCGCCTCGCCGGGACACCGTCAGTTTTAGCGAAAATTGCCTAAGTATTTGAATTTAAGTGGATATCATCTGTTTCGGCTGCGCGAAGAAAAAACGGGAAAATTTCCGTGTAGCCGGTCACAGAAAGCGGTTTTGCAGTGCGGTCAGTGCAGTGCCACCTTCGCCAGGTCCCACATGGGCAGGAAGATGCCGGTTGCCAGCAGGAATACGATGGCAGCCAGCACGACCGTCAGTACCGGCTCAATCGCCGAGCTGAGTTTCTGGATCGAATATTCAACCTCGTCGTCATAATATTCAGCAATTTCCTGCAGCAGCTCATCGGTGGCTCCTGAGGCTTCGCCGACCTGCAGCATTTGCAGCACCAGATGATCGAATACGCCGGTAGCGGCCGCGGTATTGCTGAGGGATTCCCCGCGCTCTATTCCATCGCGCATGGTCAGTACCCGTTCTTCAATAAAATCGTTATCCAGTGCCTTTGCGACCACTGTGAGACCGGTGACGATCGGAATCCCGGAACGCTGCACCAGCGCAAACAGACGGGTGAAACGGGCCAGGGTGGCCTGGTACAGCACTTTGCCCACGATCGGCAGCCGCAGTTTCAACTTGTGCCATTGGTACCGACCGGTATCGCTGCGTACGTACATGCGAGTGGCGGCAAACAGTACTACACCGCCGGCCAGCAGTAACTGCCAGTGGTTGATGGTGAGGTCGGACATGCCAATAAGGATGCGCGTCGGCAGGGGAAGCTCGGCGTCGTAGCGGGCGAACATGGCAGAAAACGCGGGTACCACGAAGACGTTGATGACCACCACGGCCACCAGGATGGCTCCCAGCACCACCGAGGGGTAACGCATGGCGGAGCGGATCTGGTCACGCGTTTTCTTTTCCCGGTCCAGGTACGCGGCAAGCTGCCGGAACACTTCCTGCAGGCGGCCACTGGTTTCACCGACGCGCACCAGGCTGACATAGAACACCGAAAATACATCCGGGTACTGTGACAGCGCAGTGGATAAATCGCGACCCGCTTCAAGTTGTTCAACAACCCCGGACAGCGTCTTTGCCAGGGTGCGGTTGCGCAGGCTGGCAGCCAGTCCCGACAGTGCGCCGAGAATCGGCACACCGGCTTTCAACAGGCTGTGCATCTGACGGCTGAACTGCACCAGGTCGATCAGGCTTACCCCGGGCGGAAAGAGATCTGCCAGGTCGGTACTCATCCCGACTTTCGGTTCCACCACCCGGATATCGACCGGGGTCAGGCCGCCCTCGATCAGGCGTGTAGCGGCCAGGTCGGAGCTGGTTGCTTCGATCACCCCTTCTATGGCATCGCCGCGCTGCCCGCGTGCCCTGTACTGAAAAGCAGGCACTAGTCCACCATTCCGCTGAGTCGTATGGCTTCCGAGAGGCTGGTAATTCCCTGTCGGGCATAGTCCAGCGCATTGCTGAGCAATGGCCGGTAGCCATCCTGCCCGAGTGCTGCCCGCTCGAACGCAGAAGGATCGTTGCGGCGCAGGGCATCCGCAAGGGTGAAATCGATTTCCAGCAGTTCGTACACGCCGATACGGCCCAGGTACCCGGTGTGATTGCACTGGTTGCAGCCTGATCCTTCGTAAAACGGCTCGCCGGCCAGCTGCTCACTGTCTACGCTCCGGACCCAGGCCTGTTCGCTGGGCTTGAGCTCGTGTTCAGTGCGGCAATTGCTGCAGAGCTTACGGATCAGCCGCTGCGCAAGTATCGCCTGGGTCGAAGCTGCAACCAGGTAGGGCTCCAGTCCCATATCCACCAGGCGCATCGCGGTGCTTAGCGCGTCGTTGGTGTGCAGGGTGGAAAGCACCAGGTGGCCGGTCAGGGCGGCGCGCAGACCGATCTCGCCGGTTTCACGGTCACGCATTTCGCCGACCAGGATGATATCCGGATCGAGGCGCAGCGCGGTACGCAGTACGCGCGCAAAACCCAGGTCGATTTTGTGATTTACCTGCACTTGGTTTACCCGGGCGAGCTGGTACTCGACAGGGTCTTCCACGGTGATGATTTTTTTCTGCGGCCGGTTCAGTTCGGTGAGTGCTGCGTACAGGGTGGTGGTTTTGCCGCTGCCGGTCGGGCCGGTGACCAGCACCAGGCCATGTGGGCGGTGAATGATGCGGCGTACGCGTTGCAGGATGTCTTCGGGCATGCCGAGCTGGTCCAGCTTGCGCACGGCGGAGCCGTGATCGAGCAGTCGCATGACCACCGATTCGCCGGTCTGTGTCGGAATCGTTGCCAGCCGCACATCGATGTGTTTGTCCAGTACCCGCAGTGTAAAACGTCCGTCCTGGGGTAGCCGCTTCTCGGAGATGTCCGCTTCGGCCATCAGTTTCAGGCGTGAAACCATTGCCGGAGCGATACGGGTATCCTCCATGGTGGTCTCGTGGAGCACCCCGTCGATCCGTCGCCGGATGCGCAGCACGTCTTCGTCCGGTTCGATGTGGATGTCGGAGGCATCCGCGCGCACCGCGTCCTCGAACACGGTCTGGATCAGGCGTACGACCGGCGCATCACTCTGGCTGCTGCCGGCGGAAAGGCTGCGCAGGTCAAAGGCGTTGTCCGTCATGTCCTGGCCAAGCTCATTGGCCAGGTTGCGCAGCTGGTCAGCGTGCTGGTACAGCCGGTCGATGTTGTGCAGCAGGTCGCTTTCCTTGACACAGGCGATCTGCACCGGGCTTTTCAGAATACGCACCAGCTCGTCATAGGCAAAGATATCCGTCGGGTCTCCCATCCCCACCAGCAGACCGCCCGGGGTCTGTTTGAGTACCAGCGCACGGTGACGGCGAGCGTGGGTTTCCGGCAAGCGGCTGACCAGCTCAGGGTCCAGCTCAAAACGCGACAGGTCGACATAGGGAATATCGAGTTGTTCGGATAACAGCACCAGCAATTTGTCTTCACTGACAAAGCCGCTTTCGACCAGCACACGTCCCAGCTTGCGGCCACTCTTTTTCTGCTCCGCCAGTGCCTGTTGCAGCTGTTTCCCGGAAATCATTTTGTGCTCGACCAGCAGGTCGCCGATGCGAACACGTTTTCGGGGCATGGTAGCGGCCATGTCAGTCTCCGTCCTGTGTGTTTGCAGTTTGCCGATCCAGCAGCCGGATACGTTGCTGAACATAAACCGCAACCGCATTTTCCAGCGGTAAGGCGGCGGCCCGCCGGTAGGCGCGCAGGGCCTGGCCGGTCAGCTGTTCGTGTTCCAGCGAGATAGCCAGGCCGGTCCACCACAAGGCGTGCTGCGGTTGCTGCAGCAGGGCGGACCGGTAGGCGTTTATTGAGTCTGTGTGACGGCCCAGTCGGTACAGCAGGGCTGCGCGCAGGGCCAGGGCCCCGGCATCGGCCGGCTGGTCCTGCATGGCACGGTCCAGTACGTCCAGTGCCGGTTTCGGGCTGTCCCGGTCGGCCAGCAACTGTGCATAGGGAATGGCCAGCGCCAGGCTGCGGGGGTTATGGGCCAGCCCATCGGCCAGCAGTTGCCCGGCATCGTCCATGCGCTGCTGACGGATCAGCAGTGCTGCCAGCTGGGTGCGCGCATCGCTGTGCAGCGGAGCGCTGTGCAGCGTTTTGCGCAACAGTTGCTCGGCACGGTCCAGGTGTTGTTCGGACAGTGCGAGTTGCGCGCTGGCAAACAGGCGGTCGGCTTTCTGCGCGCGGGTCAGCGACTTGAGTGCGACACTGTGATCGACGTTGGAAACCGGCCCGACAGGTACAGTGTCAGCTGTGCTGGCGCTATGCACGGCTGTTTGCGGTTCTGTCAGCTTGTGTGACGCCGGTTCTCTGGTGGGTGCTGCAAGCTCCGTAGGAGTCGCGCTCACCGGTGTTTCGCGGCTTGCGGACAGGGTCGGCTGTATCGGATCCTGTGAGCTGACGACCGGCTGGTTGCCGAACCAGCGGCCGGCGGACTGGCCGATCACTGTGATTAGCAACAGGATCAGTACACCAGGGCCGGCAAACACCAGGCGGTTTTTCCAGTGTGACCGGTTCGTGTCGATCAGGCCCATTCCCTGCAGGGTGGCAAGCTGTGCACCGAGCGCAGGTCCGCGTCGCTGGTCCAGGTCGCGCAGCATTTGATTGATAACACTCATAGGCTGAACGCGTACAGCCATCCTGCGCTGGTCAGTGCAAGCAGTCCGACAAGGCCGGAAAGGAATGTCGGCCAGCGCGGTTTGTGGCGCATGATGTCTTCGCTATCGAGCGCGGCGCGCCGCAGGTGCACGGCCCTGATTCGTGTGCAGCCGGTTCCATAGGCGGCCATCAGGGATTTGTGACACAGCAGGTTGATCAGCCGGGGTATGCCGCGGCTGTCCCGGTGCAACTTTCTCAGTACCCGAGGACCAAACATGGTGGTTCCCCGGTATCCCGCGATCTGCAGCCGATGCTGTACGTAGGCCCCGATGCTGTGCCGGTCGAGCGGGGACAGGCGATAGGAAAAAACGATCCGTTGCCGGAGTTGACGCAGCTTGCGTTGCCGGAGACGCGTATCCAGCTCGGGCTGTCCGAACAGCACGACCTGCAGTAATTTGTGTTTTTCGGTTTCCAGATTGGTCAGCAGTCGCAGTGCCTCCAGTGTCTCGTCCGGCATGGCCTGCGCCTCGTCAAGCAACAACACCACCTGTTTCCCCTCGGCGCCCAGCGTCACCAGACGTTCTGTTATCAGCTGCAGCAGGCGGTGCTGCCCGGTGTTGCGTGCATAGGTGATATCCAGTTCGTCGGCCAGTGCCATGCGCAGTGCGGTGGGATTCAGGAACGGGTTGGGAATATAGGCGCTGACACAGTCTTCGTTCAGCAGGTTCAGCAGTTTTCGGCACAGCAGGGTTTTCCCGGTGCCGACTTCACCGGTCACCTTGATAAAACCTTCGCCGCCCTGCAGCGCTACCAGCAATACATTGAGGGCTTCCTGGTGGCTGCCGTGGTTGAAAAAGAAACCGGTATCCGGTGTCAGCGTAAACGGTGGTTCGTGCAGGCCAAAATGTTGCAGGTACACAGTGTGCCCTCCCCTTACGGATAATCCGGGTGACGGATGTCACGGAACTTCTGCGCGGCCTGCTGGATCTGGTTGGACCAGGCAGCCCGGCTATCGACAATCATGGGTCGCAACAGGATTACCAGTTCAGTTTTCTTCGATACCTTACGGGTATGGCGGAACATATTGCCGACGACCGGCAGGTCACCGAAGAACGGCGTGGATGCGACATCGTCCGTTACCAGTTCCTGCATGAGTCCGCCGATAACGATGACCTGCGAGTCACGAGCTCTCACAATGGTGTCGGATTCCCGGATGGTGCTTTTGGCCAGGGGAATGTTGAAACTGCCATCCTTGGAGGTGGATATGCCAATATCCTTGTTGTCCGCCTCGACACGACTGATAGCCGGGTGTACGTGCAGGGTAATGTTTTCGTCTTCATCGATCTGCGGCGTAACATCCAGCGCGACACCGGAGAAAAACGGCGTCAGTGTGACGTTGGCGGACTGGTTGCCAACCCCGGTGGCGATTTCGGTATCGACGTTCAGGTCGGTGACAAAGTATTCATCAGTACCCACCTTGATGATGGCTTTCTGGTTATTCACTGTGGATACCCGCGGACTGGACAGCACCTGTACATCACCCTGAGTCTTGAGCAGTTCGATCAGCGTATTGAAGTCACCGAGATGGGCCTGCAGGGCGAATACACCACCAAAGGCACTGGCGCTGTTGGTCAATGACAGGTTCTTGAGCGGCAGGATAGTGCCGGCGAGTTCGGAAGTGCCGTTGTTGAAGATGGTGCCGCCACCCACCTGCCCGATCTTGGTCTGGTAGTTTCCGCCGAAGTCGATCAATGCGTTCCAGTTGACGCCGGTCTGGAAATGGTCATTGAGTTCCACTTCGAGGATCTTTGCCTCGATGATGACCTGGCGTTCCACCGAGTTCTGCAGGGTGTCCAGGAATTCCTGAACGTCCAGCAATTCGCGCGGCATGGCCCGGACCAGTATGGTGCCCGACAGGGGGTTGGTGGTGATCCTGCGGCCGTCTTCTTCGCCGACGATCAGTTTCAGGGATGCTTTCAGATCCTCCCAGAAGTCCGCATCGGTTCGGGTGGTTACCTGGGCACCGGAGAAGCTGGCCCGGTTGTTGTTCCCGTTATTGCTGTAGTTACCATAGTTACCGTTGTTGCCATAATTACCGCCCGTCGCCTGGTTGCCGCCGGTGCCGGTGGTATTGTTGTTGCCCCTGCCGGTCGGTGCCTGGGTAACCTGACCTGAACTGACGCGCGTGCGCGAGCCGCCCTTGCGCTCAATATCGAGGTAGTCGATGCTGAATACCCGGGAGCGCATGCGTGCCGGGAATACCTGGTAGACACCGTGACTGTGCCGGTACTCGTAGCCGTAGACATCACGCACCGTGGACATCACGTCTTCGATACTTACATTCTTGAGATCCAGTGTCAGGGTGCCGGACACGTCAGGATGCACTACCATGTTGTCCGCGGTGCCATCCACGAGGCTCATGAAGAATTGCCGCGCCGGAACGTCATTCACTGACACGTCGAAAGTCTGTACCCGGGGTTCGGCGCTTCCCAGGGTCGTTGCTGCGGGTGGCAGTAGCGCACGCTGTACTTCCGGGGGCGGTTCCGCTGCACTGGCCCGTGGGCCGGAAGCGGAACTCTCCAGCGCCCTGCCGATCGAAGGCATGGTTGGCGAAGAGGTCTTTTTTTCCGGCATCAACTGGCAGGCATTCAGCACTAACACGGCAAGGAATACAGGAAGGTAATGGATGCAGGGCTTGCGGTTCACGGCTGGACCTTTATGGATTGGGGCAGCAGGCGCAGGGTCAATGTGCGTCCACCGGAGTTAAGCAACACGTGTGAATTACCGATGCGTACCACGCGAGCGGAACCGATGTGGTCTCCTTCACGGACACGCGAGCCATTGATAATCGCAATACGCCGTTGCGGTGAGGAAAGAATGGATTGCAGTGACCAGCCATTGCCGTTGAACGGCTGGCCGGTGCCGAAATAGGCAGCGGGATCGGTTGGCCGGGTCGGATCATTGAGGGCGTACAGGTCGCCGGACAGCCCGCACCAGAGCGCCATGAGCAGAAACAGGTGCCGGCTATCCACTTTGCGCCCCCAGGGTATACAGTTGCAGGCGTGTCTCCGCGTGCGGATACTGCGCGGTCTGGAAGTCCACTTCCTGCCAGAAGAATTTCCACGGCATCGCTTCCAGTTCCTGCAGGTAGCGCAGCAGATCCAGGTAGCCGCCTTCGACCACCATTTCAATCTGGTAACGAGCGAGGCCGTCGCTGCCGCCCTGTTCAGCACTATCCGCCCCGGTCAGCGGTTCGCTGCTGGCCTGTATGGATTTCAGCTTCAGGCCACGGTGACCGCTCAGCACCTGTTCGAGCATGTCCGCCGCCTGTGCAGGTTCTACCAGTGCACCCAGCTGGTTGACAATCCGCTGGTCCAGCGCTGCAAGCTGCGCGGCCAGTGTGTCGCGGTTTTTGCGGCGCTCGGTCAGCGGGTCGTGTTCGGATTTTACGTTGTACAGGGCAGCCTGCTGGCGCGTGGCGCCCAGCCTGGTTTCGAGTTCAGAGATGCGCCGGCCGGAAACCTGCTGGGCCTTGAGTATGGGTTGCAGCGCCAGGGAATCCACCAGCAGGTAGATCACGACGACCGTCGCAGCCAGTAACAGGATACGCTCGCGCAGTTCCAGGGCATCGATGCGCTCCGACCAGTGTTGTATCGGTGCTGTCAGGTTTACCGCCATGCCAGCCTGTCCCTGTGGTTGCGCAATACAAACTGGAGTTGTGGCTTGTCCGGGTCGATCCGGGTGATGGACAGGGTTTCAAAGGAGTCATCGGACAGATCGGGACGTTTTGCCAGCTGTTGTACGTAGACCGGTACCAGTTTGGGATCAAGCGTGATGCCACGCAGCTCGATCTGTCCTGTGCCGCTGATCCTGATGCCTTCCAGCCACAGCCCGGGTATGCGCTGTTCGGCCAGCACGCTGAACTGTCCGGCAAACCCTGCGCGGTGCTGTACAGCCAGCCGGTCAAAGCGGCTCAGCAGGTCGTTGCGTTGATGGATGTCGGCGCGCAGCTGTTCGATTTCGCTGTCCAGTGCCAGGGTGTCCGGTGTCTGGTAACCGGCTTCCAGCGCATCTACCCGGCCCTGCAGGCTGCTGAGCTGTTGCTGGAGTGTGAGCGCGGATTTTTCCATCCCGGCCAGTGTCCAGCGTGCGTGCGCGAGAATGATCAGCAGCAGGATCAGTACAGCAGCGGCGATTTGTGCCAGCGTTGAGGCGGAAAACACCTTGAGCTGTTTTCTGAACACCGGTTGATACAGGTTGATCTGCTGGTACATAGGCTTATGCCACGCTTTCTACGGGTGAGGGATCGTTATTGATGGCCTGCAGGTAGGCGCGCTCGAGGCTGTCTGCCGCGAACGTCCGGCAGCATTCCTGCGGGCTGCCGATAAAACGCACCTCGCCCTGGTGCAGGATGGCCAGCCGGTCGCACAGTGACTCGACATCATTCAGCAGATGCGTGGTAAAAAACAGGGTCTGCCCGCCCCGCCTGGTTTCCAGCAGGTAGTCCTTGAACAGCGCACGCGCCTTGGGGTCCAGTCCGCTCATGGGTTCGTCCAGCACCAGCAGGTCGCGCCGGCTCAGGAAACAGGTCGCCAGGCCCAGTTTCTGCGCCATGCCCTTGGAATAGGTGCGCACCGGTCGTGACAGCGCGTCCAGGTCCAGGTCGAGGCAGTGGAATACACGTTCGACTTCGCTGCGCGCATAGGAAGTGCTCTGCAGCCTGGCCATGTAGCGGAGGAATTCGCGGCCGGTCAGGTAATACGGCGGGTTGAAGCGTTCCGGCAGAAAAGCCAGCCGCTGGCGCGCCCGGGTCTGCCGGTGCGGGGTGTCAAAAATCCGGATTTCGCCCTGGTCAACCTGACAAAAATCCAGCAGTGACTTGATCAGCGTGGTTTTTCCGGCGCCGTTCATCCCCACCAGGCCGAAGTATTCGCCCGGTTTTACCTCGAGATTTACGCCGTTTAGTACGTTCTGGCCCTTAAAGCCCTTGTACAGGCGATTGATGCAAATAGCATTTTGCTGCATAACACAGGGATGGAAGCAAGAAACAGGCCGGACTGTGCAAGGACGTGCCAGACTGCTTCTTCGGGCAAAATCAAAAGCCCGCCGAAGCGGGCTTTTGAAAGCTAACCTGTGGTTTGCGGGGTTCCGGTCACAGGTTGCCCGGAATACACGGGTACCTCAGAGCTGTCTGTAGACACCCCCACAGCTGCCCTCTGGATTTGCAGAGGTAACTGCCCATGCACCACCGGCTACGCAGGTGCCTGGTTTGGCGTTGGCGGACTGACCATTCTGGAATATTCCGGTACCTGGAATACCGTCATCAATTTTGCGGTCGAGTTCTGCAATTGCTGCGACAGGGATATTACGTCCGGTCCACAGTTCGTGGCTCTGCCCGGTGGTGCCGGCTGCTTCGCTGCCAAAGCCAAGGTTCATGTTACCGCCAAAAGCGTTCGGCGGACAGCGTGTGGAAGCGCAGTTCCAGCCGTTGTTTCCGCCGTTTACCGGACCACCGTTATAACTACCGGTAATGAATCCTGCCGCCGCCAGATGCAGCCAGACCCTGCCACGTTCGTTACCGTTCTGGATCTGGCCGTTGCCATTGCCATTCATATTCGCAGGTACACCGGAAATATTCGCGCTTGCAACCTGGTAGTCACCCGGCAGTGCCTTGTAGCGATCCTGGAAGGCAAAAAATGCGGCCTTGATGCCGCTTGCCTGGTCCGCCAGGTTGCGTACCTTGGCGTTGGTAATCATTTCCTGACCCTTGAGCACACCGCCCAGCAACAAACCGATAATCACCAGTACAATGGC
>Ga0256841_1001500_pt1 | contig 19998 bp, 19 predicted proteins | sample 356308metaG_FD_185971 | JGI IMG/M metagenome (GOLD analysis project Ga0256841, IMG submission 185971) | Hydrothermal vent microbial communities from Mid Atlantic Ridge, Atlantic Ocean - 356-308 | ecosystem: Environmental > Aquatic > Marine > Hydrothermal vents | place: Atlantic Ocean: Mid... | reverse complement strand
GGATATGCGTGTGGTCCATTGCCCTTGTTACCCTGAAAGGGTGCAAGGCATTGTGGGCGGCGTTAACCCGCCGGCCGCAATATTTTCCTTCTTCGCGTTCTTCGCGCCTTAAGCGAAGCGGGCGGTTTATTTATGACGGACACTGGTAGTATAAGAATTATGACACGATAAAACGCTACATGTTTATAGGGAAGTATTCTAAACTGGACTTGTAGCCTAGCAGGGGGTGGTAAACTTGGTAACCACGCTCTCAATACTTAAGATCTACATACCGGTTCTGGCAGTAGTTGCAACAATCACTGTTGTTCTTTGGCTTATATACTGGGTGCTTTTAAAGCGTTCAGAGCTGGGTCCAGAAGCGCGTTTTCCACGACAACTGTTGATGCTATTTTCTTTTGGAGTGGCTCTTTTCCTTGTTATCCTGGCGTTTCCCATGTCTGATACAACTAGATCTCAAGTTTTGAGCCTTCTCGGAATAGTGCTCACAGGCATAATCGCAATATCGTCCACCAATTTCGTTGCAAATATTATGGCAGGGTTAATGCTTAGGGTTGTCAACAGCTTTCGCCCAGGCGACTTCATAAGGGTAAAGGAGAGGTTTGGGCGAGTTACCGAACGAGGGCTTATTCACACGGAGATCCAGACCGAAGAGCGAAACCTTACCACTTTTCCGAACCTCTACCTTATTACGAACCCGGTCACCGTGATAAGAAGCTCAGGAACCATCGTTTCTGCCGTGCTTTCACTAGGCTACGACGTACCTCACTCCACGGTAGAAGATTTGCTCAAAAAAGCGGCAGCCGAACTTGGCCTTGTTGAACCCTTTGTCCACGTGAAAGAACTGGGTGATTTTTCCGTAACTTACAAGATAGCCGGATTCCTTTCAGACGTTAAGCGAGTTCTAACGGTGCGTTCTGAACTGAGAAAGAAGGTTCTGGATGTGCTTCACGAAAATGGGATTGAAATCGTTTCCCCTTCCTTCATGAATCAGAAACGAATTCCAGAGGGGAAGAAGTTCATACCGAGGAATCTATCCGAAGAGGCTCAAGAGCAAACAGCTGAAAGAGAAACTCCGGAAGACATTATATTCGACAAGGCAGAACAGGCGGAGACCCTTGAACACATGCAAGAAGAATCCAAGCAGATTAAACAAAGACTCGACGAATTAAACAAGGCAAAAAAATCGGCCGGAGATAAGGATCGGAAGAGTATCGAAGCCGAAATTCATATCCTATCTAAACAGTCAAAACAGCTTGAGGAAGAACTCGCAAAAATCAAGAAAAATGTTGAAGAATCCGAGTAGTCTTGCAAAAGATACAAATACCCGGAAAAAAGATCATCAATGGCAATGCTTGAGGAAGGGATACCTAAATATCTCCAAATATCCCGCAAATTTCCTCGCATATATTATTGTCTTAATTGTCATGTTTGCTTCCTGTTCAACTACGACGCCAATAGTTTCTTCTAGAGAATTAAAAGGTCACTGGGTGGGTAAGGGAGATATAATTGTAACATGGTGTGAACGAGATCAGTTAAACTTTGACCTGTACATAGATTCGATGGGAGGAGTGAGTGGAAGGGTCGGGGATGCAAAAGTCGTAGGAGGACATCTGTTCACGGTATCTCCCTTGGTAAACACTGGTGAAAACAAGAAGTACATTATTCGTGCAACGCTGGCTGGGTTCCTCGTAAAAGAAGAACAAATAGCGAGACATTCCGTCTCCATAAGATTTGAACTTGCTAATGATGCTATGGAAGGTGAAATGAATACATCGGGAACGAAGTGTGGGACAAGAGATAGCATGTACTTTAAGGTTGCAAACATTATTCTGGTTCGGGTAGATGGAAAATAGGTATACTTTCAGTACGTAAGCCGGTTTTGTAAATTGGAAATAATTTTTCTGCCTGGGTTAAATTCTTGATATTTAAAGGTAAAGATGGGACGAAGGCCAAATCCGTTATTGGTTGAGTTTTTTGATAAAAGTATCCCTTTTCCTGAACTAAACTGGGATACCGTGCCCCATGCCGTGAACCCGTGGGAAGTCTGGGAAGCTTACGATGAAGGCGTGGAGGGCTGGGTGCCTGTGTGGTATCCGACTCATGAGCCTGGAACCGGGAGGTCTTACGGGGAGTTTGAGAGAGCTCACTTCTTCGACAAGGACCTTGAGAGGATCTTGAGGGCGATGCATCGCTGGCCTCTCTGGGGTAGTGCAAGGCAAAAAAAGCAGACAACGGCCATAGCACTTCTTCACCTCTATTGTGAAATACACGGGTATTTGCCAAGGGTAGAGTGACTCTTTCGGCGATGGTGGAGACCCTTTGCCTTCAAGTGAAGAAAAGTTTTGGATTGTGGCGAAGCGCCTTGTCGTTGCCATGAAGGCGGGAACCCATGATTGCCGTACTTGGAATTCTAGCTGCCAGGTTGAGTCCGGCATGAAGCATCAGAGTCCCCCTGTCTATCAGAAGAATTAACCAGAGGTTTCTTTAATCAATTGTCACAGAAGTTATTATCTTCTATAAATGTGAGTTAATTAGTTATAATTCGCGTAGAATTAAGGAATTTAAAAGATTGGAGTCGAGACAAGACATGCAAGGAATATTTTCGGATCGTATTTCCGACGTGCCCAGGTCTTTCATCCGGGAGATACTTAAGGTTGCAATTGATCCTACGATTATTTCTTTTGCGGGAGGGTTACCAAACAGGGACCTTTTCCCTGTAGAAGAGATCAAGAAGGCTGCGATTCGAGTTCTTGAGGAAGATGGCAAGAGAGCTCTCCAGTATGGCAATAGCGAGGGTTTATTTGAACTAAGGAAGTACATCTCCGAAAGGTACATGAAGAAACAGCATCTTGAGATTCCGGTGGAGAATATTTTGATTACGAATGGCTCCCAGCAGGCCCTGGATCTTCTTGCTAAGGTTATTTTGAACGAAGGAGACTCAGTGGTTGTGGAAGAGCCAGGCTACCTGGGTGCTCTCCAGACCTTTTCAGTGTACAGGGCAAGACTAATACCTGTTCCGGTGGATGAAGAGGGCATGGACGTAGGCGCGCTGAAAACTACGTTGTTGAACGAAAAAATTAAGTTGATTTACACTGTTCCCAATTTTCAGAATCCTTCCGGTATCACTTATTCTGACCGGAACCGGGAAGAAATTGCACACCTGTTACGGGGTAAAGCTACGATTTTGGTTGAAGACAACCCATATGGTGAACTCCGTTTTTCTGGTGAAAACAAGAGGTCTTTTCGAGCCATAATTCCCGAAAACGCGGTTCTTTTAGGCTCTTTTTCCAAAATTGTAGCCCCCGGGGTTCGCCTGGGTTGGATTGTTGCTCCTGATTTTTTGATGGAAAAGATTATCACAGCAAAGCAAGCAGCAGATTTGCACACCAATTGCTTGTCGCAACGGGTAGTGTATCAGTACCTTGTGGATAATGATGTCGATCTGCATGTGAAGAAAATAGTCGAAGTCTACGGAAGGCAACGTACCATGATGTTGAGTTCTATTAAAGCCCATTTCCCCGCCAGTGTGAAGTCCACTGAGCCCGATGGAGGTATGTTCTTGTGGGTGACGTTACCCCGGGGAATGTCTGCGATGAAACTTTTCCACGAATCAATCAAGAGAAAAGTTGCCTTTGTGCCGGGTGATCCCTTTTACGTTAACAAGACGGATGTAAACACGATCAGGTTGAATTTCTCGTGTAGTGATGAAAAAACAATAGAAATCGGTATACGTCGCCTCGCGGACGTTATCAAGAAAAACCTGCGCTATTTATAGCTAAACCTCCGTACATCCCTGACTCGAATATTGAATTCTTTAGATAAAAATCGTTTCCGGGGACATGGGAAGCTTTTTTCTGCCGGCCTTTAGGCGATGGCTGCAAAAGGCCTTCTATGTCCCTGATTGCGATACATACTGGATTTTCATGTTTCGTTGCGACGGACGCGGTATGGTGGTCCTTCAGCCATGCTGGGGGGCAACGTTTTCTTAGGAATAGCGAAGTCATAGGGTTGAATATAAGTTTGCACAGATGACAATGAAATTTTTTTGACACTTCTTGATAAAATCAGCTAGATTTTATCAGGGAAATGCCTTATCAGGTGAAGATATAAGGGATTTTTTCATTACATACCGTCGTATATACATAGTCATTCCAGCTAATTGGTTACATCAAATAGAGTACAGTGCAGGCAAAAGATTGCAGATGTAACCGAGTTTGCGGAGCTATGTTTTTGGAACTTTTGGTCAGAGCACCATAAAATCCATTTATATTTTATCTTTCAAGATGATGGAAACTATAGCCGAAATCGTAATTGAACCCGGCCGTATTGAAAAGCAGTACTGGCGGGATATCTGGAATTACCGCGAACTTTTCTACTTTCTGGCTTGGCGAGATATTCTTGTCAGATACAAGCAGACTGCCGTAGGTATTGCCTGGGCGATTATTCGTCCGTTTCTGACTATGGTGATATTTACTATTATTTTTGGAAAGCTTGCAAAGATGCCCTCAGAGGGCGTTCCATATCCAATTCTCGTTTTTGCAGGATTATTACCCTGGCAGTTTTTTGCAAGCGCTTTTTCTGAATGCAGCAATAGCCTTATCCTCAACACCAAATTGCTAACAAAGGTATATTTCCCCCGGGTTATTATACCAGCCAGTGCCGTTATAGTAAGTTTTGTGGATTTTCTTATATCCTGCTTTATACTTTTTGGCCTGATGCTCTGGTATGATTTTTGGCCTACAACTAGAATGCTTGTGCTGCCAGTGCTAATTTTAATTGCTTTTGCTACTGCTATGGGTGCAGGACTGTGGGTGGCTGCAATGAATGTAAAGTACAGGGATTTTCGCTACGTGGTACCTTTTATAGTGCAGCTCGGCCTTTACATTTCACCAGTAGGATTTAGCGCCAGTGTTGTGCCTGGGAAATTCCGGTTCCTGTACTCGTTAAATCCCATGGTGGGAGTTATTGATGGTTTCAGGTGGGCGATCGTTGGTAAAACCACCAGTTTTTACCTGCCAGGGTTTTTGCTATCGCTAGGATTGGTACTGGCAATGCTTATCTATGGCTTTAGATTTTTCAGGAAAATGGAAAGAACTTTTGCTGACATTATTTGATTTTTCCATATGGGTAGATCTTTTTCAAAGGCATTTCAAAAATATTATACCGGCCCTTGTCAAGTTTACAGCCTATTTTGCCCCGTTATCTAGCAAGTGAAAATTGCTGGATCTTTGATAGCTACATATTGTACATCGTTTGTTGGAGATAATAAAATCTTGACAATAAATCCTATATATTTTACATGTATCGTAAAATACAAGCGAGTAATTTACGATGCATGATAAAATCTTCGAATATATACCGAGATACATCGAAACGTCTGTAAGAGCAGACAACCGGCGGAAGATGGTCTTTGTTGCAGGACCGAGACAGGTTGGTAAGACAACTCTTGCTAAACATCTCTGCGAACTGAGCGGAGCTGATGTTTCGGTTAGATATTTAAACTGGGATGATCCAGTAGACAGGGAAAATATTATGCGTGAGCGGTTCCCTACAGGACCCGGTTTTCTTGTTCTTGATGAAATCCATAAATTCCACAGGTGGAGACAGGTTGTCAAAGGACTTTATGATAAACGGGGGGAGGAATTAGAAATTCTTGTAACAGGTAGTGCAAGGCTTGATTACTACCGAAAAGGGGGAGATTCTCTCCAGGGGCGCTACTACTTTTACAGGCTATTTCCTTTCAGTGTAGCTGAATTAAAGACATCCGCTGCGGACAACATCCATAGATTGCTGGAGTACGGGGGATTCCCTGAGCCGTTTCTTGCGGGGTCAGATAAGGAAACAAGGCGGTGGAGCAGGGAATATCGGTCCAGGCTGGTTAGGGAAGACTTGAGAGATCTTGAGCGGGTGTATCAAGTGGATAAAATAGAGCTTCTGGCTTTGCGATTGCCGGATCTGGTCGGTTCACCCTTGTCTTTGAATAGTTTGAGAGAAGATCTTCAAGTCTCTCATCAATCAGTTAGTCGCTGGGTCACCATGCTCGAGAACCTGTACTATGTTTTTCGCATATATCCTTTCGGGGCTCCAAAAATAAGAGCTGTGAAAAAGGAAGCGAAGCATTACCACTGGGATTGGGCAATTGTAAAAGACGAGGGAGCAAAATTTGAAAATCTGGTTGCTTGTCATTTAATGAAATGGGTGTGTTTTCTTCAGGATACTGAAGGAAGGGACATTGAATTACGTTATTTCAGGGACGTTGACAAGAGAGAAGTTGATTTCGTTCTGGTAGAAAATGGTCGTCCGCATCACTTTATAGAGTGCAAAGTTGCTGGAATCAATGTGGACACAAACCTTAAATATTTAAAGAAGCGATTCCCGGAAGTAACTGCCACCCAGGTGGTCCTCGATTTAGACACGGATGTGATAAACAAGGAAGGAATAAGAATCTGTCCGGCTCACGTATTTTTGAATGAATTTATTTAGGATTCCACATCATATATTTATGATCCATGTCTGATACTGTCATAAAAGCAGAAAACCTCGGGAAGAAATACGTTATAGGTCATCAGCAACAGCAGGATAGCTACATGGCCTTAAGAGACGTAATTGCTGAGTCTGCAAAGGGTATTGTAAGAAGGCTGGTAAATCTCACAAACGGGCGTTCACGCTCCCATGGTTCAGGTAATAAGGAGGAAATTTGGGCTCTGAAAAATGTCTCTTTTGAGGTTAAACGAGGAGAAGTAATAGGCATAATTGGTAGAAATGGAGCCGGGAAATCAACGCTTCTTAAGATTCTTTCAAGGATAACAGAGCCCACTGAGGGTCGCGTCAGGATTAGAGGACGAGTTGGTTCACTGCTAGAGGTTGGCACAGGGTTTCACCCTGAGCTGACCGGACGGGAGAATATCTATCTGAACGGTGCCATTTTGGGCATGACGCGGGCCGAGATCAAGCGGAAGTTCGATGAGATCGTGGCCTTTGCCGAAATTGAAAAGTTCCTCGATACTCCCGTAAAACGTTACTCCAGCGGCATGTATGTCCGTTTGGCTTTTGCTGTCGCCGCTCACCTTGAACCCGAGATTCTCCTAGTAGATGAAGTATTGGCCGTTGGCGATGCGGATTTCCAGAAGAAATGCCTTGGCAAAATGGGCGAAGTAGCAAAAGAGGGACGAACGGTCTTGTTTGTGAGTCATAATATGGCGGCAGTACAGAGTTTATGCAAACGAGCGTTATTAATAGATTCTGGTTTGGTTATTTCAAATGGAAAGACTGAACAAATTGTTGACCGTTATCTCCAAGATTCTGAAAAAGCAACAGCAGCCTCACTGAATGAGCGAACCGATCGAATGGGGAATGGGTGTCTGAGACTATACAACTATTATTTTCTGGACGAAAAAGGAAATAAAATTGATCAAGCTTTAACAGGCAGAAAGCTTTTCATTGCTTTAGAGTACAGGTCAAAGGATGGAAAACCCCTCAGAAACGTTCACATCGCAATTGGAATTCATGGTAAACTAGGTGAAAACTTATTTCACCTATCTACAAGTACTAGTGGAGAAGATTTTAGCGAACTTCCGCCATCCGGAACAATAGTATGCTGTATCCACAATTTGCCTTTGCAACCAGGAAGATACAATTTTAACATTTTTGCCACAGTAGCTAGGGAAATTGCAGATTGGATTCAGAATGCTGGGATCATTCGCGTAGTTCCCTATGATCTGTTCGGGTCTGGGAAATTACCTCCGCCTGAACAGGGCCCATTTGTTGTTGAGCATAGATGGCAACTTTTGTTAAAAGAATCTCGTGACGTTTAGAAAAGCCTTCGGTTTACTCACATTGAGGGAAAATTGCCAGCTTCAGTTTCGAAACTTCGTAAGAATCTCTGTGAAAAGATTGTTAGTAATCATTTAGCGAGTATTAAGAGAATTTATGGAATGCGCCCTATATCTGTTAATTATTGGGTAAGATGGAGAAAACTTCTAGGACTCATGTGGCATGGTTCAGATGTCTTGTTCCCTTCGTATGACAGTCTTCAAGAGCAAGGTAACATCCTTGAAGAACCCGAGTTGCGCCAATTACTTCATGATAATATTCTCGGTTTGTGGTCTTTGGATGCTCAAACCATATCATTTATCTGGATTAACTTATGGAAAGAGAAGCCCCGGTTTATTTTGGAATGCGGCTCTGGGTTAAGCACGTTGGTATTGGCGAAGTACGCTTCAGTTGTTACGGAAAACCGGGGATATCACCACTACGTTTTGTCTTTAGAACAGAGTAAAAAATGGAAGAAAGAAGTTGAACTACGTTTATTGGAAGAGTGTTTGAATGATTTCGTAAAAATTTTGCATGTGCCATTAGATAATCGGAATAATTACGATTTTTCAAGGTTAGCCAATGTACAAAACTTCCAGAATCAAAAGCTAGATTGGATCCTCATAGATGGCCCCGCGGGGCCTGCAGGGTGCAGGTGCTGCACCCTTCCTGGATTGGTAAAGTTCTGTAAAAAAGGAACGAGATGGTTTATGGATGATGCATTTAGAGATGGTGAACTTGAGGTATTAGTGAAATGGACAAAGATACAAGAAATTAAGATTGAAGGCATCTATCCAATTGGCAAAGGTTTAGCTTCCGGTAGGGTATTGGCATAAAAAAATGGGGCTTGTCGCAAACTTACGTGATTTACCGTTATGATATTTCAGTATCTAAAGGAAGTTCTATCTTCACTTAATAGGAATTTGTTTCCTCAAACTTACGCGAGAAGTCAGTACATAGAATTTATGCGCATGATAGATGGGTTCGGTCGGTCAATTTTTTTGGAAGCGCTGATTAATCACCCAAATAGCCAAAAAGCACTTCCACGGTATGCCGGATGTGATCCGGTATCTAGATAAACGGTGTTAGATTTCGGCTCTACACTTCGGTCCGGACGGGTTGACAGATTTTTGAATTATTTTTCTTACACCACTTTATCTGATTGCTAATCTTATAAATCGGAGTTTATCAAAGTTTCCTTGTATACATCATGAGAAAATGCAGTTTGCCCTCGGTAACTTTTGGGATTATTGTACTTAACGGTGAGCCATTTACCCTTTACAATTTGCGGGGAATTTACCCTTTCGCCCATCAAATAATCGTTGTCGAGGGTGCAACTCCGGCAGCTTCAGCTGTTGCTACCTCCGATGGGCACTCAACAGATGGTACATTGGAAAGTCTAATAAGGTTCAAAGAAGAAGAGGATTCAGAAAATAAAGTAACCATTGTAACTGCAGAAGACGAGGGCCATCCTAACGGTTTTTGGCCGGGCGAAAAAGACGAAATGTGCCGGTCCTATGCGAAACGAGCCACAGGAGACTATCTTTGGCATGTAGATATTGATGAATTTTATAAACCAGAGGATATATATCGAATACTGAAGATTCTTGCTAACAGTCCTTCTGTCACAGGAGTTTCCTTTTTCTGGAAAAATTTTTGGGGAAGTTTTGATTCTCTGGTAGATGGGTGGGAATATCGGGAACTTGTCAAAAGGATAAAAGGTATAAGAAGAGTATATAAATGGGGAGAAGGCTATACATACGTCTCTCATCGTCCACCAACTGTTTTAGACGCCACTGGCCAAGACCTCTTTTCAACAAAATTTATTACCGCTGAAAAGACTAAGCAGTTAGGAATATTTTGCTACCATTATGGTATGATTTTTATAGAACAAGCCAAGCTAAAAGCCTCCTATTACAAAAAAATGTGGGCTAGCCACAAAGATATGGTAAATTGGTACCAATATTCTTTTCTAAATCTGGATACTCCTTTTAGAATTTTACATGGCACCAATCCACCTAGTTGGCTAAAAAAATTTGACGGTACCCATCCACCTCAAATTAAAACACTCATGAAGCACATGAGAGAATGCTTGATTACTACCAAACCGCGCCCAACAGAAGATATCAATAAGCTTTTAAGCTCGATCTGGTACAGAACAGCTGTAATAGTTCTAGAGAATACATATCCTATTTACGCTCTTTTGAATTTCGTTAAGGCTCGGGTATTCTGCTTTTTTCAGAGATGGATCACTTTGAACTGAGCACCACTTTGTCATAGACTTGTATCGTTAAAAAAGACATCAGGCATGTTTATGCTAAAGCTAGTGGAGAAAGCCAAAAGAAAGATCAGAGCTTTTATTAGTCGCATCTTAACACCTCCCTTGGAAACACTGCAAGACTGTCCTGATTTGTTCCTTGTCTACCGTCGTTTATGCATCCACCCCCAACTCAAGCGAGTACCTGGAGGGTGGATCTACAGAAGCGAGTTCTATCCAGACTATCTCACTGTAGGAGGCGCAGGGGGGGCAATTTTTAGAGTTGCTTTACGATTTTGCAAAGGAAAAGGCATTGATATCGGTGCAGGTTTCTGGCCGTTACCCGGCTCAATTCCGATAGATCTAGAAAGAGGGCCGGGTGCAGGGAAAACTATTTCAAGCTTCCAAGATAACTCGTTGGACTACGTTTTCAGCTCACATTGTTTAGAGCATATAGAGGATTGGAAATCTGCCTTGAGGCTGTGGGTTACTAAACTAAAATATGGAGGTATTATTTTTATATATCTTCCTCACCCCAAATGTGAAATTTGGCACCCTGGTTCACCCTTTGTAGGTAATGGGCACAAGTGGATTCCGACACCCAATCTTATATTAAATGTTTTGAAAGACCTCGGATGCAAAGTCATAGACAAGGATGATGGCCCTGACGGTATGTTCAGCTTCTATATATGTGCTCAAAAGAGTAAGAAAACCGCGACAATGAAAAATGAGAAGAATGCAATTTAAGCAGCTTACAGGGATTATATCACAACAACTCCTATGGCTTACCTCACCCCGAATCATGACAACGTGGGGTGAACTTTTGTTTCGATTGAAGGGGATGCGGTCAACATATCAAAAACACTATCTGTTAGGTGCACACAAAGTGCTGATAGTGAGATTGGATGAAATTGGTGATGTTATTCTCACCACGCCTTTTTTCCGGGAATTACGGCGCAATTTACCGGATGCTTGGATTACGTTGGTGGTGAAACCCGAAGTTTATAATTTGGTCGAAATATGTCCATATGTGAACGAAGTACTTACATTCAATCCGAAATTTACTGGACCACTACCGATTGTTCGCAGAAACTGGAGACTATTTTGGTTCGCTTTGCATCATTTGTGGCGGCGCCGCTTTGACCTGGCCATCCTTCCCCGTTGGGACACAGATTTCTATCATGCCACGTACCTCCTTTATTTTAGCGGAGCTCCTTGGCGTGTCGGCTACTCGGAAAAGGTTAACGAGGGGAAAAAACATCGAAACAAGGGCTATGACTACTTATTAACCTGTCAACTATCAAATGGCAGGTCTAAGCACGAGGTCGAACATAATCTGAATGTAATTCGGTATCTTAGAGGGTTAATCCGAGACCAGAAAACTGAGCTTTGGATAAATGCCAAAGATGAAGAATTTGCAAAGAGAATCTTAGATGAAAACGGGATAGCTTCTAACGATCTATTAATCTGTCTTGCACCAGGGGCAGGTGCTCCAAAGAGGGTCTGGCCAGCTAACCGTTTTCTGGAGTTGGGAAAAACGCTCCACGAAGAATATAAAGCAAAGTTTCTTATTGTCGGAAGTGCACGAGAAAAAGAGCTCGGGAAAAAACTTGAACACCTACTAAGTCCTTTTGCTTTAAACATGGTGGGACAAACAACACTTCGGCAATTAACAGCTCTCTTAAAATGCTGTCGCCTCTATATCGGAAATGACACGGGCCCCATGCATATTGCCGGAGCAGTAAATGTACCAATCATCGGGCTATCGTGCCACCCAAAATCTGGATCCTCGTTAAGCCCCAATTCACCTAAACGCTTTGGCCCTTGGAAAGTAAAACACGTGATCATTCAGCCAGAAAAACCGTTAGCTCCGTGTACAAAGGAATGCATAGCCAATGAGCCCCATTGTATTAAAGCGGTGACAGTTGAAGAAGTTAAGAGGGCTGTGGAAATGATGCTTCCTAAATCGAAAGCTCTTGAATACAGGGCATCTTATAGCTAAAAGTGATCGAATAATTTAATGGGCAAGACACTGTTTAGTAGAAAATTTTAGGAAGAATCCAGCTATTTCCAACAAAGACAGCTTCATGGCTGAAATAGAAAGAGGGCTCTATTTATGAAAATCTGGTAGCAATCAATACGATTATTGTGGAACTTGACTTCTTGTTTGCTCGTGTTAATCTTGAAGTATGCCTGCGAATAAGAAATTAATTAAAAGATACCTTATCGACGAGTTAAGAGACCACCTAGAAAAGAGAGAAATATCTTTGATAGTCGGGGCGAGGCAAGTCGGTAAAACTACCCTTATGAACATTTTGGATAAGGAATTGAAGAGAAAAGGAGAACAGACTCTATATCTCAACCTTGACAGGGAAACAGATAGTAGATACTTCACTTCACAAGAGAATTTGATTGCAAAGATTCGCCTAGAGCTTGGAAATAGGAAGGGATTTGTCTTTATTGATGAGATACAGAGAAAAGAGAATGCGGGTCTTTTCCTGAAAGGAATCTACGATTCTAATCTCCCATATAAGTTCATTGCCTCCGGTTCTGGAAGCCTGGAACTTAAGGAAAAAATTCATGAATCGTTGGTGGGAAGAAAAAAGGTGTTCGAATTGACCCCTGTATCCTTCGAGGAATTCGTGAACTATAAGACTGGCTATCGGTACGAAGACAAGTTGAAAGAGTTTTTCATGGTTGAGGCCGATAAAGGTTACATCCTGCTCCGTGAATACTTGGCCTATGGTGGCTACCCCAGAGTCATAACCGCTGACCGGGATAGAGAGAAGAGAGAAGTCATAGACGAAATATTTCACAGTTATTTAGAAAAAGATATCTCTTACCTCTTGAGGGTAGAAAGGGTTGATGCATTCTCAAGCTTGGTTCGAATTCTTGCAAGCCAACCTGGCCAGCTAATTAACTACTCGAGAATTGCATCCGAGGTTAACATCTCTGTTAAGTCCATAAAAAACTACCTATGGTATGCTGAGAAAACTTTCGTCCTCCAAAGACTTACCCCTTATTTTACAAACTCCAGGAAAGAAATCGTTAAAGCCCCAGTTTATTACTTCTATGATCTCGGCTTGAGAAACTACAGCATTGGACAGTTCGGTAATCTTGCTCAATTCGGGTCATGCTTTGAGAACATGATCATGAACATTATAAAACAGAAAATACGATGGAGCGGAGCTTCCATACATTTCTGGAGAACAAAGGACAAGGCTGAAGTTGACTTTGTCGTGAGACAGGGAAACAAGGTACTACCAATAGAAGCAAAACATAAAAAGATGAAGAAACCATACGTCGAAAGATCGATGAGAAACTTCATCGTGAGGTACTCTCCTCCAAAAGCGATAGTTGTGAATCTCGCCTTGAAAGATTCCGTAAAAATAGAAAATACAGAAGTAATATTCCTACCTTTGTGGGAGATAATCTGCGATGGTAGCAGGTATCTCCTGGACAACGGAGACTCAAACTGATGCGCTGCCCAACACTAAAAGAACTACCTTCACCTCTCCCTGGGAAAAAAGGCTGGCCATGGACTGAAGAAAGCCCACAACTGCCCAACACTATGCCGGACGGTCGCCCATGGCCTAAAGTAAGCATCGTAACCCCAAGCTATAATCAGGGGCAATTTTTAGAGGAGACCATCCGTTCTGTACTGTTACAGGGTTACCCTAATCTTGAGTATATTGTTATTGATGGCGGCAGCGATGATAATAGCGTAGAAATAATCGAAAAGTATGACCCATGGTTAACTTACTGGGTAAGTGAACCTGACAGGGGCCAAGCTCATGCGATAAATAAGGGATTCGAAAAAGCACATGGTAAAATCCTTGGATGGTTGAATTCAGATGATTTATTTCTTCAAAGGGCATTGGCACATATAGCTAAAGTGTATGTTGAGAAAAAAGAGGCCGTAGCCTGGGTCGGTGGTTGTCTTAGAGTTGACGAAAAAGGCACCTTTATTAATGAAATAATTCCAAGAGGAGTTGTGAGAGATAACTTGGGAGATTGGGGCAGAACTTGTCACTTCTATCAACCTGCTTGCTTTTTTTCATCTGAAATATTTTATAAGGCTGGTAAATTGAATGAAGATTTACGCTATGCCTTTGATTTAGATTTATGGATTAGACTAGCAGAATTTGGGGAGTTTTTCCTAACACAATTTACTCTGGCAGCAGCACATATCCACCCTTTGGCAAAGACGCAAAGTAAACGAATAAAGATGCATTCTGAAACTATTAGAGTCCAAATAGAACATAGATATCACAAATGCGCATTTTTACGGCTGGAGAGGCTTATTTGGCGCGCGGCAACAAGGAGAGCTAAAAAAATTGTAAGAGAACTTTTGTAAGATAGTTACTATAGAAACAACATATTAAAATGATTAGAGTAATTTTTACGCCTTACGCTAGAAATCCCTATCAGTCAGTCTTGAAAGAGGAGCTTTCTAGACTAAATGTCCGTGTGGATTTTGTTGATTTCCATTGGCTGACATATTCTTATGATGTTCTCCGTAATAAACCTAATGTGCTTCACCTCCACTGGACGTACCAATTTGTAGACCAGAAGAATATTTTTAAAGGGATCATTAAGCTGTTTTCTTTATTGGTACACATATTTGTAATTAAATGCCGTCGCATAGCTATCATTTGGACCGCCCATAATATCATTAACCATGATTCACCTAAGCCTCTTTTAGACTACATATGCTCCAAGCTAATTGCAAAAATATCTAATGCCATTATAGTACATTGTCCTGAAGCAAAAAGGATTATGATTGAGAGGTTTCATCCCTCAATCGAAGGGAAAATGTCTGTAATTAACCATGGCAACTACATAGGCATATATGAAAACGAAATAGACCAAGAAACTTGTAAACTGTTCCTTGGGATACCAAAATGCTCCTTTGTATTTGGATTTTTTGGAAACTTACGACCATACAAAAATTTAGAAGGTCTCCTCGAGGCTTTTAATAAACTCTCATCAGAATATGATGATGTATATTTGGTGGTGGCAGGCAAACCTTTTGATATGAAGTTTGCAGGAAAACTTAAACGTTGGGCTGAGTCAAATCCTAAGGTTATATTAATATCAGAACATGTACCCAAAAAGTTTGTTCAAGTAATTTTAAATGCCGCAGACATAATGGTTTGCCCATTCACGGAAATACTCACATCAGGTTCTATCATTCTTTTTATGTCTTTTGCTAAACCTGTAATTTCCCCAAAACTGGGTTGTGTTGCTGATGTCTTGAATGGGAAAGGCGGTTTTTTATACAATCTGGAAGCAGATCATGGCCTTTTGGAAAGTATGCGTGAAAGTATAAGGAAAAGGGATAACCTTAAAATAATGGGCTTCTATAACTTTAGAAAGGTTCGCAAATATGATTGGACATCGATTGCAAGTAAAACAAGGTACGTTTATGAGTATGTTATAAGATTGTAATTTGCTATTACGACACAGTTGTATCGCTTGATTAGAAGTATACGATGGCACGTACGATTGAGGAAAGCCAATTTAGGCCAAAAAATAAGGTTATTGTCGGGATAGCCACATATAAGCGACCGATGATGTTAGAAGAATGCTTAAAGAGTCTAGTACGTATAGACAAGCCGCAAAATGTTGCAGTCGAGGTTGTAGTGGTGGATAATGATCCCATGGGATCTGCCAAGGCGGTTATTGATACGATTTCCGCTGATAGTCCTTTTCCAATGCATTACCTTACTGAAAAAAAGAGGGGGATTCCTTTTGCTAGAAATACTATTGTAAAAAAGGCTCTAGAGCTAGACGCGACAGAAATCGCTTTTATTGATGACGATGAGGCGGTAGATGGGAGATGGTTGAAAAAGCTGTACGAATTTTACAAAGAAAATTCCTGTGATGCTGTTGCGGCACCTGTTGAACCAATTCTTCCTGAAAATACTCCAAAATGGATGAGAAAAACGAGATATTTTTCAAGGAAAATAGAAAAAAGTGGCACACAGATAGGCTGCGCCTCAACTCGGAATGTATTGTTTTCTATAGAAATATTCACAAAATATAAATTGAGGTTTGATACTAGATTCGCATTAACTGGAGGCACAGATACTTTATTAACTAAGCAACTTTCACTACTTGGTGGTAAAATATTGTGGCTTGATGATGTCCTCGTTAAGGAGAGAATTCCTGAAACAAGAGCGTCTCAACGATGGCTGCTAAAGAGGTCTTTGAGGAGGAGGATTAATGATGTTAAGTTTGATTTAATACTTAGAGGGAAGGGATATACATTGTTTTTCTCATACCTGAGCTTTTTTAAAAACCTATTATTTGGGCTTGGTTACTTCCCTTTGTCTCTGTTTGATAAGTATTATTATTATTTTTCATTAGAATGTTTTGTTAATGCTTGTGCTATAGTTTTAGGATTGTCTGGATATTCATATAATGAATATAAAAGGGTTCATGGGGGATAGCATAATAGTAGGATCTTCTGAAAGGAATGTTTTATATTACTTTTCATAGTACTGCCTAAGAACTTATTTATTCTTTTGCATTTCATCAGGTCCACCAAAATCTCATATCATGGGAAAAGAAGTCATAGATTTTGTCGTTACTTGGGTAGACAATAATGATCCAGTATGGCAGCAAGAGTTCAAAAAATGGTATCATAAAATAGATGGTGACAAACGTCTCCTACGATTTAGGGACTGGGGAACTTTACGGTATCAATTTAGATGTTTTGAAAAATTTGCTCCATGGGTGAATAAGATACACTTAGTAACCTGCGGACACCGTCCTGGATGGTTGAATGCTAAGAACCCGAAATTACAGCTTGTAAAGCACCAGGACTTTTTAGATGAAGAACACCTGCCTCTATTCAATAGCCGAGCTATAGAAATTAAGATCCACCTAATTCCAAATTTAGCTGAGAAATTTGTCTACTTTAACGACGACATGTTTTTACTGCAGTCCACGGATTCAGATCGATTTTTTGAAGGAGACCTTCCAAAAGACATCTTTGCTTTAACAGCTATTTCCCCATCTCACCCTTTAGCTCATATAAATATAAATAATCTGAGAATAATAAATAACCATTTCAACAAAAGAACTGTAATGAAAAAACACTTCAAAAAATGGTTTTGTTTTAAGTTTGGGATAGAACTGATAAAAACGATCCTTTTACTCCCGTGGCCTTCCTTTACCGGCTTCTTTGATCCTCATCAACCCCAGCCTTATTTAAAATCTACATTTAACGAAGTATGGAGTAAAGAGTACGAGATCCTATTACAAACATCACGTTCGAAATTTAGGAACGATGACAATGTTAATCCATATTTATTTAGATACTGGCAACTCGCAAAAGGTAAGTTTGCTCCTGTGGGGTTCCGAGACACGTTAAGCACATCGGTGTACTCCTTAAAGGATGCCTACAATGTAGCTAATATAATCAGAAGCAGAAGGTTTAGGATGGTGTGCATAAATGATGGATGGGAATGCCCAAGCGGAACTGAATTTCAAGAGGCCAAGAAGGTTATTACTGAGGCTTTTGGAAAGATATTGCCGAACAAATCAAGTTTTGAACTATAAAACTTAGAGAACTTTTTACCGTAGTGTCAAAGAACCACAATTAGAAAAAGATGCACTCACATAAAAGGATGGATGTTAGAAAGTGATGATATACTCAATTATACTAGCTGCCGGAGCAGGGATCAGATTCGGAGATAATATCCCCAAGCAGTTTGCAAAACTAGCAGGATTACCAGTTCTTGTCCACACACTAAAGGTGTTTCACAACAATCCGAGCATAGATAAAATTGTAATAGTATCAAACAAGGACAGTATGTCCTTGATATGGGAATATGTGAGGCAGTTTGGATTAGGAAAGGTGGTAAAGGTAGTTGCCGGAGGAAGAACTAGGCAAGAATCATCCAAGATCGGACTTGATTGTTGTGATAGGAATACTGAGTATGTGTTAATACATGATGCTGTAAGGCCATTTGTTTCTCAAAGGATTATTGACGATTTAGTAAAGGCTGTAAAACAATGCAAAGCTGTTGATACAGTCATTCCGTCCGCTGATACTATTGTAGAAGTTGACAAAAAGGGTTTTATTTCAAAAATACCAGATCGTGCATATTTAAGAAGAGGCCAAACTCCGCAGGCCTTTGAATATCAATTGATTAAAAAAGCTCATGAGAAAGCTCATCGCGATGGGATAGAGAACTCAACGGACGACTGTGCCTTGGTTTTGAGACTCGGCCATCCGGTCTATACGATTATGGGTGACGAGCAGAATATGAAGATAACTTACCCCTTGGATCTACATATTGCGGACAAGTTGTTCCAATTGCGCACCCAGGCTATCGAATCTTATGACAAGGAATATTTGAAAGGTCAATTCAATGATAAAGTGTTCGTTATAATAGGGGGAACGAGTGGAATAGGAAGATTTCTTGCAGAAGTGCTCTTTGGTTTTGGAAGCTCAGTTTATCCTGTTAGTAGAAGTACGAACCCTCGCATAGATATAGCTAATGAAGAATCGATTAATGACGCTCTGTCGACCATATTTAGAAGAGAAGGAAGGATCGATTTTATCATCAACTGTGCAGGCGATCTTCTTCGAAAAGATGTTGAATTTATGAAGGAAGAGGAATGGGATTATATATACGACTTGAACATTAAAGGAGCCTTTCTGCTTTCTAGGTCAGCATTAAGATATTTTAAAAAGCAGGGATTTGGTTATTTGATGTTTGTGGGTTCCAGTTCGTATACTCGCGGTCGTGGAGGTTATGCGGCATACAGCAGTTCGAAGGCGGCTCTTGTCAATTTTTGCCAGGCACTGGCTGAAGAGGTTTACGATTACAATATTAGGGTTAACGTGGTAAGTCCTGGAAGGGTGGCCACTCCATTGAGATATAGGAACTTCGGTAAAGAAGATCCTAAAACATTGTTATCTCCCCAGTATGTTGCTGAGAAGATACTTATGTCTCTACTCGTTGATACCACTGGTAGCGTTTTTGAAATAAACGGTAATGAAAAACACTGGTAAATTCGATTGAGGAAGAAGTACTCACTAGAAGATCTTGAAACTTTACTTCCCCTTAAAACCTGGTGGGCATCAATATGTGTTTTACCCCTTTCCAACCGAATCGCCGTTTCGATCGCAAACGATACTAAGATCACCCCGAATCAAATCACATTAATCTCTTTCTTCCTTCGTATTCTCGCCGCGTTCGCATTTATCAAAGGCACCAGGAATCACCTAGTTTTAGGAGCATTTTGCTATTACCTTGCTTATCTACTTGACTGCACGGATGGCCTAGTAGCTAGACTTACAGGAACAAGTTCGGAATTTGGTAGATATCTAGATCATGTTTCTGATCTTATTGGAGATTTACTTATTTTAACAGGTCTAGCTTACGGACAAAAGTTACTACTTCATCCAGTGGTCTTGGCCATGATGTTCGCTCACATAACCGAATACTACGTTAGTTTTCTAACGAGCAATATCATTAGCAACAGGAGAGAAGAAAAACTAAAAAGCACAAACGTTGTTTTAACGCTTATAAACAGGTACAGAAACTTTTTCTTCCAAAGAAATTTCAAATCTTTCCTGTCTTTTCCCGATTATGAAGCACTCGTTTTTATTTTTTTTCCACTGGCAGGACATCCTGTAATGGGCATCAAGGCAGGATTTTACCTTGTGTTGCTGATAGTGTCATACACTATCTTCTCATCATTCGTAACCATCATGACCGGTGGTAATAAGTTTCCTTAGTTCTTCTCTGAATTTACCCTCCCCCATAACGCCCGCCAAAGAGGTTCAAACTCCCAATCTCCTGAACTCGAGTTTTCCAAATTTTGCATGTGTGCTTATTTTTATGTTGTAAATTTAGATAGTTGCGATTTACATACTGTAGTTCTATGAATATATACACTTTATTCTT
>Ga0256841_1001499_pt1 | contig 20005 bp, 15 predicted proteins | sample 356308metaG_FD_185971 | JGI IMG/M metagenome (GOLD analysis project Ga0256841, IMG submission 185971) | Hydrothermal vent microbial communities from Mid Atlantic Ridge, Atlantic Ocean - 356-308 | ecosystem: Environmental > Aquatic > Marine > Hydrothermal vents | place: Atlantic Ocean: Mid... | reverse complement strand
TCACCACCAAACTTCGCCGCCTGGACGGTCGTGATCGCCGCGGTCAGCGTGGTTTTACCGTGGTCTACGTGACCAATGGTGCCCACGTTTACATGGGGTTTGGTTCTTTCAAATTTTTCCTTAGACATCGCCGAACAATCTCCGAAAAATAAATTACAATGGTCAACGCTTCAGTAAAACCGTATGCCAAGGCATACCGGAATCTGGAGCCCAGAAGCAGATTTGAACTGCCGACCTCACCCTTACCAAGGGTGTGCTCTACCAACTGAGCTATCTGGGCAAAGCTTGTCTGCCCCAACATCCTGCCAGAACAAAACCTGGAGCGGGTGATGGGAATCGAACCCACGTAGTCAGCTTGGAAGGCTGAAGTTCTACCATTAAACTACACCCGCTGAAAACGCGGCCTGTATACCGCCTGTCCCTGTCGGCAACCTGCTGCCGACCAGCGCCATGTCCGCATCCATACGGACCGCCAGCATCCGGAAAAACACAAACGACCGGACACTATAAATAAAGGAGGGGACTGTTCCCATCCTTCAGCCAGCCTCACATGAGGCCTTCAGCTTCCATCCGACACCGGCAAACCGGCCGACAGAAAAAGCGTGGTGGAGGGGGGAGGATTCGAACCTCCGAAGGCTGAGCCAGCAGATTTACAGTCTGCCCCCTTTGGCCACTCGGGAACCCCTCCAAAAAAGAGGACGCATTTTCCAGAATAATTCTCCGCTTGTCAACTCTATTTGACATGAAAATCTCCCTGCGGAAAAAACAAACATCCTGCCCCTGGAACTCGGCACATGAGGCAACAGACCGGGCAAGACCGTGTTCATCATGCTCACTCACCGCAAGTGATTGAAAACCTGGGTTAACCCGCATATTTCGCCAGAACGCGCAAACTGTGGGTTTTTACCCTGAATTACAGTATGTTGCGTGACGAGTATGCTGGATACAGTTCGTACCTGTCATGCTATCCGGTTTTTCCCGGGATCTTTTCACCCAGCTTGCCCGAACGCACTGCAAGCCGATGAATGACATCGACTTTTGTCCGTTCGAACAATCTGGGCAAAAATCTCTCCGGGAAAATTCCGGATTCCGGTGCAATATTCGGGTTAAAGAGAAAACACATTTTCACTTTGCCCCAAGAAAAACCCATGGAACAAATTTTTCGCAACCCCGGCAAAAGCAAAGGCAGTGGAAAAGCAACGGAGTGAACAGTACACTGTGCTGCCCATGAATCAAGGATTGACTGACGATTCAGGCATGAAATTGCCGGGCTTGCACCGCCCGGTCGCATATATCCCTGGACACAGCAGAAAATTCTGCTGATTCATCCTACAATAGCCATACCAAGCTCAACACAGGTTCCGAATCTTTCATGCGCCCTAATTCGAAATTGATACCGCTTGTTCTGTCTCTGGCACTTGGCGCATGTCAACCCCCAATGCTCAAGCCCGACCGGGAAACCGGAACAGAGGAAAACCAGGCTCCACCCAGGGAGCTCCCCTTCCAAAGCACGGCAGTGCCCCCGGAACAACTGGACAAGGAATTGCTTTACAACTACCTGGCCGGAGAAATCAGTGTCCGGCGGGGCGAGTGGGAATCCGCCTACGAGCATCTCATGGCCGCTTCACAGGAAGCCAAGGACCCGGTCGCCGCAAGCAAGGCAGCCCGGCTTGCCTGGCGCCAGGGAGAGATGCAAAAAGCCGGAGAGGCCATTGCCCTCTGGATCGCTTATCAACCCAATTCTCTTGCGGCGCGCCAGCTTGCCCTTTTGAAGGCACTGCGCAGCCAGGACATGACGGAAGCCATGAAACAGGCCCGGGCAAGCATCAGCATTGCGGATGCTTTGGGCAAGGACGGGTTTCTGTTGCTTGGCTCCGCACTGGCATCAGCAAAAGGCGAAAGCAAAATTCGGCTCATGAAGAATCTGGTCAGGGATTATCCAGACAATGCCCATGCCCAATATGCCCTGGCTTTGGTTGCGTCCCAGGAGAAGAAATACGACGACGCACTCGCTGCAGCAGATGCTGCCAGCCACCTCGATCCGGACTGGGATATTCCTTACCTGTTGCAGGTGCAGATCCATGCCCTGCGCGGAGATGAAGCCGCCGCCGAAGAAACGCTGCGCAACGCAGCCCGGAAGCATCCGGATAGCGCCAGCATCCAGGAGGCCTATGGCCGACTGCTCATGCAGCAGAAAAAATATGCCGAAGCGCTGAAACGTTTTCAGCAGGCCCTGAAGCAGAAACCGCAGGATCAGGAACTCCGTTATCTGATCGGCGTCCTGGCCCTGCAAACGGAAAACTGGGAACTGGCCAGAAGCACCTGGGAAATGCTACGGGACGAACCCCGTTTCCAGAAACAGGACGAGGCCTGGTATTTTCTCGGCCAGCTGGAGGAATTGCAGGGAAACCTGGAGCAAGCCATAAAAAACTATCAGCATGTCAAAAACGGGAGACTGAAGAACGAGGCACTGCTGCGGGTTGCGATTCTTACTGGCAAACTGGGAAATCTGACCGAATCCAGGGAACTGTTCCGCAACCTGCGCATCACGGCTCCTCATGATGCTGCTCAGACCTATGTCACTGAAGCCGAGCTGCTCAAAGAAATGGGCAGGACGGATGAAGCACTGGATATCTACGACGAAGCAATCCGGGCTTACCCTGAAGATACGGATCTTCGCTATGCCCGCGGCCTGCTCGCCGCGGATCTGCAGCGGGTCGATCTTGCCGAACAGGACTTCAAGGCGGTACTCAGGCGCAAGCCGGACGATACCGACGCCCTGAATGCCTTGGGATATACCCTGGCGGATCTGACCGACCGTTATCAGGAAGCCTTTGAATACATCAACGCTGCCTACAAACAAAGCCCCGACAGTCCGGCAATTCTCGACAGCATGGGCTGGGTACTGTACCGGCTGGGAAATACAGAGCAAGCACTCAAGTACCTGCAAAAGGCAGCGGAAAAACTGGATGATCCGGAAATCGCCGCCCATCTTGGAGAAGTATTATGGGTCACCGGCGCCAGGGACAAGGCCCGAAAAATCTGGAAACAGGCGATAGAAAGCCATCCGGACAACAAAAAGTTGCGCAAGACCGTACAACGCTTCCTGTGAACAAGGACGACATTCTCTGGGCCGCCCCCGCCAAACTGAACCTGATGCTGCGGGTTCTGGGAAGAAGACCGGATGGCTATCATCGGCTGCAAACCGTATTTCAGTTTCTGCATCAGTCGGATCGATTGCAATTCCGCCTGCGTCGTGACACACGGATTCGCTGCATTCCCGGGCTGCCCGGCGTATCCGACGATGAGAATCTCGCCCTGATTGCCGCTCGTCTTTTGCAGGAACATGCCGGACATCATGTCGGTGTGGATATCCGGATACACAAACAGCTCCCCATGGGCGGAGGACTGGGCGGCGGCAGCTCCAATGCAGCCACCACCTTGCTGGTGCTCAACAGGCTCTGGAATCTGCAACTGGACCTTCAGCAGCTGGCTGAACTGGGACTGCAACTGGGAGCAGATGTTCCGGTTTTCATCCACGGACGCGCCGCCTGGGCGGAAGGCATTGGAGAAAAACTGCGGTTTTTCCATCCCGAGGAGCCCTGGTACCTGGTACTGACCCCTGACTGCCATGTCTCCACCGCCAAAATTTTTTGCGATCCCCAATTGACACGGGACGCCAAGACAATCAAAATACGCGACTTCATTGCGGGTCGGCATGAAAATACCCTGCAAGCGCTGGTGGCAAAACGTCATCCCGAGGTCGAACGAGCGCTGTCCTGGCTCGATCAGCACGGTGAAGGGAGACTCACCGGCACTGGAGCCTGTGTGTTCGGGAGATTCCCGACCAGGCAGGATGCGGAAAAGGCGCTGCGGGAGTTGCCTGCCGACATGCATGGCTTTGTGAGCCGGGGATGCAATGTTTCCCCCCTGCACACACAGTACAAAGAGTTTTTTGGGGCGTGGCCAAGTGGTTAAGGCACCGGACTTTGACTCCGGCATCGCAGGTTCGAATCCTGCCGCCCCAGCCATACACTTACATTGTAAAAGAGGTCGTCTGACGAGATGGCCAAAAAGCAAGCGAGGGCCATACAGGTGGCTAGCAATGGCATGATGGTCTTTGGCGGGAACGCCCACCCGGCGCTTACCCGTGAAATCGCGGAATATCTCGATCTGGCGGTGGGAAAATCTGTCGTTGGTCATTTCAGCGATGGCGAAGTTCAGGTGGAAATCGAGGACAACGTCCGCGGCAGGGATGTGTTCGTGGTACAACCAACCAGCGCTCCCACCAATGACCATCTCATGGAACTGCTGGTGATGATCGACGCCCTGCGCTGGGCATCGGCCAATCGCATCACCGCCGTGATCCCCTATTTTGGCTATTCCCGACAGGATCGGCGTCCCCGCTCCGCCCGGGTGCCCATCACCGCCAGACTGGCGGCCAAGATGATCGGCACCGCGGGAGCAGACCGGGTACTGACCATGGACTTGCACGCCGACCAGATTCAGGGGTTTTTTGACATCCCGGTGGACAACATCTACTCCTCGCCCATTCTGCTGGGAGACATCTGGCGTCAGAAATATCCGGAACTGATGGTCGTTTCCCCTGATGTTGGGGGCGTGGTGCGCGCCAGAGCCCTGGCCAAGCGTCTCGACGATGCGGACCTTGCCATCATCGACAAACGTCGCCCCAAGGCCAACGAGGCCCAGGTGATGAATATCATTGGCGATGTGCAGGATCGCTCCTGTGTGCTGATAGATGACCTTGTGGATACCGCGGGCACGCTTTGCAAGGCCGCCGACGCGCTCAAGGCGCAAGGCGCGGCCCGGGTGGTGGCCTACTGCACTCACGCAGTGCTTTCGGGGCCTGCGGTGCAGAATATCGAAAACTCCAATCTGGATGAGCTGGTAGTAACCAATACCATCCCGTTACAGCCACGAGCGCAACGTTCCAACCGCATCCGTCAGCTTTCCATAGCGGGAATTCTGGCTGAAACCATGCGCCGCATAAACAATGAGGAATCAGTAAGCTCCCTGTTTATGGACTGATTTTTTTGCGCCCTGTGGGGCACTCTGACCGCCTGACTCATCTGGTCGCGGATGCGTCGGGCTTTTGTTTTGGCCGCCCCCGGGCGGATTTTTCTCAGGAGAGAACTATGTCTGACTTATTCAATATCAAAGCGGTAGCCCGCAGTGACAAGGGGAAGGGTGCGAGCCGCCGCCTGCGTCGCGAAGGGCTGGTACCCGGCGTCATATACGGCGGGGGAAAGGAACCCGAAATGATCTCCACTCTGCACAACAAATTGCTGCAGCTTCTGGAACATGAGGCTTTCTATTCATCCATCGTGAACGTGGAACTCGATGGTCGCAAACAGCGGGTAATCCTCAAGGATCTGCAACGCCATCCGGCCAAACCCTTCGTCCTCCATTTTGATTTGCAAAGAGTTGCCGACACTGATCGAATCAGGATGAACGTACCCCTGCACTTCATCGGCGAGGAACAAGCCCCGGGCGTGAAGCAGTCCGGAGGCACATTCAGTCACGCTCTGGTGGATCTGGAAATCATCTGCGAAGCCCAGAATCTGCCTGAATACATCGAAGTGGACGTATCCGCAATGGATGTAGGCGACATGCTGCATCTGTCTGACATCAAACTGCCGGAAGGCGTGGAAATCGTTGCGCTTGGCCATGGCGACAGCCATGACCATGACGAGCTGGTCGTCACCATCCATGCCAAGGCTGCGGCTACCGAAGCAAGCAGCGAAGAGGAAACGGCAGCGGAAGCTGACGAGGAGCCCGCTGGCGAAGAAGAATAAACCTTCGGCTTGGACTCAGGCGATACGGCGGCCATCTGGCCGCCGTTTTTTGTTAAGCTCTCCGCCAGTATCCATTTCTCCATTTGTTCCTGACAACATGCAGCAAGGCATCCAGCTTCTTATCGGTCTGGGCAACCCCGGTGACAAATACCGGGACAACCGGCATAACGTCGGCTTCTGGTTCGTCGATGAACTGGCCCGCCGCTACAACATCAGCCTGCGCCCGGAAGGAAAATTCTTCGGAGATACAGGAAAACTCGATCTGCCCGACGGAAAATGCTGGCTGCTCAAACCCATGACCTTCATGAACCGCAGCGGCAAATCCGCCAGCGCCCTGGCCCGTTTCTATCGAATTGCACCACAAAACATTCTGGTCATACACGATGAACTGGATCTGCCTGCCGGCAGCGCGCGCCTCAAACAGGGCGGTGGACATGGGGGACACAACGGTCTCAGAGATATCATTTCCGCTCTTGGCAGCAAGGATTTCTGGCGATTGCGCCTGGGGATTGGACACCCGGGACACAGGGACAAGGTTACCGGCTACGTACTCTCAAGGCCGTCTCGAGACGACCAGCAGGATATCGAACTGGCCATCGACCGCAGTGCTGATCAAATCGACAAGCTTCTCAGCGGTGATTATCAGGCCGCCATGAATCAGCTTCACACCAAACAATAACCCCTGCTGTCCCCGCGCGATGCGGATACAGCAGGGGCGATCATTGCTACCACCAGGAAATTACCGGCTTACACCTTGTTATCCCTGGTGCACGCCAAACACGTACTTGGGCTTGAACAGGTACACCAGCACCGGCAACAGCATAAGCGCCGTAAACACATCGATCACCAGTGCCTCACCAATAAACATGGCCAGACCCCAGGTGTTTGCCAGATCTGTCGCCACCAGCGGGATAAAGCTGCCCAGCAGCACCACCACCGATACGATAACCGCAGAACCGGTGGTATTGAGGGTATTTCTCAAAGACAGCTTCCAGTCACCCGCCGATGCTTCCATCTCCTCGCGCAGGCGGGAGAACATGTAGATTCCGTAATCAACCCCCAGACCCATGGCGATACTCAGAGTTACCAGCAAATGGAAAGCCAGATTGCCGGACCATTCCTGTACGGAAGTGAAATACCCACCTAGCCCGTATTGAGCAAAAAGGGTAATCATAAGCGTAAAGATAAGAATACCGGCTACCATCAGCGAACGGAAAATCAGCGCCGCCACCAGGAACACCACCAGGGCAGTGAACAATGGGCCAGTCAGCCAGTTGTCCATGGCCACTTCGCGCGTCGCCTCGGTCGCTCCCAGAAAACCTCCCACCGCCGGGCGCACATAATCCGGACCAGGCTGCGCCATTTCATTGTTGTCGCAGGCCTTGTAGACTTCCGGGTCGTCCACGGGGCCACAGCGCAGTCCGAAATTCACCTTGCTGAAGCCCTTGTCATTCTTGTGCTCCTCGATGTACTGCTGGATATCCATCGTTACCTGATGGGTCTCTCTGGGATCCATGGTATTGATAAAGCCAAGAACCACCCCTTCATTCCAGTCCGCAGATACGAAGGAATCCATATCTCCGGCACTGGTATTGGCTTCAAGCAATCCGTTGTAACTCTGGACGATATCATTTGGATTGCCTTCAGGGTCACGGCTGGCCAGGAACTCCTTGGAGGGAATGGCCAAATTTTCGATATCTGGCTTTTCACCGAACAACAACATGTTTACCAGCCGTATGTATTGTGCGTAGGATCCGGTGTAACCGATAAAGGGATGTGCGCGCATCCATTTTTCCATGGCTTCCATGTCAGCCAGCACCTCAGCATCATTGAAGACACCTTGAGCGCCACAGGCCTCGGAATCCCAGCAAGAACGAGCGTTTGCCTCTGCGGCACAGATAGCGGCCTTTTCCCCGGGATCTTCCATGTCATAGATTTTGTCCGGGAACAGTTGGTCGCCTTCACATTCCTTCAAAACCGGCGTCTTGCCACGAATGGGAATACTCACGGAAATGACCCCAGGCATGATTTCATTCAGCTTGACCAGATCCTTCCAGATCTGCGAACTGCCCTTGAACGCCGCCCGGGCATAGTTGATGCCTTTTTCGACGCCGGGCATGATATCGCCTTCCTGCTCCATCTTGACCTGGGCTTCTGGGTCCCCTTTCCAGTTGAAAAGGTTGGTGTAATAAAAGGACACAGCCATGATGATGGCGATAAATCCTATGGGCAGCCATTTTCCTGGGCCCATGACAATCTTTGCCAGGATACCGCCCACTGTGACTTCCCAACTGTGACCTCCGGCCTGACAGCTCTCCCGGCTGGGCGGAAACTTTGTCAGCAACAGCGGAATCAAGGTGGTAGTGGTCGCCAGGAGGGTGAGCATGCCGAACATGCCGAACCAGGCATAAGCCTTGTAGAAAGAGATATCCACGGTTGCCAGAGTGGCAAAACCCACCATGTCGGTAATGATGGACAATGTCGCCGGGACAATCGTATGGGAAATGGCCTGTCGCGCCGCTTCATCACAATCACCGCATTTGCCATAGTCCAGCAGGAAACGCCGTGTCACCTGCACCGAGTGGCCGATACCGATTGCCAGCAACAACATGGGGGTGAGAACCATCATGGTGGTCAGCTTGAATGCGGTAAAACCCATCAGCCCCAGAGTAAAGGCAATAGTCATGCCCACGCCAAGGAGAGGGAAAAAAGCGCCTCGCCAGTCGCGGAATTCCAGCCACAGGACAACAATTACAATGGCGATGGAAATCGCAAACAGCCACCATTTGTGTACCAGATCCGCCAGCATCCACGCCAGGAAATAAGGCTCCCCGGCTACCAGCAACTCGACCCGCTCATCCTGGGCGACTTCATCCATGAGATCGCGTACGCTTTCCACCCAGGGAAGATAGATTTCCTTCACATCATCTGAATAATCAGCAATGATGTACGCCGCCTTGGCCACGCATTCTTCCTTGTAATAATCTTCGTAAGCGCAACGCTTGCCATCCTTGTCGAACATGGCCACCAGCATCGGCGCCATGACCGGATTGGTCTTGATTCCTTCCTTGAGAAAATCAAGCTGCTTTTTTGCTTCCGCCGGATCACTGCTAATACCTGAAGTAGGAATCAGCCGCTTGAATACCAGTCCGTCTTCAGGACTGCTGTTCATGTACTTGATTTTCTGGGCCGCAAAATCGATAAAGTTGGCTTTGCGGGAAGTCGGAAGATCCACCAATTTCCGGTGTAATTCCTGTATTTTGTTGACAAACCAGGCCTGATAGATATCCCCTTCCTTGACCCGTAGGGAAAAGACCATCAGATTCCCCATGCCAAAATTGTGTTCGGCATAGAGATTCGTCGCCACATAACGATTGGTGGGAGGCAAAAGCGTATCCGGGTCATTGCGGATATCCAGCTTGGGAATGTACAAGGCGCCGATGATGGTGCCAATGATCAACAGAAAGATGATCACCATACGGTTCTTCAATACGAAGTCCGCGTATCTTTCCGCCATGCCGCGGTTTTTTGCCTGCTCTCCCATGAGGAACTCCCGATATGCTGCTAATAATTTATTATGACTCTGAACCGGTCCGATTCAGGATTTCAATGCGAAACTCTAAAGAACACCGTCTGTTTGCAGTAATACGGTTTCCATTATTACGAGGTTGTTGCGTCCGCAAACCCAGACTGCAAACAGGGGGCCAGGCAAGCTCTTTCCAAAGCTGCCTGGCCCTGATCCCATAAATCAAATGGTGCTGTTACATCATTCCCAGATGTACTTGAGGCCGATCTGGGCATTGGACGAGTTCTTGAACTGTCCAAAAGTCGTATCCTCATCACCCCAGTAGAAGTTCAGTTCGGCAGAACCGATAAACTCGTCGGTGAAAGAATACTCTACGTCGAAACGATCCCAGAAGCCGCCACCATCTTCATACATGACGATGTTGTTCCAGCGCCCCAACTGTCCCTCACCAAACGGCTTGGAAAGGAACAGGGAATAGAATTCCTTATGCTCCCATCCCTTGTTCATGCCATTCGTCAGATGCAGGGTGGAGAAATCGCCCGTGTAACGTGAACAGTCATAGCTGTTACCGGCCTGCGTAGTACAGGTACGCTTGTCATCGATGAAATCCAGATTGTTCTGCTGAATAAACTGGCCGCTGACGAGCATGTTGGTCAGCACCGTGACATCGACGCCGATCACATAGCTGAACTTGTCCATGTCTTCCATGGTCAGTGAGCTGGTAAGGTCGCCGATGCCCAGCAAGCGCTTGTCGATGACCGGTTGCTTCTCACCTTTGTCATACAGCACTTCTGCACGGAACACTACAGGCAGGCTGCCAAGCTGCGTGCCGTAATCCATGGAACCGCCGAAACTGTTGACTCTGGAACGTGTTTCCTGCATCTCCATGTACACGCCGTTCTGATTGGCATTGGGCATGCCCGTGGTGGGATCGAAAGCACCGTAGAACTGACCGGCGCCGTTCATCAGCAAAATGGTGGGCATGGCATCGAGACTGGTCATGGCATTATTGCCCACCTCATTGGCGGCCAGGGTATCGCCAGGATTGGGCATGACCACGGGATTGCCATTTGGATCAGTACCCACAACCATGCCACGAGCCCGCAATACCTCCAGTTTTTCACCCGTGACCGCATCCCGCCAGCTCAAGTTGATCTCCGGATTGGCGCTGTAGTGATAGAAGTAGTTGATACCGAAATTCAGACCATTGTCCAGCGATCCCCGATAGCGCAGACCGGCATTGACCCGCTCCGGATCGGGCTCATCGACGACATACTTGGTCTCAGCTCCAGTAAACACCGGCCCTTGTGGGGTGAAATTCACATTGGTGAAAGTATTGAAGGTCGCAAAGGTCGCGTTGGGCATATATTCGAATGCGGACTTCGGATTGGACGGATCCCATGTCACCTGGGTAACCTGGGGACCATTCACGTCCATCAGGTTGGTTTCATTGTTGTTGGCATTGGGATCGCCCGGATACAGGCCATTTTGCGCAATATTGTTCAGGACAATGTAACCAGGACCAAAGGGAACCGGAGTCTGGGTGCCATCACAACCTGTGGGAGGACAGGGGAAACCATAAACGACAGGCGTACTGGCGAAACCATCAACAGTCAAGCCGGCAAAAGGCAACAGCCCCGCCAAGTTGATGTTGCCGGTAAACATGCCGCCCATGGCCGCGCCATTGAAACTGCCCGCCACGCTTGCCAGCGCCGGCGTTACATTGAGGAAACCATTGACATCGCCGGTAATGGAATCCACCCCTTTCATGATGAAAGGATGTCCGGAATCGCCATCGCGGTTCAAACCGGGAATGGCATTCTTGCGATTCTCCGAAACAATGAACTGGATGTTACCGGTTTCCCCGACATTACGCTCCACATTGAGCATCCAGATGGGAATACGGGAGTCCTCCATGGAATTCTGCGCCATCTCACGGAAATCCGTGGGATTGATGATATCCAGCAACTTGATACCATCTGCGGTACCCCAGACTACCTGCTGCTTGCCGAACCGGATATTCCAGTCCGAAAGCGAGTAATCAAAGTAGAGCTCGCGCAGCCAGTCATTCTGGGTATAGCTCTCGTGGCATTTGTAATCTGAATTTACACCCTCGGAATCACAGACGATATTGAGATCCAGGTGCCAGCTGCCATTTTCTCCCAGCAGACCGTTGATAAAAAATCGGGCCGAGTTTTCGAATTTCAGCAGGTCGCCAGCATCGTGGCCCCGGTTGTCCAGCATATTGCGAGCTTCGCCGGTTACCTGGCCGTCATTGAGAAAAATGGCGGTTTCATTCTTCAGAAAACCATTGACCTCGATATCTTCGAAAAACCCCGCATTCGCCGTGGCAGGCAATGAAATGGCCGCAAGTATGGCCAGGTGTAGGGATGAACGTTTATACATTTTACTCTCTCCGTGTACAGGCATGACCCGGACGGCCATACCACTGGATGTTATTTGTTTCAGAATCAACGCTTGATTTTACGCAGGGTCTGCTCAGACCAGAGCTTGTCCTTGAAATCACCATTGGCGACACTTGCGCCATCCGGGATGATAGCCCAGGTCTCGTGTCCGGTAGCCAGGGTCTTGCCGTACCAGTAACCCCAGAACTGGGCGCGCGGATCGTCCAGGGGAGCATCCACCCAGTTACGATCGATCACCTTGATCTTTTGGTCATTCTTGAAATACTCGGTGCGATAGTCGGCAAAGGTTTTTGCATCCACATAGCTGATGCGATAGTCATACCACCAGTTCTGGAACTTGGTGGTGCTTTTCAGCTTGTAAACTTCCTTGCCCTTGTGTTGACAGGCGGCGGCCGGGAGATTGCGGGTATAACGACCACGCTGATTCTCCGGAATGTCGATAGCACCCAGGCAATCATTGAAGGTTTCCTTGCCGAGCAGCTCATGGGTTTCATGCATGGGCTTGCGCAGGGTTACGTCGCCAAAGGTGAAATCACTGCCACCCCAGGCATCATCATGGGCAGGCTGGGCAAAACGACGGATCTTGCGCAATGCCGGAAGCCAGATCATGTAAGACTGAGACTTGGCATCATCAACATAGTCGGTAATCAGCATGCCGGTGCCACGCAGTTTCCCGGAACGGAAAATGGCCAGATCCTTTGCCTGAATCACGCCATCGCTGTAGTTGTTGTTGAGGAAACGCTCCAGGGTAATGGTCGTCGGTTTTTCACCCTTGCCCTTGAGAATCAGGGTCGTGATCTTCTTGCCTTTCTTTACGATGGCATAATTCTTCATGGCATAGAAGTGATTAACGAAATATACCTGCTCAGCAACCTGATCCGCAGTGACATCACCGCTGGGATATGGCAGATCCTTGGGTACGCCCGCCAGGACATTCATACTCGCAACCAGGGTGGCTGCAACAATACTGCTTGTAATCTTTTTCTTCATCAATTTCATTTCCTTGCAATACAATAATTTTTCCAGAATCCCCTTGCCGGACAAGGGGCCCCACTCTCAAACACAAACTGCCCGAATCTCAATTACGGGGGCATCTCGAAAAATCGAGATTCCCTTGCAAGACCAGGCAACGGAAAAAACACCATCGACGAACATCAGCGCTTGATCTTGCGCAGAGTGCGCTCAGACCAAAGGGATTTCTTGAAGTTGGCGTTATACTTGATAACCTCCTTTGGGATTACAGCCCAGCTCTCGTGGCCGGTTTCAAAATTTTTCCCGTACCAGTAGCCCCATGCCAGGGCTCTGGGATCATCCAGACCCAGACTGCGCCAGTCCCGGTCGATGAATCGTATCTTTTTGCCGTTTTTATAGTATTCGGTACGATAATCCGCAAATGTGGACGTATCCACATAACTGATCCGGTAGTCATACCACCAGTTCTTGAACCTGGTGGTGCTCTTCACCTTGTAGACTTCCTTTCCCTTGGGCGCACAGGATTTCTTTGCCAGCCTGCGGGTATAGCGGTTCTGATGCTTTTTCGGAATATCCATTCCTTCGAGACAGCCTTGGAAAATCTCTTTGCCAAGGTATTCGTGGGTCTCGTTTTCCGGCTTGCGCAACACCACATCGCCAAAAGTAAAGTCCAGACCTCCCCAGGAATCATCCTGGGCCGGCTGGGCAAACCGCCGGATCTTGCGCAACGCCGGCAACCAGATCATGTAGGATTGCCCCTTGGCGTCGTCATCGAAATCCGTGATCAGAATACCGGTGCCGCGCAGCTTGCCGGAACGGAAAATAGCGAGATCCTTGGCCCGAATAACCGGGTCGTCTTCGTAATCATTGTTGAGATACCGTTCCAGCGTATTGGTTGTAGGCCGCTTCCCCTTGGCCCTGCTGATCAGCACCGTAATCTTTCGCCCCTTTTTTGTTATGCCAAAATTTTTCAGCGCATAGAAGTGATTTACGAAATAGACCTGCTCGATGATCTCCCGGGCAGAGGGCGTTCCTTCCGGGTAAGGCAGCTGCGGCGTAACACCCGCGAATGCGATATCGCAAGACAGCAATAATCCTGATACAGCAGCTATAAGGCCGGTTTGAAAACTTCTCATAGGCACCACTCCCCCACTTCGAACTTTGAAGTATTTATATTTATTTTTGCCTTCTTCTGGCGGCACCATACCTGTGCTGCGCGGACCACAGGATATTTCCCCGGTTTCCACGCCCGATTGACGGACAAGTATCCGACAACAATCCCAGCTTGCTGTGGATTATTAACCAAAAAGACAAAACTTGCCACTGTTTTTCAATGAAATTTTTTCTGGTTTATGCTATGCAAGCATATGCTGATATACCAAATAGCCATTTTCTTAGCCATTTTCTACTGCAATACTCGAGCACTCTCCCGCATTGCGACTTGCATTCAGTCAACCAATAGCACAAAATTTGCTACCTTGACTCATATTGGCGGAATCTGCACTGCAGACCAGCATGACGCTTCTCGTTCTGGGTTTAAATCACACTACAGCCCCTGTCGATATCCGTGAGCGCATCACTTTCGGCCCGGACATCATCGTTGGCGCCTTGCGCAGCCTCACGGAGTCGGCTGGCGCCAGTGAAGCCGTGATCCTGTCCACCTGCAACCGCACGGAAGTGTATTGCTATGGTGGCGACCTGGATCCCGACCGCCTACAGGCCTGGCTGGCCGACTTCCACGGACTGGAAACCGAAAACCTTTGCACCTATCTGTATCTGCACCAGGAGCAAAAGGCGGTGGAACATCTGCTGCGCGTGGCCAGCGGACTGAATTCCCTGGTGCTGGGCGAACCGCAGATTCTTGGTCAGGTGAAATCCGCCTGGCAGACCGCTTCGGACGCGGGAACCCTGGGAAAAATACTCGGGCGCATGTTTCAACACAGCTTTTCAGCAGCCAAGCAGGTACGTACGGACACCGCCATTGGCGACAGCCCGGTATCCGTGGCCTTTGCCGCGGTAAGCCTGTCCCGGCAGATTTTTTCTGATTTGTCCGAACAGACTGCCCTGCTCATCGGCGCCGGTGAAACCATAGAACTTACCGCCCGGCATTTGCAGCAGCAGAACATCGGACGCATCATCGTTGCCAACCGCACTGTGGCCAAGGCCCACGAACTGGCCGAACAGTTTGGCGGATACGCCATCGGCCTGACCGAAATCCCCACCCATCTGGCAGAAGCCGACATCATCATATCCTCCACCGCCAGCCCCGTTCCGGTTCTGGGCAAGGGCGCGGTGGAAAGCGCGTTGAAGCAGCGCCGCCACCAACCCATGTTCATGGTGGATATCGCTGTTCCCAGAGACATCGAGGCGGAAGTGCGGGAACTGCGGGACGTGTACCTGTACACCGTCGATGATCTCGAAGAAGTCATCCAGGAAAACCTCAAATCACGCCAGCAGGCCGCCGAGCAGGCCGCCGAAATCATCGAACTGCGCACTAGCGAATTCATCGCCTGGCTGCGTTCCCTGGATGCGGTGGAAATGATTCAGACCTATCGCGGACGAGCCAATCGAATCAAGGAAGAGACGCTGCAGAAAGCACTGCGCATGCTGGACAACGGCACCCCTGCGGAGCAGGCACTGGAATTTCTCGCCAACACCCTGACCAACAAGCTCCTGCACACCCCCAGCTCCCAGCTGCGCGAAGCAGGTTCCAACGGGCAGCGGGATTTACTGGAAGCCGCCACCACCCTGTTCCAGCTCGACAAATGAAGGACAGCATTCGCAGCAAACTCGAACAGATCCAGGATCGGTTCGAGGAAATCACAGCTCTGTTGTCCGATCCCGAAGTTCAGAATGACCAGAATCGCTATCGCGACCTGAGCCGCGAATACGCCCAGCTCGAACCGGTCAGCCAATGCTACCGGCGTTATCTGGACAGTGAAGAAGAAATCCGTGCCGCCGAAGAAATGCTCGCCGACCCGGAAATGGCGGAACTGGCAAGGGAATCCTTGCAGGACGCAAGAAACGAACAGCAATCACTGGAACCCGAGCTGCAGAAACTGTTGCTGCCGAAAGACCCCAATGACGAACGCAACATTTTTCTCGAGATTCGCGCAGGTACCGGCGGTGCCGAGGCTGCCCTTTTTGCCGGCGATCTGCTCAAGGCGTATCTGCGCTATGCCGAGCACAAGGGCTGGCGCACCGAGATGATCAGTGAAAGCCCCGGTGAACATGGCGGTTACAAGGAAGTGGTAACACGCATCATCGGCCAGGGCGTGTATTCGCGCCTGAAATTCGAGTCCGGCGCCCATCGGGTGCAGCGCGTCCCCGAGACGGAATCCCAGGGCCGCATCCACACTTCAGCAGTGACCGTGGCCATTCTTCCCGAGGCAGAAGCCGTGGATGCAGTGGAAATCGATAGCAGCGAGCTGCGCATAGACACCTACCGCGCCTCCGGCGCCGGCGGCCAGCATGTAAACAAGACCGATTCGGCGGTGCGCATCACCCACCTGCCCTCCGGCATGGTGGTGGAATGCCAGGATGAGCGATCCCAGCACAAGAACAAGGCGCGTGCCCTGTCTCTGCTGCAGGCGCGTCTGCTCTCATCAGCCCAGGAACAACAGAATCAGGCCCAGGCCGCCGAGCGCAAGCTACAGGTAGGTAGCGGCGACCGTTCCGAGCGTATCCGCACCTACAACTTTCCTCAGAACCGGGTCACGGATCACCGCATCAATCTTACCCTGTACAAGCTGGACGAGATCATGGCTGGCAGTCTCGACCAGATCATCGATCCCCTGATGCAGGAATACCAGGCCGAGCAACTGGCCGAACTGTCCGGGCAGTGAGCAGCGTCGCCGAATTGCTCTCCCAGGCCAGGGAAGCGGCTCTGGAAGACGCGCCGCTGCTGCTGGCTCATGTACTGGACAAGGATCGCAGCTGGCTGCTTGCCTGGCCCGAATACCAGCTGCAGCCTTCCGAGTTGCGCCAATACGAGCAACTCCTGAAACGCCGCCAACAGGGAGAACCCCTGGCCTATCTCACCGGGCGCAAGGAGTTCTGGTCTGTGGAACTGGAAGTGAGCCCGGATGTGCTCATCCCCCGGCCGGAAACTGAATTGCTCGTGGCACAAGCCCTGGAGCTTGGTCTGCCAGACCAAACCCGGATCCTGGAACTTGGCACCGGCAGCGGCGCCATTGCCATCGCCCTTGGGGGAGAAAGGCCGGACTGGACGATCACCGCCACGGACATCAGCAGCGCCGCCCTGGATATCGCACGGAAAAACATACTGAAACAAGGGAGAAGCAATATCCGTCTCGCCCAGGGCCACTGGTATGAAGCAGTTCCGCACGGCCACAAATACCAGCTTATACTCAGCAACCCCCCCTATGTGGCGGCGGATGACCCTCACCTGCTAGAGGACGGCCTGCCCTGGGAACCCCCGCAAGCCCTTGGCGCAGGCAGCGATGGCCTTGCCGATCTGCGCACCATCATCAGCGCTGCCCCGGCCCATCTGTTACCGGCGGGATGGCTGCTCGTGGAACATGGTTTCGATCAGGGGCGGGCGGTACGCAAGCTGTTCACCAAGGCCGGATTCACCCGCGTGCTCACGCGGCGGGATCTGGGCGGGCAGGACAGAGTCACCCTCGGGTGCTATCCTCCCAGCTCATGAACGACGAACAACTGCTGCAGTACAGTCGCCAGATCATGCTGCCCCAGATCGATGTTCCGGGACAACAGCGTCTCCTCGACGCACGGGTGCTGATCGTGGGGCTGGGCGGCCTGGGATCACCCGTTGGCATGTATCTGGCGGTAGCCGGCGTCGGAGAACTGCTGCTCGCGGATTTCGACCATGTGGATCTGAGCAATCTGCAACGACAGATCATTCATACCCGGGATCAGCTGGATCAGCCCAAGGCACGCTCCGCAGCAAAAATGATCCGTGAACTGAACCCGGACTGCAAGACCCGCCTGATCGAATCCCGGCTGGACGACGAACAACTGGCGCAGCTCCTGTCCGAGGTGGATCTGGTTCTCGACTGTACCGACAATTTCACCAGCCGCTTCGCCATCAATCGCGCCTGTGTCGCCCATTCCAAGCCCCTGGTATCCGGTTCCGCCATCCGCTGGGAAGGACAGGTCGCGGTATTTGGCGATCGGCCCGGCGCCCCCTGTTACCACTGCCTGTACGGTGACAGCGGCAACCTGTACGGTGACAGCGGCAACCTGGACGAGAGCTGCGCCAACAACGGCATACTTGCCCCGGTAGCCGGCATCATAGGCAGCATTCAGGCCACCGAAGCGCTCAAGTTGCTGACCGGCGCCGGCGAACCCCTCAGCGGCCGTCTGCTGCTCGTGGACGGACTGAACATGCAAATACGCAGCCTGAAACTCAAGGCCGATCCTCATTGCCCCGTGTGCGGAAACCTTAAGCCATGACTCACAAAACACCGGATCTGGACAAACTGCGTCAGGATCTCATCATTCAGGACGAACTCCTGGAACAGCCCATGACCTTTCACACAACCTGGGGACTGTTCTCGCCCAAAGCCATCGATGCCGGCACCCGGCTGCTGTTGAAATACCTGGAAGTGCAACCCGACGAACGGGCCATCGATCTCGGATGCGGCTACGGCCCCCTGGGCCTGGCCATTGCCAAAAGCGCCCCCCGGGGACATTGCACCCTGGTGGACAAGGATTTCGTCGCCATCGAATATGCTCGCAAGAATGCCCGGCTCAACGGCATCAGCAACGTGGACATCTTTCTTTCCAACGGACTGGATCAGGTTCCCGCGGAGCAGCGTTTCACCCTGGCCGTCACCAACCTCCCGGCCAAGACCGGCAAGGAACATTATTACCTGTTTTTCAACGACATCATGGAACGCCTGGAGCCTGGCGGTCGTTTCTATGTGGTCGTTATTTCCGGCCTGCGTCAGTTCATTGCGCGCAGCTTCAGGGAAGTGTTCGGCAATCACAAGAAAATCAAGCAGGGCAAGAGTTATACCGTGGCCATGGCGATCAAGGAATAACCGCTCACGCGCTGTTGTACAACCAACGCCGAAACAACCATTGTGACAACATGACCAGCAACAAGCCTTCCACCGCGCCCGCCAGAATGTCTTCCGGGCGATGCACGCCCAGTTCAATACGGGAATAACAGACCGCCAGCATCCACCCCCAGAGCAGAGGCAACAGCCACAAGCGTCGCCGGGCACAGACAACCCACAGGGACAACCAGGCAACCAGAACCGTCGCGGCAAAAGCATGTCCGGAAGGGAAAGAGAACCCGGTTTCTTCCGTCCAGTGATCGCGCAACAGTTTCGGCATGGACAGGGAACCGTCTTGCCAGACAGCCTTCAACCGTTGGCTGCGGCTCGCCTTGTCCGGCAAAGCGTAGAAGGCATCCACGCCTTCCGGAATGGCGAATCCTGCTGCCGCGGATGCCATGAACTGGATATTGGGTCTGGGCTGGGCGACCGCGGGCTTGATCAAGTGCTCATTCACCCATGCGCCGGATCCGGCGATCAGCAACAGCGGCAACAACAACCTGAGCAACTTACCGGCAGATCGCGTAAACAGCACAGAGAACAGCAGGGCAACCCAAACCAGCCCGTACTTGCTCGCAGACAGACTCAAACTCCACCACAATACCAGAGGCCAGTCATCCCGGGGGATGGCAGGAGAGAGCAGGAACGCCGGCAGCAACAGGGTCAGCACCAGCAACATGGCGCCCAGCCATTGCCTTCTGCCCCGCAGCGTGCATTCCCGGCGCTCGCCTGAAGCAGCTTTTGTCATGAATCAATGTCCGTAATTTGGCATTCCTGCAAAATGTTAACCCGAATATTGCACCGGAATCCGGAATTTTCCCGGAGAGATTTTTGCCCAGATTGTTCGAACGGTCAAAAGTCGATGTTATTCATCGACTTGCAGGGCGTTCGGGCAAGCTGGGTGAAAAGATCCCGGGAAAAACCGGATAGCATGACAGGTACAAACTGTATCCAGCATAATCGTCACAGCAACAGGCTGTAATTCAGGGTAAAAAACCCACATTTTGCGCGTTCTGGTGAAATATTCGGGCTAGTACCTGGTACCTAGCAACTAGATCAAACAGGGTCTGCCCTCCTTTTCTTTCTTGTTAAGGGTACTGACCCCTTTTCTCCTTTTCTCATTTATCAAACCACCCAGCATGGCTGATATTTCCTTTGCTTCTTGCGCCCATTGGCGTCCTTGCGCTGGCTTGATATAACCGACATCCATGCCAATAAGTA
>Ga0256841_1001498_pt1 | contig 20051 bp, 10 predicted proteins | sample 356308metaG_FD_185971 | JGI IMG/M metagenome (GOLD analysis project Ga0256841, IMG submission 185971) | Hydrothermal vent microbial communities from Mid Atlantic Ridge, Atlantic Ocean - 356-308 | ecosystem: Environmental > Aquatic > Marine > Hydrothermal vents | place: Atlantic Ocean: Mid... | reverse complement strand
ATGAGCCAGTCCTCTCGATTGAGCATCGGTGCCCCCTTGAGTCTTTGCACAACCCAAGGATGCACCATCTTGATCGGGAGGACATCTCAAACCGGTGTCTTGCGGTCATTTACCATCGGTGCTGACAACGCCCAGCAACCGGCAAAGCAGCTTCACCGGATAGGCCTTCCTCTCCTGGGCAATGAACTGATACCTCAGTCCGACTCTTTCGCGAAGAAGGCCGCCGCTTTTTTTAGGATCTCGCGCTCCAGCTTCAGCTGCCGGTTCTCGGCCCGCAGTCGGCGCAACTCCGCCTGCTCGGGCGTCAGCTTGCCGTTGCCCCGGAAAGCCTGGCTCTCATCTGACCCATACTCCCGGACCCAGCGCCTCAGCATATTCGCATTGATACCCAGGTTCCGGGCCGCTTCCGCGCCACTGTATCCCCGTTCCGTCACCAGCCGGATGGCATCCAGCTTGAATTCTTTCGTATATCGCTTTCTCGTCGTCATCTCTCACCTCAGTCTCAGAGATTATCCCTTAACCGAGGTGTCCAGTGTAATTAGACCACGTCATCCTGTTTCATTGTGTTTCTTAACGTTTCTTCTGATGTTTCAGATCGGCTTTCAATACGTATCGTAGCGTTTCAGGCTGTATCGATCGGATTCATTTGGTTTCAATCGGTTTTAAACCGTTTCGCAGGCCGGTGACAACGGCCGCCGGTTCTCGGATCGGCCCATCGTACACGTGTTTCATGGGTGTTTCATTCAGTTTCGCATCGTTTCATAATGTTCTTACGGTTTCATACAGTTTCATTCGAGTTTCAATATATTTCGTAACGTTGCACCCATGTTTCTCTCTGATTCATCACGATTCACGATGATTCATCCTATTTCCATACGTTGCGATTTGTTTCAATGGTGCTAAACTAAGCGACAGCACGATCCGAGAGAGGGGAGGACGATGACGATCGAATTGAACGAATCCGAACTGATCGCGCGGGCGGCCAGACGCCGGGGTTCCCGCAGCAAGCGGGCGATTCTGCAACACAACCGGAAGACCTTGTTGCGGCTACGGGCGGCCGGGATTTCGTACCGGGAAATCGCCGATGCCTTCGCCGAGCAGGGGGTGTCGATTTCCGCCGCGACCATCTGGCGGTTTCTGCAAGAAACCCCGGAAACCTTGCCGGGTGACGGGGAATCCGGCCCGGAAGAAACCCGGTCCGACCGGCAGCCCGATTGGGACAGTAACGGGGGGAGTCGACAATCCGACGACCCGGAAACCGCCCCTGAATCCGATGCGGAAACCCACCGGTTGGCGGCCGGAAACCGCCCGGAAGTCGCCGAAAACATCGAGGCCATTGAGGCGATGGAAGCGGAGGAAGAGGAAGCGTTCTGGCAGAAGATCCGCAAGCTCAAGGAAGAAGTTGCCGAGCGTCAGGCCGGAGAGCTACCCGACACCCGTTCTCTGCGGCGTCATTTGGATATTTGATGGGCGGCTGCATGGAGATGTGTATCTATCTGGATAACAACGCCACCACGACGCCGTTACCCGAGGTGATCGAGGTGATGAATCGCGCTTGGTCGAAAGGCGGCAATCCCTCCAGTCCGCACGGACTCGGGCGGCAATGCCGACAACTGCTCGAATCCGCGCGGGCGGCTGTCGAAGACAGGCTCGATGCCGATCCAGATAGCCTGATCTTCACCGCTGGCGCCACCGAAGCCAATAACCTGGTTCTGAAAGGGGTATTGCTGCCGAAACTGTTCGAAGGACGCCGTCCACGGCTAATCACGACGGTGGTGGAGCATTCTTCCATTCAGAAGACGGCCGACTGGCTGGAGCGCCTTGGTGTCGAAGTCGTTCGGCTCGATGTCGATTCACAGGGGCAGGTGACGGGTTTAGAAGAAGCCCTGCCGGCGGATTTGGTATCCATCCAATGGGTCAATAGCGAAACCGGCATCGTCCAGCCGATTGCCACATTGGCGGAAAGTTGCCGTGCGCGGGGAGTGCCGTTTCACACCGATGCGGCCCAAGCCATCGGAAAGATCCCTGTTAGCCTCGATCGGCTTCCGATCGATTTTTTGTCGTTTACCGCCCATAAATTCCACGGGCCGGCGGGAATCGGCGTTCTTTACGTGCGCCGGCGCGACCGCTTGACGCCAATTCTACATGGCGGTGACCAGGAATTCGGTCTGCGCCCGGGCACCGAGAACCTGGCTGGCATTTTGGGGTTGGCCCGGGCGCTAGAGATTCGCTACCAGGATTTCGACGCCATCGTCTCCCGCTTGTCCCAGCTTAGGAACCGGCTCGAAACAGGACTTCGTGATCGTCTATCGATCCGCATCATCGGGGAAACGGCCCCTCGGGTTGGTAACGTGGCCAATATCCTGTTTCCGAAAGCGGACGGTCAGGCATTGGTTGCCAAACTGAGTCAGCATGGCGTTTATTGTTCTCAAACCTCTGCCTGTGTGGCTTCCCGGCCGGAGCCGTCCTATGTGCTCAAAGCTATGGGATTGAGCGAAGAAGACGCTTGGCGCTGTATTCGTTTCAGTGTCTCGGTGCTGAACCGGGAAGAAGAAATCGACCGCGCAGTTCAGATTATTACGGATTGTTATCGACAACTCGTTTAGGAGCGAGCCGGTGAAAAAGCGACCATGGCGCTTTGGCGGCCACGAAACCTTCGCCATCCGGGAAGGATGGCTCTACAAGGGACTGCGTTTGCTGCGGGAAGATCCGGAAACCTACTTCGATCCGCTGGTTTCCGACCGTCTAGGGGTAGGGCGGAATATGGCCAAGTCCATCTGGCACTGGCTGAGGGCCACGGGACTGATCGAAAAGACGCTGGACAGAAACCGGCCGCCAGCGTTAACAGCCTTGGGGGAAATGATCTGGCAACACGATCCCTATTTCGCCGATCCGGGGACCTGGTGGGTGCTCCATGCCAACCTGTGCGGCAAATCCAGTTCGGCGGCGGCCTGGTACTGGTTCTTCAATCACTTTACGGCAGCGCGATTCGATAAAGCCCAGGCCCTAGACCAATGCTGGCGTTTCCTCGAAGCCGAGGGGGTACGCCTGCCGAGCCGGACCACCCTGAACCGGGACATCACCTGTCTACTGCAAAGCTATGCCGCCCCGATCCCTCGGTCCACAGACGATCCCGAGGAAGGCTATGATTGTCCCTTTCAGGATTTGGAGCTGTTGCTGCATTATCGCGACAGCGGTTTTTACGAATGTATCCGAACGTTTCGCCCGATACCCGGCCCCATCTTTGGTTACGTTCTGGTCAAGGCGTTTGGCAATTCCCCTTACAAGGGTGAACCCCAAGGTCGGGACACGATCGCGGTGCCCCTGCAGGAAGCGGCCCATGCACCGGGCGGTCCCGGACGGGTCTTCGGTTTGAACCAAGATGCCCTGATGACGACCATCCTGACCCTGGAGCGCGGCAAGTGGTTGACGTTGGAGTCTCTGGCCGGTGACAAGCGCATCGTCATGACCCATTTCCCGCCCTTGAAGTGGTTGGAGCTGTACTACATGGAAACCTGCTATCGGAGCGTGGCGTGAACGAATTGTCCTTCTGCGAGCTTTTTCTGCGATCCATCAACCTGCAATTGGATCTGCAAGATGCCAGTCGAGCCAGTCATTTCCGTCCCACCCGCAAAAGCGTTCAGATTCTTCGGGCTATCCTCGGACTGACGTCCGATCGTGCCTTCATTAGCACGGCCGCCTATGGTTCAGGTAAGTCCCTTGCGGCCTTGTTCTCAAGCCTTTGTGTCGAAAACCGTCCCGAGTCCCGAGCCATCTTGACCCAAATTGGGGAACGGATGACCGACGTCGATCCGCAGACGGCTGATTTCGTTATCCAAAGATCCCGATCACAGGCGCAAGGGCTGGTCTTGGTTCTGGAAGGCGATCAGGAGAACATTCCCGGTGCTTTGCGTCAGGCGGCCCGGGATGCCTTTTCCCGGATCGGGCGGCCTCTTCCCGGAAGGGGATTCGGCAATCTGCGCAGTTTGAAGCGTATTTTAGCATGCCTTGCCGACCGGTGTCGGAGCCACGATCTTGATCGCATCGTTATCGTCTGGGACGAATTCGGCCGCCATTTGGAAAGGTTGATTGCTTCCGGCAGGGCCGGGGAACTGTCCCACCTGCAGCAGCTGGCCGAAATCGTCTCCAGGCTGGAAATACCGGCGACGTTGACCCTGCTGTTGCACCAAAATTTCTTCCAGTATGCCGGCAGTCTCAACCAGAGCGCCCGTAGTGAGTGGAAGAAGATCGAGGGACGGTTTCAGTCGATCCAGTATGTGGACGACAGTCGGGAAATGATCCAGTTGATCGCCGAATTCACCAGCGCCCTGCGGGGAGAGGACCTGTTCGTTCCCTCCGATACTTTCCAGACCCAGACGCTGGCTGGCCATCACCGCAAGGCCGGTTTCCTCGACACCTTCGACGACGATGCCAGCTTGGCCGCCACGCTCGGGCGGGCGTATCCGGTTGATCCAGCGGTTCTGTTCACCCTGCCGAGACTGGCTGGCCGCATTGCCCAGAACGAGCGGACGGTGTTCGATTTCATCCGCGGCATGGACCTGACCGCACCGGTTCATCTAGGCTGTCTATACGATTACTTCGCTCCTCTGATGCGTGCCGATACCGGATTCGGCGGGACGTACAAAGCCTGGATCGAGACGGAAAGCGCGCTGACCCGGGCGCAGTCGGAAACTGAAGAACGGATTCTCAAGGCGGCCTGTCTGCTCGGCATCGGCCTGTCCGCTCAACGCGCTGCGGTGTCACCGGAAAGTCTGGCGGTGGCGGTGGCCGGCTGGCGCCTGGATACGATCGATGTGGTACGGGCGGCCATTGATGCCCTGATCGAACGCAAGTTACTCCTATACCGCCGCCATGCCAACGAAGTTTCGGTTTGGCACGGAGCCGACGTTGATCTGCGCGGCCGTCTCGAAGAAGAAAAGCAGCGGGCGGCCGCTGAGTTCGATTTCGAACGGTTCCTGGAACAGGAATATCCGCCGCCTGTGTGGAAACCGGTGGGCTACAACGCCCGTTATGCCATCCGCAGGTATTTTTCCGGCCGCTATGTCAATGCCGAAACCCTCATCCGGGAGGATTTTGACCATCCCGTCTGGCAGATTCCAGCGAACCACGATGGGGTCGTCATTTATGCCCTTGTTCGTAGTCAACAGGACATTCGCACGCTGACGGCCAAGGCCGGGAAAATGCCCGAATTCCCCGGCCGCATCCTGGCCGTTCCCCGAACCGCACTGAACGTTTTCGAGGCGGCTTTGGAGCTGTTTTGCCTGCTCAGGATGCAAAAGGATACCCAGTTGACTGGTATAGACCCTCTGGTGCTGCCGGAACTGGAGCAGATGGTGGGCGATGCCAGAAGGCACCTCGATCTTCTGATGCGGCGTTTTTGCCAACCGGGGCCGCAAGGGCCGACGTGGTATGACAGCGGTCAGACTTTGGAGGCGGACCATGTGGTTCATTTCCGGGAGATTTTGAGTGCCATCACTGAAAAACGCTTCCCGAAAACTCCGGTCATCAATAGCGAAGCGGTGGTCCGGCAACGTCTGTCCCGGCAGATGGTCAACGCTCGTAAGAAGATTCTGACCGGCATTTTGGAACGCACCGGCCAACAGGATCTGGGGATTTCGGGAACCACACCGGATGCTTCCATGTACCGGGCGGTATTCCAATACACCGGCCTTTACCGCCAAAACTTTGCGGGATTGTGGCGATGGGCGGCGCCTTCGGAAATCACCGATGCCAACCTGCGGGAAGTGTGGCAGATTTTGCACCGTTTCTTTACCGAGCCAGGCGAGGACAAATCGTTCGAAACCGTGATTACGCATTTGTCGAACCCGCCCTATGGCGTGCGCCACGGTGTAATTCCGCTGCTTGTCGGCGCGGCCTATAAGGCGTTTCCTTCGCTCCAGGCTCTGTATCGGGGCAGTGACTACCTGCCTGACATTCTGCCGAGCACCATCGAGGATGTGTGCGCGAACCCTAGGAATTATCGCCTAGAGGTCCTGCCGATCGAGACGGATATCCGTTGCTATTTGGAAGAGTTGATCCGGCTGTTCTCGGATACCGAGGCCCTGCCGCACGAGTCGGATCTAATCCGTGCCGTCTACGATGCCATCTGCCAGTGGCGCAACAATCTTCCAGAAATTGCTTGGACTAGCTCGAAAATCACTGGCCCAGTCAAGCAATTCCGGATCGCAGTTCGCCGATTCCAGGACCCGGTGCAGTTGCTGTTTGAGGAACTGCCTCAGATCGCCGGCCTCGAGGCCGGACATGCCGATCTCGTTGACCGGATCGCCCAATGGAAAGCAACGCTAGAGCAGGCGGGTAGGGTCTATGAGGACGAGGCGATTGCCATGGTGCGGCGTCTTCTGGCCGCCCGGGGGGTCGATCCATCGATCGGTTCCCTTACCCGTATGGGCACCGCCTGGGGGAGTCGCATTCCCGATGAAGTTTTGGGGCAACTGCAGCGCGAGTATAAAGCCTGCTTGCAAAGATTGCGCCATCCGCCCGCCGAAGACCGGGATCTGGTTCGTTCCCTGGCGATTCTTTTGGTGGGGGCCGTGCCGGACGATTGGCGGGATGCCACGATCCATGACTTCACCCAAAAGCTGGAAGAAACTCTGACCAAGATCGAAGACCAGGTGATCGAGCTAGGCGGCGAGGCGGCCGCCGACCTATTGGAAAGCCGTCTCAAACACATTTACGGTCACTTGATGACAGCGCTTGGCCCCCAACAGGCTCGGGCGGCCATCCAACGACTTTTGGAAGATGAGGACAATTACCATGGCAACTTTAGAAGAAGCGTTGGCTGATCAGGATGGTGCCCGTCACATTATCAGTTTCTCCGGCGGCAAGGATTCGACGGCGCTGGCCGTCTACATGCTGGAACACTACCGGGACCGGTTGCCTTTGGAGTTCGTGTTTTGCGATACCGGTGTGGAACTTCCGGAAACCTATGCTTACATCCGTCGTTTTGAGGAACTGTTCGGGGTCACGGTCAAAAAGATCGATACCCTGCAAATGATGGGGGTCCGGGAAAAACAGGGGCGCACGCCATTCGATTATGTGCTCCATGAGGTTTATGGAGGCTTTCTGCCCAGCCCTTCGGCGCGCTGGTGTACCCGAGCCCTCAAGATCAAGCCGTTCGAGTGGTATGTGGGAACCGACAAAGCCTACACCTATATCGGTATCCGTGCCGATGAGCAGCGGGAAGGCTACAAAATACGCAGCGCCCAGGGCAAACCAGTGGTTCTATCCGAGAAACCCAACATTATTCCAGTCTATCCGTTCAAGGATCTTTGTATGGATCTGGAAGACATCAAACGGCTCTTGGAAGACTCTGGCCTTGGATTCCCACCTTATTACGAATGGCGCACAAGATCCGGATGTTTCTTCTGCTTCTACCAACAAATAGGGGAGTGGCAGGGACTGAAGGAAAGGCATCCTGACTTGTTCGAAAGGGCCAAGTCATATGAAAAAACGGAAAACGGTGTGCCCTACACTTGGGTTCAGGGACGTCCTCTGGAAAAGATCGAGCAATTGAAAAGACGCTATAAGGTCCCAAGTGGAGAAGACCTCGATGGCTGTGTGATTTGTCACTTGTAAAGGTTTTGCCATGCCAGGAAACAATCCGCTGGTTCAGTTTCTTGCTGCTTATGGACCGATTCCGTCGGCCAAGAACATGTATGATGAGTTCGTCGTGGCCGAGGCGGAGAGGCTGGATCTTCGACCTCTCTACATCGAGGAAAACCTGTCGGAAGAGCTAGCGGAAAATTTTCGCAGTGAAAATCCTAAAACGATCATTCTGACCGGAACAGCCGGCGATGGGAAAACCTATACAGCACGTCAGATCTACATCCGATTGGATGGCGCTGCGGAGGAATGGCGCAAAGACCAGGCAGAAATTTCTTTAAGGTTGCCTGAAAGCGGCCGGACCGTCGTATTTGTCAGGGATTTGAGCGAGATGACCGCTCAGGAAAAAGAGCGCTTGCTTCCAAGGCTGAAGCATGCGGTTTGCCAGCAGGGCAATGAAGTTTTCCTGGTGTGTGTCAACGACGGCCATCTTTTGAAAACTTGGCGTGAACACCTTGGGCATCGGGATGAAACCTACCAGGCGCTCAAGGAGATGCTGCGTGAAGACAGTGAAACCAGCGATTCTCTGCCGGGGCTGAGGCTTATCAATATGTCGCGCCATTGCTGGGCTGGAATGGTGAGTGCCATCATCGACGCTATCACCGAACATCCCGGCTGGGAACGTTGCCCCGAAGACTGTCCTGTCAGGGAAAACGGTTGCCCCATTCTTGTCAACCGGCAGATCCTGCGTCAGAAGGGGGAGGCATCCATTCGTCGCCGTCTTACCCAACTGGTCACCTTAGCGGCGACAGATGGCGAACATTTGTCGATCCGGCAGCTGATCATCATTGTGGTCAACGCTCTTTTGGGTTACAGGGACGATAGCGGCAAGCGACCGCTGCTTGACTGTCATTTAGCCAGGAAATGCGCGGCGGATGATGCCTATGAGCTGACCAATCCGTTTTCCCATATTTTTGGAGATAATCTGCCTGAAGGCTATCGCCACCAGTACCAAGCCTTTGTCATATTGGCTCGTTTCGGGATTGGTGACGAGACAACATCTGTTTTCGATGGGGCCCTGCTCGGCCTGTGTGACGATCTCGAATTGCCAGATCATTCCTTCTACGGCGAGAAGATCTTTTCTCCGGTTCGCAATCGATACCTGGAAGATCCAAAGCCGGACATCGATGCATTTCGCCAAGCTATCCGCGCTCAGCGTCAACGTCTGTTTTTCATGTTGCCGGATGAATCCGAGCCATGGCTTTTGACGCTATACCGTTCGGCGTCACGTTATCTGGCTTATGCCACACCGGAAGGCACGACGCCGGCAAAGAAAGCGTTTCGCCAGATTTTGGTGAAAGGGATCAATCGGACTCTGACTGGCGTATTAACGAACAGTGCCGACAAACTGTGGCTGATCGAACCTTCCGGTGTTCTTGTCGGCAGGGATTTGCCTTTGATCTCCGTGCCGCCATTGGAGTGGGATAGTGCGTTTGGCCCCTTGATGCAACTATTGCCGCCAACGGAGACGGGAAAAGCGCCTTTGCTTGATGTTTGCGGCGCGCGGTTGGAGATTACGGCGACCCTATTCGAATATCTCAGCCGGATCTTTGATGGAGCGCTGCCGACCAGCTTTTCCAATCAGTGTCTGCAGGACATTCGTAATTTCCGGCTTCAGGCGGTCGGTCATCTGCACCGGGAAATGGAAAAAAGAACCTATCTGCGTCTGGTCGATGTGAACAAAGAAAATTTAACGGAGCAGTCCATCAAAATTCTGGAGCTGGCAGATGACGAATGATCTTGTGATTCTTCCTCATGATCATATCGATCAAAAACCGGATATGTGGGTCCAGGAGGCGATTTTTGGGCACCGCTTCGTCACCGATCAACTGCCGTTTATGCTTGTGCTCGAGACCCTATCCGTCTGCCGTAGCGATCAAGTCGATCTTTCAGACAAACTTGGCAAGATCCATCCAGATACCCGTATTTTCCGCCGTTGCAAGGCAAAAACCGGTTTTCATGAAAACATAGATGTCATCGTTCCAAGACAGGGACCGTTGCGATACTTGCTGTTTGCGGCCAAAACCATCGCTGAAATCAGGGATGAATGTCCGCATCTTGATGGAGCTGAATTATTCGACCGCTGGATTGGTGAGATCAACGAAGGCTATCGAAATGCCACCGGCAAAAAAGGAAACGCCTTCGACTATCTGAAAAATCATTTTGCGACCGAACCAGACTGTGCGGATATACTGGATCAGGCCATCGCAATCCTTCGGGGCCTGCAGATCGACGCCCTGAACGGGCGCCGCTGGACCTCCCAGTTTCCAGTACCGCATGGCCCTCACCTGCTGTTTCATGACCTGGACAACAAACTGACTCCCGATCGGCGTTTTTTCGGCCGGGGAGGTGAACTGGTCTATCTCATGCTGAACCGCTCCCGCCACGCTGCAGAACTGGCCCCCTTGATTCACCGGGTTTTCTTCCCAGACAACAGGCCGCTCGATCAAATAGCGGAATTGCTAAGTGACGAGCCGGATACGCCTGTTCAGGCAAAAATCGGATATCTGCCTTTGCTTGAGCATCCGGCCTATGACCGGATGACCGAGGACTGGATGGCGATTCTAGGCGTGCCGGAAATCAGCCCTGCGCAAGCCCTGCGCCCCTTGGCGGATACGACGGCGCTCAACCTAGTGTGCTACTTCATCGAGAGGGCCGGTGAAGTCTTAGAAGGCAACTTCAAGGTCATTCCGCTCGATTTGACCGATGGGCGCAACCGGAATTTGCGGTTCCTCGCCAAGGAATACCTCAAACGCAGCAAAAATATTATCGATCAGGCGATTGAACAGCACATTCGTCGGAAGATTGAAAAGACGAGCCAATGGCGCGGCCTTCGGAACAGTCCCAATGCCAAGGCCCGCTCTGCCTTGGCTAGGCAGGCCATCAAAGAGGCTTTCAGTTATCAAAAGATTGAAAAGGAGCATGCCACCCGTAGTCCGGAAGAATGGCTTGAACACTTTATTGGCTTGGCGTTGAAACGCACCCACAATCAAATTTCCAGACTCATCGAGCCGCTGGGCAAACAGGCGGGTTTCGTTACCGCACGGCAGGGTGCCGGCACTTGGTTCAATGCCGCGGATGAGTTTTTGGAAAGCCTGGTGCTGGCCAACGTCTCGAATCCTCTGACGGCCGGAGAATTTCTCGACCGGCTGTACCGCCGTTATGGGCTAGTGATTGGGCCTGCGGAGGCTCGGGCTGCGTTTCCCGGTCACGACATCGACATGACAATGTTCGAAAGCAATTTGCAGGAACTAGAACGCCGTCTTCAGGGACTGGGTTTCGTTCGCCGTCTCTCCGATGATGTGGCCTTTGTCTTCAACCCCTACGACAGGGAATCGGCATGAGCAAAATCAAGAACCACTATGACCTGATCGGCGCCATCGTCTGGGATATCGTGCTTGGCGATGAGGCGTATTCTGGGCGGGCCCTGTATTTTCTGGTGGGCTTGACGCCGGAGCAGCTGCTTGGCATTTCCAGAATGCTGCCCGAGGAGGAAGACGGGAGAATCCGTCTTGCCATCGATCCTGCGATCGATCCCGAAAAACTCCGGGAACTGTCGGAAGTGCATCGATGCCAGTTGCCTCCGGTCCGGATTCGCAATCATGCCGAGGAACCTATCGTGGTCGTGGCCACCACCGACAGCGCCCGTGACGAGGTGGGGGCCAGCCTAGGTTCGGCGGTCCGAATCGATCCGACGGCGATCCAGTCCCGCCATGATTTGTGGCAAAAGCGTATCGTGGCCCTGTGCCACCTTGGAGGACATCGGGAACATCAAACCTGGCTTGAGTGCATGATCCGTGGGTTGGACCGTTCCGGGATCGCTAAAACCCTCGATCAGTTCGCTGAATTCCTTTGGGAATTCTACAGGAAGGAACGAGGTGGGATCCCTTACCTGGAGCGGATTGGCGAACTGGCGCCGATCCTGCACCTGCCCCAAAACTGCATTCCCAAAAAATCAGTGCCGGAAGTGGGGGGCCGGAATGTCCGCATTGAAACGTTTGAAAAGCTGTTTATCGAGGCGGCCAGGCTTTATGGACGCATTCCTTATCTGCTAGATAGCAAAGACGATCCGATCGACTGCGCAGCTCTGCAGAAAAGACTCGTTGATTTCCTGAAAGACGATCCGGAGGACCCGGAAAAGGTCAAAGCAGACCGTGCGGTCAAGGGCCTGATCGACGATCACCTCCATTTGCGCCATGGGGATTGGCTCCCGTCGCAACAGAAATTCTGTCAGGACTTCGACTGGTCCCGTTTCGGGGATGAAGTGTTTGGAAAGCCCCGGCGCAAGAAGCCCCGAAAGCTGGAGGATCAGACTGTCGAGTTTTTCCAAATCTATCATCCTAATTGCCGCGACGATGTGCGGGACCGGATGGAAGATTATGCCGATAGCCCTGACAGTCGGAAGATCGAGGAATTCCTGGATCAGTACGAGCCTTACCTGAAACAAAGCAAAGAGGGACTTAAACTCTACCAGAGGTGGCGCAAAGCGCTGTTCTCTAAAAAGGAGACCGGTGAGGAACGGGACCTGCTATCCGCCATCGTTCTTGGCGTCAGCAAGTTGGTGGCGGCCAACGCCAATGCGGATCTGAACCCTGAATCGGGGCTACTGCTGACCGTGCGCAACCCCGACAATCTGCAAACTTGGAGCGGCCTCGACGCGCAAACCTACGCCCTGTTCCGTCTTGAAGCCCGCCTGATCCAGGGCGTATTGGGCGACTTGCTTCAATACCGGTTCGGACGTTGGCTCGATTCCCAAGCGATAGGAGAAGCCAAGCCCAGGGATGGCAGACAGGCGCAAACCCTGGAGTTGGAACTTGGCTTCAGCAAGGATGGCGATTTTGATCCCGATACTGAACGGGTCCGGATCTTCTGGCGTCCAGCGGCGGGAAAGGCTCGCCCGGTTGCTTTGCTGTTTCCGCAGGATATCGAGCAGCTACGAAATGGCATTCAGATCGATAAAGGGATCCGGCTTTATACGGAGCCGCTTCGGTTTCATGACACGATTTCTCTTAAAAACCAAGCCTCGCTTCTTGATAAGAATGGCCAGCCCATTGAATGGACCACCAACCCGGGTGGCCACGGTGACCCGGATCTTCTGGATCGGATTCTAGAGGAGTTCAACCGCATTGAGGAAAACGGGGAAATTTACGATCTGGAGCCCGACCGTTTCCGAAAGGCTCTTGCAGAATTCCATAACGCCATGAAGGAAGCTGTTGAAACGCTCACCGACAAACCGGAGAAATTTTACGCTGCCGATGAAGGCGATATCGATATGGCCACACGGCTGGCTGAGGTCTTTGGAAAGCTGTGTCATGAAGCCGGGAAGAAACTGGCCCAGTCGAGCGAAGGCCGTCAGTTGCTGCAACAGATTGCGGAAATCGGCATCGCCAGCATGGGCCGGCATGATAAGTTTTTAGTCATACCAGCCTGGCATCCGCTGCGGCTGTATGAGCGGGGGCAAAAGATCCGCCACACCCACAAGGTCATCGAAGTCCTGTTGCAACACCGCCAGGACAGCGCATTGTCGGACGTTGCCATCGAGAGAATCCTGCAAAATTTCCAGGAACTGATGAGTCTCTGGGGTTATCCCGAGATCGCCTTGAACAAAGAGACGCTGTTTACCTGCATCGAGCACAACGGGGGATACAGTCTGGCGGTGCCGGCCGGGCAGGCAGGGGAATGGTTGAACGATGCCGAAACCCTGGCCGAACAGGCCTGCAATCACTTCATGCAGACGGTCGATGAATATCTGGATTTCAATCCCCATACCGAAAGCCACTTCACCGCTATGCTGTATAACGCCAATGCGAAAAGTCTGCCGTCGATGTTGGCCCGGGGACTTGAGGAACGGATGGTCGCCAACCCAGCTTTCCGATGCAGTCTGCTGATCACCCATCAGGACCGGCAGATCGTGCGGCAGACCTATGCCGACCAGACCGTCCGGTTTCAGAAGGAGGATGTCCGTTCTCCCGCCGCCGGCTTTCTGTCCCATCTTCGGGTCGATATCCGGGAAAACATCGGCAAACGCCATGACCGGGCGGATCTGGTATTTCTCCACGAATCCTTTTTTGTCCAGTCCCGCATCGAATGGGAAGTGCGCCGGGAAGAAACATCGCGGTTACCGGACATTTGCAGCCTCATCTGGCCCAGGCGGCAAAAAGTCACAAGAAGCGAAAACAGTTCTTTGCACTCGATCGTCATCGACCTGATCCCGGACGCACTGCCGGAATATGTGACCCAATTTACCAATTTGTGTTACCTGGCCCAGTGCTCCGGCGCCAAGCTTGAGTTGCACGATCGTGCGATCCCGGTGCGCCGGTTGTCATGGGAAAATGACAGCGCCGATCCAGTCCATGCATTGATCCGCAACGCTCACGAGGCTGGTGCCTGGGTGGTCACCTTCGACCAGGTTGCCAACCGGGCCATGTTGACCGACAATGATATCAAGGTCATCCGCGATGTTCATGTCGGGGGGCTTAACGCCCGGTTTCTGATCAGTTCCAGGGAGCCTTCCGGTGCCATCAAGCGCCATGTCAAGGAGATTTTCGCATCCCTTCAGGTGCGGTCGCCGCATGGCCTCAACACGAAAACCATGGCCAATCGGGTAATCGCGCGCGTCGTGGAAGTTTGTGGCCGGAAGGTTTTGGCTGCAGGACGGCTGTCCCGCACCGCCAAGGAAATCGTCGGGTTGGCAGCAGCCATTGCGCTGGTGCAGGCTGCTGCAAACGGCCAACGTGTGCTGTGGCTTTCGCTGGACGACATTGGCTCTGCCATCGGCATCCGCAACGGCAAGATGGCCGATCTTCTGGCGCTGACGTTACAGGGAACCAGCGATGACCGTTTCCAGATTGCCATCCGGGTGGTCGAGGCCAAATTCGTGAGCGCCCAGTCGGCTGATACGGAAATGAATGATGCGGTCCGTCAGGTCGAGCAGACGATCGAGCTTTTGGCCGCTCATCTGACGCAAATCGACATAGCCCGCCAGGAATGGGGTCTAGCGCTGTCGAGAATCTTGAACACCCGGGAAGAATTCAGCGACTGGAGCCATTCCAGGCACCACCGTCTGCTTGATGCTCTGCAATGCGGCCAGGTGGATTTTTCCCTGGCAGGAATTGTCGTCGTCACCCAGTACGATGACTGCGGCGCCCCACCTATCGAGCGGATATCGTCCCCCGAAACGGAAAACGGTTACCCCGTTTCCGGCTACCGAGTCAGGCAAAACGGACTGATATCGCTCGTGGAACACATGGTCAGCTCAGGAGACGTGATCGATGCGGAGATCCGGAAGTTTGTCGGTATACCGCCGGTCAAACTTGTGTCGCCACTGGATCAGGATTCGTCTATCGCTGGACAAGAACCTGATTCCTCAAAAGCGCCATCCAAACCGCCTGAAGTCCCGAAAACAGGACCGCAACCTGGTGCAATTCAGGCGCCGCCTAAAAAACCAGAGGTCGACAGGCAACCCATAGCGATTCCCCCTACAGCTCAGGAGCCTGTGGAGAAAAATCAGCCGTCAGGGCAGGAAGCTTTGTGGCACAAGCTCCGTGAACTGGCCCGGCAATCCCGGCCGCCGGAAGAACTGGCGCAGGAATTTCAAAAGGCGATGGCTTTGGCCAGGGAGCTGCGCCGGGCGCTGATGGATTTCGGGATGCGCGCCAAGCTGCTGGAAGAGCCTTCTAACCCGGTCATCTGTACCCCCAATGGGGTCATCGTCCGCTTCCAAGGCCACCACACCTTGACGGTCGCCAAGGCCGATGCCAAACGTTCCGAACTGCTGACCACTTACGGTATTCACGTCACCGATGTGCGTCCCGGCAAAGGGGAGGTCGATTTTTTCGTTGCCTACGATGAGCGGCGGATCGTCGATCTGCCTTCCGTGTGGCTTGATGCCGAATGGCCGGATACCAGCCCGAAGCAGCTAACCAGTTTTCTGATCGGTGTCAGAGAGGATACCGGCAAGCCGCTTTGGCTCAATTTGACCCGGGAATGGGGCGGCCATCCGCAACATGCTCCCCACACCTTGATCGCCGGGGAAACCGGCAGTGGCAAAGGGGTTCTGATGCAGAACCTGTTGCTGCAGATGATTGCTCTCAACGAACCACGTCGTCTGCAAATTCATCTGATCGATCCCAAGTTTGGAGTGGACTATGACTGGATTCGGGAAGCACCCCACCTGGTCGGCGGCATTGTGTATGAGCAGGCCGAAGCACAACAACGCATTCATGATCTGGTCGAGGAAATGGAAGCCCGTTATGCCAAAATGACAGCAGCCGGGGCGAGTTCAATCGACATGTACAACCGGATGCAGGCCGACCCCAAAGACCGCATGCCCCGGGTTGTCCTGATGCACGACGAAATGGCGGATTGGATGGCCGGCTGCGGGGAATATCGCAAGGCGGTGACCGCCGAAATGCTTCGAATTGCAGCCAAGGGGCGGGCCTGTGGTTTTCATGTTTTTATGATTACACAGCGGGCTACCCAGGATGCCGTACCGGTACATGTGCGCGACAACCTGGGCAATCGGCTCTGTCTGAAGGTGGCCTCCGAAGCCAGCTCCAAGCTGATCCTTGGCTGTCCGGGCGCCGAACGGCTTCTGGGAAAAGGGCATCTGGCCGCCAATCTCAACGGTGATGTGCCGCCGGGACAGAACTACTATGTGGCCCAGGTTCCCTATGCCGATCCAAACGCACTCAGAGACTTGGCTTTGGCAGCGATCACGGCGTGGAGAAAGACGGTTTGATCCGCCATGCTTGGCAAGCGTGTCGGCGATTATCTGTATTTTCATGTTGACAGCTTGCCGCATTTTGATGAGGAGTTTCGAAAACACTGTCAGGCTGCGGCCACCCTGGTAGGCATCACCCTTGGCATCCATGCTCACGTCATTCGGATTGAAGCCAACAGCAAATCCTCAGTCGCCCTGCTGGCCTATCCCGATTTCTTCGACGATCCCTTTCCAGCTTTGCAGGAAAGCTGGCTGATCGACCTGGAGGCCGGCACTGTCCGGCACCGTTCCTACGTCCAATCGGACAATCCCCCGATCCTGCACCGCAAGGAGCTTTTGCTGCCACCGGACCATCCCAGACGGGCGGAATTCGCCGCCCTGACCCAAATGGCCGAAGCCATCGGTCTGTTCGATGATCCCAAACGCATCGGTTACCGCAAGCAGTGGCTGGCCTTGATCGAGGCCAAGGACTATCGGATCCAAGGTCACACGCTGGTGCCTGTTGGCAATTGCGAACAAGAGGATGATGCCGGAACGAAAGAATCCAGTGAGCTGCATTTGTCCACCGCGGCTTGGCAAACCCAACGGCATCGCACCGCGCTGGTCCGCTACGGCTTTTCCGCTCCCATTCAGTCCCTGGCCCGTCATGGCTTCCTGGACGGGACATGGACCTTGCTCGATTACGGCTGCGGCCGCGGCGATGATGTGCGCGGCTTACGGGAAAACGGCATCGAAGCCTGGGGCTGGGATCCCTACTATGCCCCCGACGAACCGCTCCAGCCAGCCGACATCATCAATCTGGGCTTCGTCATCAACGTCATCGAGAATATTGATGAACGGGCCGAGACCCTTAGACGGGCCTTCTCCTTGGCCCAGCGCTTATTGGTAGTCTCGGTCATGCTCGCAGACCAGAACACGGGCGGCCAGCCGTTCCGCGACGGCATCCTGACCGCCCGCGGGACCTTTCAGAAATACTACACCCAAAGGGAAATCCGGGATTTCATCGAACAGGTATTGGGGGAATCTCCGATCCCAGTCGCTCCAGGGGTGCTTTATATCTTTCGCGACCAGGATGCCGAGCAGCGCTTTCTAGTGAACCGTTACCGGCGGCAAAGTTTGGCGTTGCGCCAACCCAGCCCTTTGTTGCGAAAGCCCCCATCAAAAAGAAGTCGCCAAGAGCGCAAGTATCTGGAATACCAAGATCCCTTGGATCGGTTGTGGGAACGGTGGTGTCAATTGGGCCGCAAGCCCCATCCTGACGAGGTAACGGATCTCGACGTGCTTCGGAAAGGTTTCGGCTCTCTAGGCAGAGCGTTAGGGTTTCTGGCCCGCTACCGGGATTTAGAAGAAATTGAAAAGGCACGCCACGCCCGCATCGAAGATCTGACAGTCTATTTCGCCCTCTCCCAGTTCGAGGGCCGCAAGCCTTACCGCCATCTCGAACCCACCCTGAAACGGGACATCAAAGCTTTTTTCGGCAGCCATACCGCAGCTTTGGAAGCGGGAAAAACGTTGCTGTTCCAAATCGCCGACAGCGAATTGATTTTAAAAGCCTGTCGCCAGGCGGCCGGGCAGGGCCTCGGTTGGCTGGAAGAGAACCGCTACCTGCAACTGCACACCAGCTTGGTGGAGCGCCTACCGCCGATCCTGCGGGTCTATGTGGGCTGTGCCGCTGCCCTCTACGGGGATGTGACTCATGCTGACCTCGTCAAAATTCACATCCAGTCTGGCAAGCTGACCCTGATGCGCTTCGATGATTTCGAGGGCAAGGCTCTGCCCCGCATGATCGAGCGGATCAAGATCAAGCTCAGAGACCAGGACATTGACTTTTTTACCTACGGCGATGCCTATCCGGCACCATTCCTGTATCACAAGTCCCGCTACATCAATGAGGCGTTCCCCCATTACCCCGAACAGGTGGCTTTCGAAGGACATCTCGACAGCCTTGGCCTGTTCGACTTTTCTGGCTACGGGCCGCCACCGGACCGGTTTCTCCAAGTCCTGGAGGAAAATCGCTGGCAGATCGAGGGATTTCATCTGAAGCGATCTGCAACCATTCCGCCACTCGATGCCCCTTGCGGCCGCTATCTGACCTTCCGGGACCTGATCGAATGCGGAGAGACCTGGCGGCAGACTCGAATCGACAATCGGCCGAAGCAACCGGAAAGCTACAATGCACTCCACGATTTGGCCATCCACGTTCTCGACCCGCTGATCGACTACTTCGGCATGATCCGACTGACATTCGGGTTCTGCTCTCCGGCACTAGCCAGGAAGATTCCAGGCAGAATCGATCGTAAACGGGACCAACATGCTGCCTGGGAACGGAACCGGCTTGGCAACCTTATTTGCCCGCGTCTAGGGGCCGCGGTCGATTTTGTAGTCGAAGACGAAAGTATGTTGGAAGTGGCCAAATGGATCGTGGCCAACACCCCCTTCGACCGATTGTATTTCTACGGCGACGACCGTCCCATCCATGTCAGTTACGGTCCCGAACACAGCCGCCGGGTCATCTGGATGCGCTGCACCGCATTCGGAAAAATCCTGCCCCAACGGGTGTCGTCCCTCGAATCCTTGGGTTAATACCCCGGCACCGGAATAGCCCTGGACAGGCTGTAGGTTTCCCCCGCAAATGCGGTTTCTTTTATCCGTTTACCTCCTGCTTACCCCCAAATCCGGAGTCATTCACGAAATGGGTGGATTCAGGGAAGGAAATAACCCCCAAAAACACGTTTTTTCTATCCCCGTCCGAGAACGTTCTTACCAGAAAATGGTGGCCGTAGTTTGAACGTTATCGGTTCGGAGTGTTCGCAGTGTCTCATACAGTATCTGGTTTGCCTGAGTTGGTTCGAGTGAGGACGTTATGCGTTGCGTTAGGGATTAGCCGATCGACTCTCTACAAATGGGTGAGGGAGGGGAGGTTTCCACCCCCGGTCCGATTCGGGCCGCGTTTCACGGCTTGGCGGCGAGTCGACGTGGAGCGCTGGCTTAACGAAGCGTCTGCCCATGGCAATCGGGATTGAGGGGGGGAGCCATGGGTACTCAGATCGCACATAGCAAGTTGCCACATCATTTCTCCCGTTTCAAACGAGTCGCGCAGGTTGCCCAGGGCCGCTGGCCGGAGATTCTCACTCGCCTGGGCATCGACGCCGCCCACCTGACCAACCGCCACGGCCCGTGTCCCGGCTGTGGCGGCAAGGACCGCTTCCGGTTCGACGACCGGGACGGTCGGGGAACCTGGATATGCGGCGGCGGTGGCGAGGAACAGGCCGGCGACGGCTTCCAACTGCTGGAACACGTTCACGGCTGGAGCCGTTCTGAATCACTTCAAGCCGTGGCCGAGGTCCTGGGGCTGACCGAGGACGCGGAACCGCCACCCCGGAGGCCGGCCCCCAGACCCGCCAGGGACGACCGCCAGGCCAAACGGGCCCGCGCCGCCGAACTGGCGCGGCAGGTCCTCGAGGGCGCCCCACCAGCCAATCCGAACCACCCCTACCTGACCCGCAAACAGGTCAGGCCACCCGAGACCCTGCACCAGATGCCGGTGGAGAAGCTGCGGGCGCGGCTCGGCTACTGGCCCAAGGCCGGCGGCAAACGCCTGGAAGGCGATGTGCTCATCGCCCCGGTTGGGAACTGGGACGGCCTCACCGCCCTGGAAATGATCGACGGTGCCGGCCGCAAAGCC
>Ga0256841_1001497_pt1 | contig 20067 bp, 22 predicted proteins | sample 356308metaG_FD_185971 | JGI IMG/M metagenome (GOLD analysis project Ga0256841, IMG submission 185971) | Hydrothermal vent microbial communities from Mid Atlantic Ridge, Atlantic Ocean - 356-308 | ecosystem: Environmental > Aquatic > Marine > Hydrothermal vents | place: Atlantic Ocean: Mid... | reverse complement strand
CCCACAATCTCTTTTGCGGACAATGTCGGGTCACCCACAGGCAGTTTGTTAATATCAATTATTCCTCCCGACTCTTCAACAAGCTCCGAAAGAGAGTTCAGATGTCCGCCTGCACCATGGTCATGAATTGATATGATAGGATTTTTATCCATCTCGCATAAAGCCCTGATAGCGTTTGCCACTCTTTTTTGCATTTCGGGGTTGGAGCGCTGCACGGCATTAAGTTCAATGGCATTGTCGTATTCCCCTGTTGCAACCGAAGATACAGCACCGCCACCCATTCCGATGCGATAGTTATCTCCGCCCATCACAATAATCCTCTCACCCTTTTCCGGATGTCCCTTTTGACTATCCTCCTTTTTCCCGAATCCGACACCGCCTGCAAGCATAATTACCTTGTCGTAACCGAATTTTTTCATAGCGGTGAATTGCTCAAATGTAAGTACGCTACCACAGATAAGCGGTTGACCGAATTTATTCCCGAAGTCGCTGGCACCGTTGGAGGCTTTTATCAGAATTTCTTCGGGTGTTTGATAGAGCCATTTTCGGGGTGATGTAAACCTTTCCCAGCTACGGTTTTCTTCAGTACGCGGATAAGAAGTCATATAAACGGCTGTTCCGGCAAGTGGCAGGCTTCCCTTACCACCTGCCATCCGGTCACGTATCTCTCCCCCCAAGCCTGTGGCAGCTCCGTTGAAAGGCTCAACCGTAGTCGGGAAATTGTGAGTTTCGGCTTTTAAGGATATAACCGTATCAATCTTTTTAACACCGAAAAAGTCCGGCTTATCTTGTGTTGCCGGTGCAAATTGCTCTGCAGAGGGACCTTCGATAAAGGCAACATTGTCTTTGTATGCCGATACTATCTTGCCGGGATATTCTTTTGATGTTTTCTTTATAAGAGTAAACAGTGTTTCAGGCATCTCTTCACCGTCAATTATGAATGTTCCGTTGAAAATCTTATGCCGGCAGTGTTCGGAATTAACCTGGGAAAATCCGAAAACCTCGCTGTCGGTAAGCTGCCTGCCGAGACGCTTGCTCAAATCTTCGAGATATGCTATTTCATCATCATTAAGGGCAAGACCTTCCCGCTTATTGTAAGTCTTTATGTTATCAATAAAAATAACAGGCTCGGGTTCCTTGTCAACACGGAAAATATTTTGGTCTAACCCGCGGTACAATGCCTGTAACATCGGGTCAAAGTTAGCCTTATAATCCTTCTGTTTAAAAAACGCCTCAATACGTTTTATACCCTCAATACCCATATTCACAGTTATTTCAACGGCATTAGTGCTCCACGGAGTTATCATCTCCTTCCGCGGACCCGTGAAAAAACCTTCAAGAGATTCGTTGTCAATGTGTTCGGCGCCGCCGAAGAGCCATTTAAGTTTGTGAATTGTTTGCTGCGAAAATTTTTCAGCAGTTTCAACTGCATAAAATACACCGTTACCGGAATTGAAGAAATGAATCATTATTAATAATTTTATAAAAAAGATCCCTAATTTTTTTGCAAATGTAGGAATGTTACCGGAAGAAAAGCAGCTAATTTTGTTGCAATTTATTCACAAAAGAAATCCCTATAATACGCTAATTTTTCCTCTTTCGGGATTTAACAATGAATTCCTTTTCGTGGGATTTAGTGTCATTTGAGTTTTCGTGTTCTTATTTTTTTCACCACGAAAACACAAAAACCACAAAACCTTTTCATAAGAAGTCTTATGCTCGGGATTACAAATCCCAAGGATATTCAATTTCGGATTAGGCCGGCACACAATGCGGCGCTGACCTGCCCCTGCCCCTGCCCGTACGGTCAGGCGGGCGTCCGGTCAGGCGGGAATCAGAAAGAGACCGAAATGCGAGACCGTGTCATTCAAAGGGCTGTTCGGGATTTCCCAATCCCGAACCCGATATTTTGAGGATTTGCAATCCGGCAAAGAAAAATAATCAAAAAAATCTTTATCTTTGCCCGTATGAACCGCAACAGTACAAGCAGCATATTGCCCGCACCTGATAAAAATTTCACGCATCTTTTCGATTCGCAGAGCTTATCAACACCATACGGTAATACGGGCGGCTTCACATCCGCCGACGGCAGTTTTTACACCAACGACCAATTGGCTGCAGAAGGGTGGGCACACCGCAAAGCAAGACAAGATGAATTGGAACAAGGTGATTACAATAATACGGATATGATAGCCGCCGTTGATTTTAGTCAAAGACTTATGAATGACCTGATGAATGCAGGTGCTTACGGGATGATGAATGATGGGCCGGGAAGCGATAAATATAATTTGGTTTTCCCCGAATCTGTTAATTTACATGACAAGGATGTAATTAATGAATTGTTGGGGTGGGCAAAATTTATTTATGAAAACGATATTAGAGATATCTCAATTGGAAGAATTATTAATTTTCTCACTTTAAAAAAGAGTGATAAGAAATTTGGAGTTAGATACTCGGGATTTTTAAGGTATGCAAATGGGTGGGCAAAATGGAGTACTCAAGGTTTACCAAAAATTAAACAAAGAAAACTTGTTATGGGTGTTGACCCTATAGCAATGCCAGACGGCAATGGAGGATATACTAAATTTTCAATTGTATTTGAAGGATATCCTATATATTCAGACACCTATTTTGTAAATTTATTTGAAATAGTATTTGATAGTTATGAAACATTTGAAAAAGCTTTTAAAACTGTTTTTGGGAATCAAAAACCATACTTTATTGAAGGTAGATAAGAAGTATATTTTCATAATCTTATTTATTAGTTGCAGCAGTCATCAAAAAAATATAACAATTGATTTTTCTAAATTAAGAAAAATAAATCCAATCATTGATGAAGCAGGATGGAAAGTTGTAAAAACTGAAAAGTGGTCAAATACAATAGAATACACTTTACAGAAAAAAGAAAAGGATACAAATGAATTATTAGTTTTTCAAAAATTATTATATGATTCTATTTTTAACCCGGGAGATGTTAAATATGGATTGGTTATCTTTCAGAAGAAATTTAAAGATAAAAAATTTGGTTATGTAGTTAGTTTTGGAAGCGACACAAACTATTATTATAAGTATTATTTGGATAGACCGGATAGTATGATTTTTATTGTAGGAAAATATCTATATTTGGCTTATTATCATAAACTATCAAAAGTACAAAAAATGTATTTTTTTGCTCATAAAGATTCACTAAAAAAAATTAGAGGTAATGATTTGCCAGACTTACCAAACGAAAGAAAAAAATAATATTATTTTCTTTTACCGAACTCTTATTACCAATTTTACTATTCCTGATATAATACTATCAGTATTTAAAGCCCCTGTGAAATGTTATTAAAAAATCCTTATCTTTGCCCGTATGAACCGTTTTAGTGTAAGCGACATATCGTACACGGTACCGATTAGTAATACGGGCGGCTTCACATCCGCCGACGGCAGTTTTTATACCAACGTCCAATTGGCCGCTAAAGCGTTGGCACATCGCAAAGCAAGACAAGATGAATTGGAACAAGGCGATTATAATAATACGGATATGATAGCTGCCGTTGATTTTAGTCAAAGACTTACGAACGACCTATTGAGTGCAGGTGCTTACGGGTTGATGTATTACGGACCGGGTTTGGGCGACCCGCCGGATTTGATTCCTTTTGGCGGTGTTATGTTTTATACTGAAAATGGAGATTTGTTATATTCTTCCGGCAAGGGAAATAGGATTATAATTTATTCAATTAGTTCAAAGAATGTTGAAACTTTATTAAATGCTATAAATGCTTATAAAAAGTATTGGTCACAAAAAAGGCCTTGCATAAATTGTGATAATGAATATAACAACCCAGATTTTTTCCAAAATTTAGCAAATAAATATGGTCTCAATTCATACAGCGTTATAGCAGGTTATGGATATACTGGAAATCCATATGTTTTCGGTTATATTAATGCACCTTGGTATATGTATGCTGCCGCGACTGCTACATTTGCAGGAGAAGGATTTGCAGCAGGGTATAACTCCGGAAGAGCATATAATCAATATGGAAGATGGGGATACGAAGGATTTTCAAATCATTATAACACTTCTTTAAATTATGGAATTCAAAATACATGGTCAAATTATTTTGGACTTAAAAAATTTGAACCTTGGTGGTAAAATACTCTAGCTATGTTAATTGATTTTCAAAATTGGAAAATTAAAATGTGTGAATGGGCCAATTCTATTCATTTTACTTGTAAAATAATAAAACATATTTCTGTTGGAAGTGTAGGAGATTCATATACTGTAGAAATAACAGGCAAATATGATGAAATTGGTTTAATAAAAGTAAACCAAAATGCCGGAGGGAGTGATATTGAAGTAGTTCCGTCTTTTCTTTGGTGCGAATATTTTAATAAAAAACTAATAAATTTTGATTTGTCGTTGTTTCATAAAGATTTTTTAGACCGTCTATTAAATACTGGTAAAATAAAATCGGGAAACAAAATATTTGATAAAACATTTGGTGTATTATCATCCGACAAACATTTGGCTGATAAAATATTAAGTGATAGCGGAATTCAATCCATATTTTTGAAAAACAGACTATTAATTCTTAATGTAAATAAAAAAGAATCGGTAATAACCTTTAAAAATATGGCAACAGGTTTATATGAAATTAAAGAACTTGATAATATGTTAAACGATTTTATTTATATTCTTAGAATTATTAATAACATATTATTTTTATATAATTCACAAAGGTTTCCGAAGAATTAGTTTTTGTTTAGTGTGGCTAAAGAATATTTTTAATGAAAGTTTGTTAAAACTTTAGTATGTTGAAATAAATTACTATATATGTAGCTAAGTTATAAATAGATAAAAGATGTTTATTCAGCGTATTCCCAACCCGATATTTTTAGGATTTACAATCCTGCAAAGAGAAAAATTTAAAAAAATCCTTATCTTTGCCCGTATGAACCGTTACGGCTGGCTTATGAGCAATATTATGAACACTACCGGTGATTGGGGTTATATGGTAAATCAAGCCAATGAAGCCCCGCAGGGTGCCGCACGCTTTAACTTCGACAACCTCAATATGGATCAGATAAAAAGTCAATCTTCCGTTTGGCTTAGTACATTTACGGTAGTTGGTGAAAGAAGCCGGGGGGATGAGAGTGGCAAGGCTGGCGGGGGTGATGGATGGGTATTTGGGCAATCAATTGATATTACACTCCGTACAATTCAGTGAGAAAAAAACAGAAAAATATCATCCTGATATTTATAAAAATCAAAACGAAAAATTAATTAATTTTGTGGAAAAATTACTTATGCCGACGGTTATAGTCATAAAAGGTTATCGGTTTTTCTTTTATAGCAACGATCATGATCCTGTACATATTCATATTGAGAAAGATAATAAAACGGCTAAATATAACTTGTATCCTATTGAACTTGTGAAATCCAAAGGATTTAACGCTTCTGAACTTAAGACAATAGGAATAATAATTGAAAATAATATTGAATTTTTAAAAGAAAAATGGAATGAATACTTTAACGATAAATAAATCAAGGAATGCAGTAAACGTAAAATTTACCAGCACAAAAATGACTATTTTGCTTGAAGATGGCAGAGAGGTGTCCATTCCATTGGAATGGTTTCCAAAATTGAGAAAAGCCACAGTCGAACAATTGAAAGATTGGAGATTTATAGGGGCTGGTGAAGGAATCCGCTGGGAACAACTTGATGAAGATATTTCCGTTGAAAAATTGTTAGACTGATAGCAGGTGAAGTTTCTTAGCTAAAAACAAACAAAGTTTGCTATCCGTCAACAAAAAGTAACTACGAAGAATTACATTTTCAGGATTTAATAACCAATTTCTTTTGTGGGATTTAGTGTCATTTGTGTTTTAATTTTTTTTACCGTAAAAACACAAAAACCACAAAACCTTTTCATAAGAAGTATGCTTATAGTCCGGCATTTCATTTTTCGACAAATCCATCATTTATCTTTCCGTTCAGAGAAGATTTAGAGGGGCTAAAAAACAGGCGAATAATAATAAAACCGTCCTTTTGTCGGCATGCCGACAGACATTCCTTCCTCGCCGCAGTAATTTTGCAGCAGTTAAAATAAATTATTCATTAAAATAGGAGACACTATTATGAAAAAGACGATTATTATTCTTTTTATGGCTGTTATGCTTGTCAGTTCATTAACACAAGCACAGGTACAGATTACCAACACGGATACTTATTATACCCGTGATCAGATGCTTTTGGCAAATGAAATCAACGAAAGCGGCGAACCTTTTGCCGAGGCACTCGGTTACAATCTTGATGACCTTGACCCTTTCGTTTTGAACACTCCCGATTCAATTTCTTATACTCTTGGGATTGAGAATTACGAATACTCTCGTTATCAGTTGGGAACGGTTATTTCGCGTTCGGGCATTGGACTGCATATGATGTGGTCACCTGTAATTATGATGATGGCTGCCAATGAGCCTGATGATTTTGACGGTTCTTTTACAGGTGAGCCTAACGGTTACAAGGAAGATGATGAACTAATCAAGAACATTATGCATTTCAGTATGCTTGCAAACCAGATGCCGCCGGCACATCCCTGGCCCCAGTATGCAGAGTTTATCAGCGGCGATCCTCATCTGCCACAACCCATTGATCCTGATAATTTTATGCACGACTTCTCCACGCTACGCTGGGATCGTAGTCTTATGGACAAAACATTAAATCCCGGAGCTATGGGACAAACACTTATGAAGCAATACCTATGGGCACAGGATATGCTCAGTGCTTTTCACGATTCCATCAATGAAGGAATTGAACCAAACGGAACAATAACTCCGGATTCGACAAACGGACGCTTCGATCCTTACAACAATGTATTTTACGGCGGTGATAATGCCGACGGTTTTATAGGGCAGGTTTTGACGGCGGAAGCTATCAACAAGGTTATGTTTATGATAACAACACTTGCCTATGACGGTTCCGATCTCGGAATGGTTGATCCCGCAACTTATGACCCTGCTAACGGAATCAAATATTTTGCTTCCGGAATTGCAGTAACCGAAGGAATGGTAATTGACGGCCTTCCTCCAAAAGCGGATTCATTTACGGTCACCGATGCAACAAGCGAGCTTTTCGACCAGTTGTCTTTCCTTTGGGGTACCCTCAATTTTAAGAATATGATGGATCCCAACAACTCAAGCGATCCCGCCCACCGTGCTTATCACAGTGTGTTTGACGGCGATCCTTTCCCGGCAGCTATGTCGCAAACCGGAATGCCAGGCCCTTTTGACTTGATGATGGGTACAAGCAAAGTTATTTTTATGAACCTGATGGCAATGCACTTTAACGGTGAACAGGGAACATTCGTTGACGAATCAACTCTTTCGGGAGGAGCTCCTCAGCCGGGAAATCAAATTTCAACCGTCAATGCGGGATACGTTACAATGGTACTGGCAAAGATGGCTGAAGAATTTGCAGGTACACCACTTGAGCCGATGGCTGTTTCAGCTGTCAATGCTCAGGCATCTTTTATTGTAAACAGTTTACAGGATAACTCCGGCGGTTTTTACAATTCATATACATTGGGAACGGGACACGATGCCGATGCCAAACTTGCCGTTTCGCAAGCTGCCGCTGCACGCGGACTCTATGCCGCTTATGTCTTGACATCCGACAATCAATATCTTGAAGCTGCCAACGAGGCCTATATGTTCTTAAGAGACAACTTTTATTCGGCATCCGAAATGGCATTTAAAACCGAACTCGGAAACAATATGGCAACCTATACACCGGCAAATTTTGCAATTATCGCAGGTGCTTTAAGAGAAGCCAATCTTGTGGGCGGATATGACGATGCTCCGGCAATTTATGTACGTTTTTTCAAAAAAGTAGCCAACGCAATGCAATTATCCGAAGCTTTTGCTACAGGTGAAGCCGGTAATGACTCCGACGGCGACGGTATTCCTTTTATTCCGGAACAACCTGATAACCTGCCTCCGGTATTTGCAACCGAAGCCACTTTGGATATCACAACAGGAATCAATGAAAGCAATAGTGATTTTATCAATAGTTACTCGGTTTCAAACTATCCCAATCCTTTCAGAGGTACTACAACTATCGGTTTTAACCTTGAAAAGGCAACAAATATTTCAATTGATGTTTACGGAATGGACGGCAGATTCATAGAAACAATTGTTAAGGAGAGATTAGATGCCGGCAGAAATGAGATAAGATGGAATGCACAAAACAGACAACCCGGTATTTATTACCTGAGGTTTAAAGCAAATGATACTGTGCTTGGTGTTAAAAAAGCGGTATTGCTAAAATAGTTCTCTTATTTTATCACTTTTCCCTGGCTAATCTCAGGTAATTTGGCAGGTGGACGCTAAGGTGTTCACCTGCTTTTTATAATTTATCATATTGCTTTATCAAAATCCTTTTTCTGTCATATAGAATAATACCCTTTTTCTCAAGGTCGTTCAATGTGGAAGTTACGGTCTGACGGGTTGTAGCAGTCAGGTTTGCTATCTCCTGGTGAGTGAGGTTAAGGTTTACCGATTTTTCATCTCCGACATCCCTGCCGTGTTCGTCGGTAAGATCTTTAATAAAACTACGGATACGCTCAGGTGCGCTTTTAAACCAAAGAGACTCAAGCCTTGCCTGTATTTTTCGTAATCTAAAGCCTATTATCTTAGTGATACTAAGATTCAACCTTGAATTGCTCTGCATAAACTCACTAAACTCATTCACATCAATACTGCAAACGAGAGCATCCTCTGTGGCTTCCGCTATCTGCTTTCTCTCTCCCTGACCCGTTATGGCAAGCTCCCCGAAAATCTCTCCTTGTCCGAGAATAGCGTGTATCATCTCCTTACCGTCTTCCGACACCGAAGATATTTTCACCTTTCCCTCTTTTAAAAAATAGATTGTATTTGACTTTTCATAAGGCAGATATATGACCTCGTTTTTGTGGCAGTTTCTCATCCTTGTTCTTTCGTTAAGTTTCATCATCTCTTCTTTTGACAATGCCTTCAGGATGTTGAAGTTTTCGAGATACCATAATTTTTTACCGGAGTTATCCATAGTTCATCAGGGATTTTTTACAAAAATAGCGGAAAATTTAACATAAATTTAAAATTAATCATTTAAAAAATGAATTACTTTCGCACGCTCAAAATTTTGTAAATGAAATTAATAAATTAAAAAACAGATAATTATGAAAAACGAAGTAAATGAAAAGTTGGTTAAAAGTTGCAATGATGCTCTTGCAACCATAAAAAAGATCAATATTGAAGATTATTCCGAACTAAGTTCAAAACTTGAGTGGTGTATCGGAAGTTATCAGCACGACAAAAATCCAGCGGGGCTTATTGAGTACGGCACTTTGGCCTTAAAAGCACTGAAACAATACAAGTCGAAAAATCCACGTAAAGTGAACAAAAAGATTATTGAAAATCTTGAGAAAGTTATTGGAAATTATTCAAAGAATTAATCTTTGTGCAAAATACATAGTTGTAAAGCCGGCAAAATATTTGCCGGCTTTTTTTTCTAAAAAACATCTTTTATTTGCTACATTTGTAATGATTTCCTTTCTTTGTCGTTTCATTTGATAATGAAAAAATTTTTTTTATCCGTATATGAAACACCAATCGGAATATCAAACTGATAATCAAAAGATAGAGGTGCTCAGGAAAACGAAAGTTTTCTCGGAAACCGAGGAGTCGGTGTTAGCAGAAATCTCCGCCGGACTTCAGGAAATCAGTGTTCGCCGTAATCATAATATTTTCAAAAAAGGAGATGAAGGTGATGCGATGTACATCATAAAAAGCGGTAGTGTACGTGTTCACGACGGAGGCCATATCCTTTCGAGGCTCTTCCCGGGTCAGGTTTTCGGTGAGTTTGCCCTGTTTGACAAAGAATCGCGTTCGGCCTCCGTAACTGCTGACGAACCGACCGTTTTATACAGACTTAGTCAGGATAATTTTTATGAAATAATGGCTGAAAAAGCGGAAGTGACAAAAGGAGTACTGAAAAAAGTCATCCGAAGGATAAGGGAAATGAACGTGCTGGAGAGTAAGCTTGCCAAAAGTTATCTGAAGATTTTGAAACAAAAACAAGAAATTGAAGAGCAACATAAAAACATCCTTGATCAAAAAGCCGAACTTGAAATTGCGAATAGGAAACTAACCGCTCTCAATGAGGAGAAAAACCGCCTTATCAGTGTTGTGTCACATGGCTTGCGCAATCCACTGACAAGTAGTCTTATTGTAGTTGACCTGATTGAAAATGATTCTGATAATCTTACAAGTGATCAAAAAGAATATGTACATTTGCTAAACGACGGTTTACACCGTATGAACAGTATGATAAATCAAACCCTTGATATTGACACCATCCAACTGCAACGCAGCAATCTGAAAATAGAAAGGGTCAATCTTGCGGAGATATTAAAACAGGTAGAAAAAAGTTTTAAGTATGCATTAAAAATAAAAAAACTGACCCTGGAATTAAAAACAGAGGATTTATATGCCGAAGTTGACCGCAATTTCATCTTTCTCATCTTTGACAATATTGTATCCAATGCGGTGAAATTTTCTCCGGCCGAATCAAAGATTCATATAGAATTATTCCGTTCGGGAGAGAGAGCAAGAATTGAGATAAGCGACGAGGGCCCGGGTATAAGCCGGGAAGCGTTGAAAATACTGTTTGACAAACCGCAGGCACATGGCAGGTCAAAAGATAAAACAGGCCTGTCAATTGTTAGAAAATATGTGGAGGCAATGAACGGTAACTTTGAAGTTATTTCAAATCAGGATAGGGGAACAACTTTTGTTGTGTCATTTCAAACTTAAACGGATGTTAACGGTTTTATCGCCGCTTTTACCTTTAAACTTTCTTTCTGCCTTGTAAGTTTATCTTTTGATACTTTTACATCTTTATCAAGTTGCGATTACGGCATAAATCAGTGTTATCAAAATTATCTTATTTTTGCAAATTCTAAAAAAGTGTTTACGAAGAATTTAAACATGGATATTAAACGTACATTTGACTTATTGCCACGATATAAAGCCCGGTTCAGACCCAAAGATGATGTATTGGCAGGAAAAGTTGACGGGAAATGGGTAAAATATTCCATTGACGATTACATTGAAGCTGCAAATAATATCAGCTATGCTCTTTTGAAATCGGGAATAGGAAAAGGAGATACAATAGCCACAATAACTACAAACCGTCCGGAATGGAATTTTCTGGATATGGGCATTGCGCAAATTGGAGCCATACACGTCCCTATATATCCTACAATCAGTGAATCGGACTACGAGTATATCCTGAAACATTCCGGTGTAAAGATGGTCTTTATCGAAGGAAAAGAGCTATTACGAAAAATTGAAAATATTCTACCGTCAATAACCTCAATTCAAGAGGTTTATACATTCAAAAAGATTGATATTGTAAAACCTTTGGAGGACTTTATAAAACTTGGAAAGGAGAATGCCGTCCCTGCACAACTTGAGGAGATAAAAGGGGCAATAAAACCTGAGGACACGGCAACTCTTATCTACACATCCGGCACAACCGGCAACTCAAAAGGTGTTACCTTGTCGCACAATAATTTCATTAGTCAGGTAAAGGACCTCTTTCATATTTTTCCTGTTGACGATACCTGTAAATGTTTGAGTTATCTGCCTGTGAGCCACGTTTACGAAAGGACCAATCTCTATGTTTACCAGTATCTTGGAGTTTCAATATATTATGCCCAGAATATGGGTACAATAGCGGACAATTTAAAAGAGATTAGCCCCGAGATGCTTACCACCGTACCGCGCCTTCTCGAAAAGGTGTATGATAAAATCGTTGCAAAGGGAATGAAACTGAAAGGTGTAAAGAAGAGTTTGTTTTTTTGGGCATTGAATCTCGGTTTAAAATATGAAGTTGACGGTAAGAACGGCTGGTTTTACGAAAAAGAGCTTAAACTTGCCAATAAGTTGATATTCAGCAAATGGCGTGAGGCTCTCGGCAATAATATGCGTGTAATCGTCTCGGGTGGTGCCGCTCTGCAGCCGCGTCTTGCAAGGGTTTTTACTGCCGCACAAATACCTGTTCTCGAAGGCTACGGACTCACGGAAACATCTCCTGTTATTGCCGTAAACACAATGGAGCCCGGCGGATTACAATTCGGAACCGTGGGTAAACCGCTGAAAAACGTTACCGTAAAAATAGCTGATGACAGTGAAATACTTGTCAAAGGCCCGAATGTAATGCAAGGATATTACAAAGACCCTGCTATGACAAAAGAAGCCATTGACAAAGATGGCTGGTTCCATACCGGAGATCAGGGAAGAATAGAGCCTGAAGGTCATTTGAAAATAACAGGACGGAAAAAGGCGATATTTAAAACTGCAATGGGTAAGTATATCAGTCCCGAACATATTGAGAATAAGTTTGTGGAATCACCATTCATTGATACGATACTGGTTGTGGGTGAAAATCAAAAATTTGCAGCGGCTCTTATAGTGCCGGATTTTCTGTTTTTGAAATCTTGGTGTGCAAAAAAAGGCATTAAATATACGTCAAACTCCGAAATGATAAATAATCCGGAGGTTGTTAAACGATTCAGGCAAGAGGTGGCCGAATACAATAAAAACTTCGGCAGCTACGAGCAAATCAAAAAGTACAAACTTCTTGACAAAGAGTGGACTATCGAAACACGTGAGCTTACCGCAAATCTGAAACTTCGCAGAAAATATATCTATGAAAAATATGCCGCGGAGATTGAAGGGTTGTTTAGATAGTTCTCTTTAAAAACTTTACAACGTTTAAAATGAATCTTTTGGTGATATTTTTATTTTCTTTCTAAAATAAAAAAACATTATTATCTTTGCATAATCAATAGTTAAACAAAGGAAACAAGTATGGTTACCAGAGATATAATAAAAAAAGAAATAGACAAGGTTCAGGAAGATAACTTAACAGCATTATATAATATTATTAAGGTTTTTGAATTACCAAAGGGATTGATTATTAATTCTTCAGAGATAAAACCGGAGATTGGTAATTCAACTTTGATTGAACCCGATTGGGGTACTTTTATTAATGAAACTTATGGTAGTTTAAAAGACGACCCGATAAAACGAGGGCCACAGGGTGAATATGAAATTAGGGAAGCTATATAATGATGAGATATTTACTTGATACAAATACTTGCATTAAATTTTTAAATGGCCGTTCTGAGAATATCAGAAAAAATTTGGAATTGAAACATCCACACGATATTTTTTTATGTTCAATTGTGAAAGCTGAATTATATTTCGGCTCAATGAAAAGTTTATATCCTAAAAGAAACCTGGAAATACAAAAAAAATTTGTTAATAACTTTATTTCTCTGCCTTTCGACGACAAATCAGCAGTTGTTTATAGCCAAATTCGAACTTACTTGGAACAATCGGGAACACCAATAGGACCTAATGATTTGCTTATCGCATCCATTGCTTTAGCTAATGAATTAATTCTTGTTACTAACAACACACGTGAATTTTCAAGAATTAAGAATTTACATATTGAAGACTGGGAAAGATAACTTATTTGAGTTATACCTTTACATAAATACCGGCTTTCAACATTTAAACGTCGGCTAATACCTGACGATCAATATTCAGCGAAAAATTGCCGGGAAATTTAGGAACGACATCTTTGTACATTTCATTGAGTTGTTGCATTACCTTATTAACATCGCTAAGGTCAGTTATAACACCTTTTACACCAATCTCCTTTTTTTTGTAATCAAGGTACAGGGCAACAATCGGAACATTAGCCTTACGGGCAATATAGTAAAATCCTTTTTTCCATTTTGAAACCTTTTTCCTGGTTCCTTCCGGTGCTATAATAATATGAATTTCATCCTTTTGCGAAATCAATTCGGCAATCTGGTCAACGTAACTCGTATTGGCTTTCTTTCTGTCTATGGGTATTGCCCTGACAGCTCTGAAAAGAATGTTAAGCGGGAAAACAAAGAGTTCCTTTTTGGCCAGAACATTGTATTTCAACCCGATCTGATTAAGATAAAGTTTGCCGATGAATGAATCCCAATTGCTTGTGTGGGGGACAAATATGGAAACCGATTTTTTTATATCGGGGAATTTATTCCCTATTTTCCAGCCCATCAGATTTTCATATATAAACCCCGAAAGTGTTTTCATTTTACCGATACGTTTTAATTAAATTACAAAATTACAATTTTGAAATGATTTTGTCAATGAAGAATTTTAAAAAGCAACTCTTTAAGCAGTTCACCGTCGGTTGCTGAAATATTATCAACTCCTTTCGACTTGAGGTCATATTCGCGTAAGTATGAAATTATTTTAACAACCTTGGCAATATTATAATTTCTTGCGGCTATTTCATAATCTTTAACAAAAAAAGGATTTATTCCCAGTTTTGCAGCAACATTATTTCTCGATTTATCCTTTAGTCTGTGATAAAGAAGGATGCTGGAAAAATAGTTATACAAAATTATGATGGTTTTCACTATCGGGTTATCCTTGGGATTAGCCGCAAAATAATTGGCTATGCGGTTGGCTTTAACAATATCACGTTGTGCCAGAGCCTTTTGCAACTCAAAAATATTATAATCTTTACTAATCCCGATATTCTTCTCGATTAAAATATCGTTTATCTCCTCGCCTTCTTTCAGGTTTATTGTGAGTTTACCTACCTCATTAGCTATTTTACCCAGGTCGGTTCCGAGATATTCGGCAAGCAATGCCGATGCTTTCGGGGTAATTTTCAGGTTTTTATTTTGGATATAATTCGTAATCCAGGATTGTACCTGATTATCGTAAAGTTTTTTTGATTCAAAAAAAACACCCTTTTTGGCAATTAACTTGGCAAATTTCTTTCTTTTGTCAACCTTTTTATACTTGTAGTTTAGAACAAGTATTGTAGATGATAACGGATTTTCAACATAAGATACCAACTCTTCCATTTTAGGTTTGGGCTTATCAAGATCCTGTGCTTCTTTAACGATAACAACCTGATAATTTGACATCATCGGAAAGCGCTTTGCATAGCTTATTATTGTCGGGACATCAACATCCCGTCCGTAAATAATTGATTGATTAAACTCTTTCTCCTCCTCTGTCAGAACATTATTCTCAATGAAATCCGATATCCGGTCAATGTAATATGATTCCTCGCCGGTAAGCAAATAGACCGGGTAGTAAATCTTCTTTTTCAGGTCGCTTATTATCTGTTCGAATGTCACTTAAAAATCCGCTTTTATCCGGTTTTTAGCTGTCAAATCTAAGATGTTTGACAGTCAAGCCGTTGTTTATTAGTTGTTTCAATGAATCAATACCTATTTTAAGATGGTCATCAACAAAATTTTGGGAAACCTTTTTATCACTTTCTTCCGTTTTCACTCCGGAAGATATCATCGGCTGGTCGGAAACCAGAAGCAGTGCCCCTGTAGGTATCTGATTGGCAAAACCGACTGTGAAAAGAGTTGCCGTTTCAAGATCAATTGCCATACTCCGGGTTTTTCTCAAATATTTTTTAAACTTATTATCGTGCTCCCAAACGCGACGGTTTGTCGTATAAACGGTACCGGTCCAGTAATCTTTTCCATGATCCCTGATAGTTGTCGAAATTGCCTTTTGCAGGCTAAATGCCGGCAGTGCAGGCACTTCAGGCGGGAAATAGTCGTTTGATGTTCCCTCGCCGCGTATTGCGGCTATGGGCAGTATTAAGTCGCCGAGATTGTTTTTCTTTTTCAATCCTCCGCATTTTCCAAGGAAAAGGCACGCCTTGGGGTGAATGGCACTTAGCAAATCCATTATTGTTGCGGCATTGGCACTACCCATATTAAAATTGATCATCGTTATATCGCCTGCCGTTGCACTGGGCATCGCTCTATCCAGCCCGTTTATATCCACATTATTCCATTCGGCAAATAAATCAAGATAACTGTGAAAATTAGTTAGCAAAATATATTCACCAAAATCTTCCAATTTTGTACCTGTATATCGTGGCAGCCAGTTATCAACAATTTCTTTCTTAGTTTTCATTTTAAAAATTTTTGCAAAGATAATGGTTTTGGAAATAGGTAAAATTGTTAAATTCGCAGTTTGATATTTGTTGGCAAAACCTTTAAGATTTCAAAGGCTTGTGCGATGGCAATCTTGCAGGTTTACGATAAGAATAATTTAATAAATGATATTTAATAACACAAAAAAATATTGATATGAAAAAATTTGCAGTAGTACTTTCGGGTTGTGGCGTTTTCGACGGAGCTGAAATCCACGAAGCCACATTAACAATGCTTGCCATTATGAAAGAAGGAGGTGAATATCAGGTTTTTGCTCCCGATATTCCTCAACATCACGTAATTAATCACATTACAGGGGAGGAGATGAATGAAAGCCGCAATGTTTTGATTGAGTCGGCGCGTATTGCAAGAGGGAATATAAAAGATTTAAAAGAGTACAATCCTTCGGATTTTGACGCATTAATTTTTCCGGGTGGATTCGGCGCTGCCAAAAACCTTTGTGACTTTGCTTTCAAAGGTGCCGATTGCACTGTTAACGAGGATGTAAGGAATGCCATTTTAAAGACGGCTGAGCAGGGTAAACCAATAGGAGCTTTGTGTATCTCTCCGGTGATAGTGGCAAAAGTATTCGGTGACGTGGAGTTGACCATCGGTCAGGATAAAGGTACTGCCGAAGCGGTTGAAAAGATGGGAGCCACACACAAACAAACGAACCACGGTGATGTAATTCACGATGTACGTCACAATGTTTTCACAACACCTTGTTATATGCTTGATGCCAACATAGTTCAGATATGGGATGGTGCCGACAACATTGTGAAGGCTATAATGGAGAAGATTTAGCTACTAAATTTTCTTATAATTCTTATATCTTCCGATTTCTCTGCCAGTCACTTTTTCCAGAAAGTTAAGAAATCGCTTGGCAGGAGGGAGTTTAACGCCCTTAGTAGGGTCATATGTAAATGTCCAGTTTTGTCTGTTTATTCTTTCCTGCATTACTTCAGGGTGGGTCCCTTCAAATTTCGCAAGGGAGTCAATCGAAGAATAATCAAACTCTTCGCTGACGGCAATTTTTTTCTCAACAAACTCATCGTCATGCCACATTTTCTCAAATTCTTTTCTTTTCTCCTGCTGTGTCCTGGGGTCTTTAACCCATCCGTAATGATACATCCACGCATCAATCGGTTTTACTTTCAGCAAACGGTTATTTTTCCTGAATCCCTGAGCATCACGAAACGAATGTATCTGTTTATCGTTTCTGACAATCCTGATTTCGTGTCCGTACCATTTTCTGGAATTGCCGACATAATCATACGATCCGTAGAAATGCAGATAATTGAATAAAAGACCATCGACACGGGGATTGTCTTTCCACTTTAACATTGCTTCCTTTATAACAGGCAGATACTTTTCGTGAACACATTCGTCAGCCTGTATGTAAAATCCCCAGTCACTCTCTTTTGAAATAGCTTCAAAGGCTTTGTTGGTTTCAACAGCCAATACCTTGCCTCCTTCTCTTAAAGAATCGTCCCAAACGGTTTCAATTATTTTTATTTTATCCGAGCCGATATTTTTTATCAATCCAAGAGTATCATCTTCCGATTTTCCGACAGCAACCACTACTTCGTCACACACGGGCAAAATGGATTTAATTGCTTCCACGATTGGAAAATCATACTTAACAGCATTCCGAATTATTGTAAAACCTGAAACTTTCATATTCAAATTAATTATTTTCCACTCACTCGCTATTCGTTTAGTTTCATTTTTATTTTTGATGTAAGAATATCAATGGCAATTTGGTTTTCACCGCCTTGCGGGATTATGATATCGGCATATCTTTTATTCGGTTCAATAAAGAGAAGGTGCATAGGTTTAACAAATTTTTCATAATGATCGAGAACCTCCCTGAAAGAGCGTCCGCGTTCTTCAATATCCCTCCAAATAATTCTCATCAGGCGGTCATCATTATCGGCATCAACAAAAACTTTTATATCAAGGCGTTTTCGTAGTCTCGGATTTGTCAGGATAAGTATCCCTTCGACGATGATAACCTTTTTGGGCTCAACGGGAACGGTCTCTTCAGCTCTGGCACAAGTAAGATAAGAATATATGGGCATTCCGATTGTTTTTCCCTCTTTAAGCAGGTCAATATGATTGATAAGCAAATTAAACTCAATTGATGAAGGGTGGTCGAAGTTTATTCTTGACCTCTCTTCGGCAGACAAATGACCATTATCACGGTAATAGGCATCCTGCGAAATTAGCGAAACCGAGTTTTTTGGCAGACTGGCAATTATTTTCTTTACTACCGTAGTCTTTCCCGAGCCGGAGCCTCCTGCAATTCCAATTATTAACATAATATATTACTATTTGATTTCCATCACTTTAAGTTCCCTTTTATTTTTCCACATTCCCCTTGTAAAATCGGGAAACTTAATGGGCCAGCTACCGCTTTCGATTGATTTTTCGCTTAACGGACGGACAGCACTGAGCATTACGGCATCGTACACATCCATATCAGGTTCTTCTCCTTTTAGCAAAGCATTAATAAGTCTGTAATCCTCAAAATAGTCCATACCGCCATGAGCTGCACCGGCTTCTTCACCCTCTTTTTCCATATTTTTCCATAAGGGATGTAAATATTGTTCTTCATATTTGTAAAAATCTTCCCAACTGTGATGAGGTGATTTCCCCTGAATATGAATTTTGGCAACGGGATATTTCCTTACGATTCCATTTGTCCCCTGAATCAAAACATCACGGCTATAAGGTCGCGGATTGCTTGTGTCGTGTGTAACGACGATGGTTTCACCATTCATTGTTTTAATGATTGTTGTAACAACATCGTTGAGCTTGAATTTCTCCTTGGCCTCTAAACTGTCGGAACCGAAAACCTCTTCGGCATAAAGATGCAGACCGCGTGTTTTCGAGCCGAAAGAGACAAGATAATCAAAATAATTACCGCGGTTAATATCCATACATTGAGCTACAGGCCCAAGTCCGTGAGTAGGGTATAGGTCGCCGGTATGATCCATTGACCATTGCCGTCTCCAAACTCCTTCACCGTTCATATCGTGTTTCACGGCTCTCAGGTCGTGCAAATAACCGCATTCACCGTGCAAAAGCTCGCCGAAAACTCCTTGTTTTACCATATTGAGGATCATCATCTCTTCACGGTCGTAGTTGCAGTTCTCCATCATTATGCAATGCTTTCCCGTACTTTCCGAAGTTTCTACCAACTCCCAGCATTGGTCAATTGTCATTGCAGCGGGCACTTCTGTGGCTCCGTGCTTTCCCGACTTCATAGCTTCCGTAACTATGGGTACGTGCCATTTCCATGGTGTAGCGGTATATATCAAATCAATATCATCGCGTTCACACATTTTCTTATAGTCGTACGGGCTTGAGGAATAGCCGTCTGGTTTCTTGAATCCTGCGTCTTCCGACATTTTTTGGGCACGCTGAACCCTGCTTTCCACAATATCGGAAACGGCAACTATTTCGCAACCTTTTATCTTCAAAAGGTTGTTGTAATGGTTAGTACCCATACCGCCCACACCGACAAACCCTACTCTAACCTTATCGAGAGGCTTTGATTTGAACGGATAGAGATCAAGTGCCGGTAATAGTTCATCTGCATAAGAATTAATTGCTATGCTTCCGAGTGTAAGTCCCATTCCGGCTTTTGCACTCTGTAATAAAAATTTACGGCGGTCAATTTGTTTGCTCATATCGGATTTTTGAATTTTTCAGGAACCAAAAATAAATAAATTATGGAGTGACATCGCAAAAAATTTTACAAAAATATAACCGCTACGATGTAAATTTGTATTAAAAAATACCTCATTAAAAAATTTTCAATAAAAAAACCACCGTGAAAAAAAAATCACACTTTTTTCCTAAAAATGTCCGAAAACGGACAAAAACGGACAAAAAAATGCAAAAATGCAAGAATAGTGCAAGGATTTGACTGAATAGTGCAAGTCTTTTTTTAAAACCGGATGTAATTTTGGGGATGAAAAATAGACT
>Ga0256841_1001496_pt1 | contig 20085 bp, 17 predicted proteins | sample 356308metaG_FD_185971 | JGI IMG/M metagenome (GOLD analysis project Ga0256841, IMG submission 185971) | Hydrothermal vent microbial communities from Mid Atlantic Ridge, Atlantic Ocean - 356-308 | ecosystem: Environmental > Aquatic > Marine > Hydrothermal vents | place: Atlantic Ocean: Mid... | reverse complement strand
GCGCTCGGTGGGGATGGAGCGTTGGGCTCTGGGGCTTTTGACCCTCTTTGTGCTACTATGCTCCCTCTATGTGGGAGTCTACTATCTACGCAACGGAGTCTTGCTGTGAAAAAACTGATACCGATTTTCTCGACACTGCTTTTTGTCGCGGTTATCGCCGTGATCTTCGTCTCCTTGGCACGGGAAGAGCAGCCCGTCACGATCGTCAAGGGGAACACCGACTTCAAGCCCTTGCCCATCAAACTGAATGCCACCAATGATACCCAGTGTAAGATGCTCATCAAAAGCGAGCGCAACGCCGTCGAGGTGATCGCCCCAGACGGGCGGACCTGGTTTTTCGACGATCCGGGCTGCATGATCCTCTGGCTCGAGAGCCGCGAGTGGAAGGATCGGGCCAGACTCTGGGTCCACACCCTCGATACCAAGCGCTGGATTGACGCCCGCAAGGCCTGGTACGGGGTGCGTGACGCCACGGCGATGCACTACGGTTTCGGAGCCAGAGAGCAGCGATGCGAGGATTGTATCGATTTCGAGCAGATGCGTCTGCGGATGCTGCGGGGAGAGAATCTGACCAATCCAAAAATCCGCAAAAAACTCCTGGGAGTCTGAGATGGGCGGCATCGATATCCTGGCGGTGGTAACGGCGGCCTTTCTGGGGAGCTTCGGCCACTGCCTGGGGATGTGCGGCGGGATCGTTATCGCCTACTCCTCGGCCAAGATCGACAAGGAGTGGAGCAAAGCCCACGAAGTGACGGCCCATCTGCTCTACTCCCTGGGACGCATCACCACCTACGTGACGCTGGGGGCGATCTTCGGGGCTATCGGAGGCGTAGCCAAGTTCAACAACTACGCCAACGGAATTCTTACCATCGTCGCGGGGATCTTCATGATCCTGGCGGGGCTTTCACTCATTGGCAAGATCGAGTTTCTTACCCGCCTGGAGCACTCCTTCTCCCGCAGCGGTTGGTATCAGCGGGCCTTTCGCTACGTGCTGCGGGACAAGTCGCTCTATAGCTTCTATCTGCTGGGGCTGCTCAACGGCCTGCTGCCTTGCGGGCTGGTCTACTTCTTCGCCGTCGAAGCCGCCAGCACCGGCAGTCCGCTCTGGGGAGCCTTCGTGATGTTGATCTTCGGGCTCAGCACCGTGCCGGCGATGCTGGGGCTGGGGCTCTTTACGGCACTCTTTACCAAGAGCAACCTCCGCCGGGTCATGATCAATCTCGCCGCTGTGGTGGTGGTGATCTACGGCCTTTATACCCTCTACCGGGGATACGACTTTATCCGTCGTCCCGACAAATCCTTGCTCAACTGCTGTGAAAGCGAAGAGGAGACTCCCGCCCGTCGTCCCCCAAAAGTGCTTCCCCGTTTCGTCCCCCAAAAAACCCTACCTGCCGAGGCACGGTAGTCCTTGAGGTCCCCGGAGCACCTTTAGGGCACTTTTCCCGGGCATCACCCCGAGAATTTATCAGGCAGATCCGTCCACTCAAATGCGTTTTAAGTAGTTCTGTTATACTAATGCCTGTAATTCAAACGATAGGAGCAAAGTATGGCAATTATTGACGAAGTCAAAGAGGTAGTAGTAGAGCAGCTCAACGTCAGTCCCGACGAGGTCAAAGAGGACTCCAAGTTCGTAGAGGATCTGGGTGCGGACAGTCTGGATGTTGTCGAGCTGGTTATGGCCCTCGAAGAGAAATTCGATATCGAGATCCCCGACGAGGAAGCCGAAAAGATCGCTACCGTCGCCGACGCCATCAAGTTCATCGAAGAGCATAAAGCCTAAGCGGTTCTCCCCCGGGGAGAGCGTGACGGATTCGAGTCTTTTTCGGAAGGTTCGCATTCATTACGTCAATTGAGGAGCCGATGTGAGAAGAGTCGTCGTTACAGGTCTGGGGATGATCAACAGCGTGGGGCATGACAAAGAAGAAGCCTTTGAAGCGATTGCCAAGGGTGAATGTGGGGTCGATATCATTACCCTTTTCGATCCGGAGGCATTTTCCGTCAAGATCGCTGCAGAGGTTAAAAATTTCGATCCCAAGACAGTCATGGATCCCAAAGAGGTCAAAAAGGCCGACCGCTTTATCCAGCTGGGGATTAAAGCTGCTGCCGAAGCGATGGCCGACTCCGGAATCGATGACTCCGTCGAGCGGGAGAGTTTCGGCGTCAGCTGTGCTTCAGGCATCGGTGGCCTGCCCACGATCGAGAAGAACTCCATCATCCTTGAGACCCGGGGCCCCCGTCGGATCTCTCCTTTCTTCATTCCCTCGGCGCTGGCCAATATGCTCGGTGGCTTCGTCTCCATCGAACACACCCTCAAAGGCCCCAATCTCGGCTCAGTAACCGCCTGTGCCGCCGGGACCCACGCCATCAGCGAAGCGGCCAAGACGATTCTCCTCGGCGGTGCCGAGCGGATGCTGGTCGTCGGAGGTGAAGCAGCAATTACCGGTATCGGGGTCGGAGGCTTCGCGGCGATGAAGGCTCTTTCGACCCGCAATGACGATCCGAAGCACGCCTCCCGCCCCTTCGACGCCGGGCGCGATGGTTTTGTCATGGGTGAGGGTGCAGGTGCTTTGGTCCTGGAAGAGTACGAGGCGGCCAAGGCCCGGGGTGCGAAGATCTACGGTGAGCTGATCGGATTCGGCGAGAGCGGCGATGCCAACCATATCACCACTCCCACTATGGACGGTCCGCTGCGGGCGATGAAGGCAGCCATGAAGATGGCGGGCAACCCCAAGGTGGACTATGTCAATGCCCACGGCACTTCGACGCCTATCAACGACAAGAACGAAACTGCCGCGCTCAAAGCACTCTTCGGCGGCAAAGAGAACTGCCCGCCCGTGAGCTCCACCAAGGGTCAGATCGGCCACTGCCTGGGAGCTGCCGGAGCGATCGAGGCGGTGATTGCACTGATGGCGATGGATCGGGGCATCATTCCGCCGACGATCAACTATGAAACGCCCGATGAGAACTGCGATCTGGACTATGTGACCGAAGGGGCCAGAGAGACGCAGCTCGACGTGGTGATGAGCAACTCCTTCGGATTCGGCGGCACCAATGGCGTCGTCATCTTCCGTCGGGTCTGAGGCTCTTTCGATGGCCACCTATCTCGACTTCGAACAATCCATCGAATCGATCCAGCAGGATATCGAATCGGCCCGCGCCCGGGGAGATATGGATGCGGTGGAGATTCTCCAGAAGGATCTGGAAAAAGAGGTCAGCAAGGTCTTCGGTTCCCTCAGCGACTATCAGAAGCTTCAGCTCGCCCGTCACCCCGACCGCCCCTACGCTTTGGACTATGTGCGTCTTATGATGGAGGATGCCCAGGAGATCCACGGAGACCGGATGTATCGGGACGATCCGGCGATCCTCTGCTACCTGGGCTGGATCGGGGGCCAGCGCACCGTGCTCATTGGTGAGCAAAAAGGCCGGGGGACCAAGCACAAGCTTCGGCGCAACTTCGGCATGCCCCATCCCGAAGGCTATCGTAAAGCACTCCGTGCGGTGAAGCTGGCGGAGAAGTTCGACATCCCCGTGCTGATGCTCATCGACACTCCGGGCGCCTATCCCGGCATCGGGGCCGAGGAGCGGGGCCAGAGCGAAGCGATCGCCCGAAACCTCTTCGAACTCTCCGGCGTGCGGGTGCCGCTGATCTCCGTCGTCATCGGCGAAGGAGGAAGCGGCGGTGCTTTGGCCATCGGCGTGGCCGACCGTCTGGCGATGATGCGTTACTCGGTCTTCGCCGTCATCTCTCCCGAAGGGTGCTCCGCGATCCTCTGGAACGACCCCTCCAAAGTGGAGCAGGCGACCAAGGCCCTCAAGATCACTCCTGACGCTCTCAAAGAGTACGGCCTTATCGACGACATCATCGACGAGCCCCTCATCGGCGCGCACCGGGATAAAGCCGCCGCAGCCGAAGCGGTCAAACGCTACTATCTCGATGCCGTCAAGAGTCTCCGTGAGTTGAGCAAGGAGGAGCTGGTAAACAAGCGCTACGAGAAGCTCATCTCGGTGGGAGAGTTCAAAGAGGAGTCCTGACTCCTCTTTGAAATGAATAGTGAATAATTAATAATGAATAGTTGTGGTTTGCATCGCAGGGCGATGCCTATTTTTAAAAAAAGAAGTTTTGCGAAGCAAAACCCTCCCAAACTCTTCACTCTTCACTCTTCACTCTTCACTTCTACGATGGAGTTCAAAGCATGTTGAACTCCATCGTAGAGTGGATCGTCCAGACCGTCAATGCCTGGGGCTATTTGGGGATCTTTGCCGCGATGTTCCTCGAGAGCAGCTTTTTCCCTTTTCCCAGCGAAGTGATTATGATCCCCGCCGGTTATCTGGCTTTCAAGGGGGAGATGAACCTCCTTGCGGCGATCGTAACGGGGATCTCCGGTTCGCTGGCTGGAGCAATCTTTAACTACTACTTGGCGATGCATTTTGGGCGGCGCTTTCTCTTGCGTTACGGCAGATACTTTTTCTTGGATGAGAAGGGGCTGGCGAAGCTGGAGAACTTCTTTGCCCGACATGGGGAGATCTCCACCTTCAACGGCCGCCTTATCCCCGGTATCCGTCAGTATATCTCTCTGCCGGCGGGCCTGGCGCGGATGCCCCTGGGACGCTTCGCCCTCTATACGGCTCTGGGGGCGGGGATCTGGGTGACGGTCCTGGCGCTGCTGGGCTACTTCCTGGGGGCCAACGAGGAGAAGGTCTCGCACTATCTGCACAACGCCACCTTCGTTGCCCTGGCAGGGGTGGCGGGGCTGAGCCTCTTTTACTGGCTGCGCCACCGCGCGAAGGAGGAGCTGTGATCCTGGCGGATGTGGGCAATACCCGGGTGCATATCTACGAGGAGGGGCGTATCCTGCATCTGGAGCTCGAAGACGCCCTCGATGCCTTCGCAGAGCGGATTGTCCACTACATCTGCGTCAACGACGCCGCCCGGGAGCGGATCGTGGCCGAGAGCTACTGGCGGGATATCTCCGATCGCATCGATCTGCCGGGCAGCTACCCGGGGATGGGAGCCGATCGGCGGGCGCTCTGTCTGAGTCGGGGAGACGCTCTCTATCTCGATGCCGGCAGTGCCGTCACCCTCGACCGGGTCGAAGGAGGGCGCTACTGCGGTGGCGCCATCTGGCCCGGGATTGGAGCCTGGCAGCGCTCCTTTGTCGCCGTCTCGCCTGTGCTGGATCGGGAGCCCGATTGGCAGATCGATCCCGACGAACTGCCGACGGGGACTCGCCGGCAGATAAGCTACGCCATCGCCGCTTCGATCGTCCATACCGTTCGGACGATGCGGGGAGATCTGCCTCTGTATGTTACCGGCGGCGACGGCCGGCTCGTCGCTTCCTGGTTCGAGGATGCGATCTACGAAGAGGCGCTGGTGTTTGAAGGCATGATAGCGGCGCTTGAAGCGCCAATGAATAATTAATAGTGAATAGTGAATAATTAGGGAAACGTTTGCAAGCAAACGGTTTTTAGCAAAGGAATTTTATGACGATTTATCTAGACCAAAAGAAAGCGTTGTGCAGCAACGCCATCCAAAATTATTCCCTATTCCCTATTCCCTATTCCCTTTGCCCCACAAGGGGGCAATCATGCTGACCATCGCACTCCCCAAGGGGCGTATCGCCCAGGAGACGCTGGCGATCTTTTCGCAGCTTTTCGGCGAAGGGTTCGAGTTTGAAAGCCGCAAGTTGATCCTCGAAGCCCACGGTTTTCGTTTTCTCAACGTCCGCAACCAGGACGTGCCGACCTACGTCGAGCACGGCGCGGCGGATCTGGGGGTCGTGGGGCTGGACGTGATCACCGAGAAGGAGCTGGAGATTCTCGATCTGCTGGATCTTGGCCTGGGACGCTGCAAGGTCGCCATCGGCATCCGAAACGAAGATGAACTCGATTGGAGCCGTCCCGACATCAAGGTCGCCACCAAAATGGTCAATATCGCCAAGAAATATTTCGCTTCCAAGGCCGTGGGCGTGGAGGTGATCAAACTCTACGGCTCCATCGAGCTGGCCCCACTGGTGGGCCTGGCCGACGCCATCGTCGATATCGTCGAGACGGGCAACACCATGCGGGAAAACGGCCTCAAGGTCGCCGAAGAGATCATGGACTCCTCGGCCCACCTCATCGCCAATAAAAACAGCTTCTACGCCAAAAAAGAGGAGATCCTCGACCTCTACGCCAAGATCAAGTCCATCGTAGATGAGAGAGCTTGAGGCACTGTATGCCCAAAGCGTAAGGACGAAAGAGTAAAGCAAAAAGTTGAGGTAGATCTGGGTTTCTCATACCTTCTGTCGTGTTCTTATTCATATGATTTTGCCTCCTTGGAAATAATGGTATAATATCTACAAAGAATAAAAAGGTTGATATGATGAAATGTATTACGGTAAGTGATGTGGTAAAGAAGCCTTCGATCGTCACTAACGCCCAAGAAGTGACTCTTATCGAGGACGCTAAGCGGCATGTCGCTCGCAGTGTGGTGATTCCTTATGCGATTTATGAAAAGTTGAAAGATCGTTTGGGCGAAGAGCTTTATCTACTGGAAAATGCGGATGCACTCGGTCTGGAGGCCTACGAAGAGTTTACGGATATTGACGAGGCGGGGGCAGAGGATCTGAATCGATGAGGCGAGGCGAGATTTATTTAGTCAATTTCGGTAAACGCTACAACAGCGAGTTTGGGAAAGTCCGTCCGGCTCTGATCGTACAAAATGATATCGCCAATCGGGTGATTGACCGCGTGGAGTTCAAAGGGGTGACTTTACTTCCATTGACGACCCGACTGAGCGGTGGATCGCTTCGGGTGCGTATCGAAGCTCGAGAGTCGTTGGAACGCTCGAGTGAAATCTGTATCAACGAAATTTGCACGCTGGACCGTTCTCGTATCGATTTGCGAAAGGTACTGTGTCGCTTGACCGAGGAAGAGATGGCGGAGGTCGGATCGAAACTTGCGGCACATTTGGCAATCGCCTGATGAAGAGTGTTAGATGAATAGTTCCGAAGCCCTCGATCTCTACGCCCGGGTCGAAGATCTTTTGGGAGTCTACGAAGCCGCCCCCAGGCTTTACGCTCACTACCTGCTTGCGCTTCAGAACCTGGAGTGGCACAGCCTGCTAGACGTTGGTTGCGGGAGCGGGGAGTTCCTGGCTTCGATGCAGGGAGCCTTTCCCGGGCATTCGATGCGGGGGATCGACCTGAGCCCCGAGATGGTGCGCCGAGCCCGCAGTCGCGGTGTCGAGGCCGAGTGCGTCGATCTCGGCGAGACGGAGGGCTCGTTTGATGTGATCACCTGCGTCTTTGATATGCTCAACTACCTCTCTCCCGAAGAACTTCCCGGTTTTCTCGCTTGCCTGAAGGATCGCCTCAACTCCGGAGGAGTGCTCCTGGCCGATCTCAATACCCTCTACGGCTTCGAAGAGGTCGCCGTAGGTGCCTTCACCGCCGAGGACGAAGATCGCTTCCTCGCCATCGAGAGCGACTACGAAGAGGGGGTCTACACCGCCGACTTCACCCTCTTCGAGCGCCCGGGAGAGTGCTGGCACAAGAGCTCCCAACGCATTCGCCAATACTACCACGCTCCCGAGACCATCGCCCGCATCGCCGGCCTGGAACTCATCAACCAGACACCCGTCTGCCTTTACGGCGACGAGGCGGATAAGGTGTTTTTGGTCTATCGAAACCTATAAATCACATTACGTCATATTCCCCATTTGTAGATAGAAAGTTTCCCTTCTTGTATAATGTCTTTTTAAAGTAGAGGGAGAAATGTGTGTTTTGAAAACTTATCGGATAGTTCTGTGAAGATGGTTAACTATGCCTAAAGAGATTCTTTATATAGATCTTGAAGTAACATCTAAAAAAAAGATAAATGAGATAGGTCTGTTATGCGGTGAACAAGAACTTCGTACAAGCTCAATAAACGATGCTATAAAGTTTTTGGAGACTCTCTCCTTTGATGCGATATGCGGCCATAACATTGTGGATTTTGACTGGCTCTATATTGCAGATAGTCCTTTAAATAAACTTTTTCAAGAGAAAATCATCATTGATACGCTGCCTATATCTTTATTGCTTTTTTCACAAAAAACGTTCCATGCACTTCCCAAAGCTTACAAAACAGAGGATGACTTTCGAAACAATCCGCTTGAAGATTCAAAATTGACACAAAAACTCCATGGGAAGGTTATAAAAAAGTTCGCCTCGCTTGAGCGGAGTTTCCGGAATATTTTTTATACCTTATGCCAAAAGGATAGCCATTTCAAAGGTTTTTTTTCCACACTGGAGAATAAACCGGAGTCCTTGGCTCCTTTCATACTCAGGGGGATTATTAAGACTCTTTTTACTTCCTTGATCGTCGATGATGCCTGGCTTGATGAGATGATCCAAAAGTACCCAATCGAGTTGGCCTATATCCTTTCGGCCAAGGCCGAAGGTGTTGAAGTCCATACCTTGCCGCCGAAAGTATTGTATGACTATCCGCAGATTACCGCACTGCAAGAAAAACTGAGTCTCCCTAAAAAGATAGAAGATGAGAGTCTATTATCCTTCAGTCATGAAGTGTTTGGGTTTGCGGGTTTTCGGGAGTTTCCGAGACTTGACGCATCTTTGGAAAACGGAACGATTTTATCGCAAAAAGAGATCGTTCAGGCAGCACTGAAAGGAGAGTCCTTTATCGCCGTACTTCCGACTGGCGGCGGTAAGACTTTCAGTTTCTGGCTTCCTGCCCAGTATCGCGCCAAATCGCTCAAACGCCTCACCGTCGTCATCTCTCCGCTTCAAGCTCTAATACAGGATCAGATCGAAAGTTTTCATAAACAGGTTGCCAATTTCAGTGCCGTAGCGATCAGTGGTTTTCAAACGCCGCCGGAGCGTACCGATGCGATCGAAAAGGTGCAAAACGGTGAAGCCGATCTACTCTACATCGCGCCGGAGAGCCTGCGTTCCAATACGATCTTTGCATTGCTCAAAAACAGAGTCATTGACCGATTCGTGATCGATGAGGCTCACTGTCTGTCGACTTGGGGGCATGATTTTAGGCATGATTACTTTTTTATCGCCGAATTTATCAAAGATCTGCTCGACGTACAGCCATGGCAGGAGTCGATACCGGTTTCCTGTTTTACCGCTACGGCGAAACCCGATGTGATCGAAGATATCGACCGTTATTTCAGCGAGAGTTTAGGGCTGGAGATGAAGCGCTATCTGGCGCGTCCGGAGCGCAAAAATCTGCACTATGAGGCAATCGGCGTAGAAAAAGAGGATCAGAAGTATCTTCAGCTGCTTAAGATTTTAAATGAGCGGCAGGGGGCTGCACTGGTGTACATTCCTTCTTCGACCCGTCAATGCGACGAGATTGCCGAGAAGCTTTCTCAGGACCTTGCTCCTCGTATCGTCAAGTCGTTTCACTCCAAACTGGAGAGTGAAGAGAAGATGAGGATACTCGAAGCCTATCTCAAAGGTGAGGTCAACGTGATCGTCGCGACCACCGCTTTTGGGATGGGAGTAGACAAGCCCGATATCGAAACGGTGATTCACTACGAAGTCTCCGATTCGTTGGAAAATTATGCCCAAGAGGCCGGGAGGGGCGCCAGGGACCCGAAGCTTGAAGCCTTTTGTCCCATATTATTTGACGAAAAAGATCTTGATAAGCATTTCAATACACTTAGCCGTACCAAGCTAACCTCCAGAGAGATTAACGCTATTTTCTCCGTACTCAAAAATCAGCCGGGGGAAAAGATCCTTCTAAGTAGCCGCGAGATAGCTCAAAAAGCCGGATGGGATACGGAGGGTGATGACGAGAGTTGGGATATCAAGGTCAAGACGGCTCTGTTGGAGTTGGAGCGTGAGGGGTATTTGAAACGTAAGCGCAACCAGGTGCGTTACTATGCCGACGCTATCGCCAAAGATGCTTATGACAAACTGCATAAAATGCACGATGACGGTACTCTGAACGAGGAAGAACATCGGAGATTGACTCAAGTATTGGGCAGTTTACTTGGCCGTGGGAAGCCCGCACCGTATCAGGTGGACGAGGCTGTATCGATCCTTGATATGGACAAAGAAGTGATCGCACTTTCGATTTTGCGCCTCAAAGAACTCTTTATCGTCAGCGACGATAAAGAGATGACGCTCAAAATCAAACCCGATGCGCTCACGCGACTTGAGGAGATCATTCGTGTCGAAAAGACTCTTGAAGAATGGGTAAGGGAAAACAAGAGCGGTGAGATCACGATCCGCGCTCTTAATGAATTTTTGATCGATGATGGCGTCATTACGGAGGATAGAAATGTTTCGGATATTATACGCAAAGCATTCCGATCATGGCGTGCTCTACCTGATACTTTCGTTGCGTATCGTATCGATCGCCAAAACGATCTTTGGCACTATGAGTTATTCGATGAAACACGGTTGATAAAGTCGCTAACATATAAACATCGCGTACAAAAAGCCGTCGTACATTATTTCATAAAGCAACTCCCCAAAACACATAGCAAGCAAGCCGTCGAACTTTCATTCAGTATGGTCGAGCTAAAAAAAACGCTCGAGTTTCCGCTTAAAGCACTTGATAAGGCACTTTTCCATCTACACACGACGCAAATCGTCGAGCTAACTTCGGGGCGATTTATTTACTACTCCCCGATGCAGATTCATAAAACTGAGAAGTTTCAAAACAAGCTGCGCTATACGAAGCAAGAGTATGCCAAGCGGATGAGGGCATATTACCAAAGAAAGATCGAATCGATTCACATTATGGGAGAGTATGCCAAGCGGATGAGGCACAATCCCAAAGAGGCGACGGCTTTTTTGAGCGATTATTTCACCATGGGTTACGATCGTTTCAAGCGCCATTACAAACTCCTTAAGGCCGAGATATCGCGTCCGATGACCAAAAGACGCTACGAAAAGATCTTTTCCAAACTTTCCGAGGAGCAACGCGCCATCGTAGAGGATAACGAACATGATGCGATTTTGGTACTTGCAGGTCCTGGAAGCGGCAAGACGACGGTATTGGTACACAAGATTGCATCGCTCATTTTGCAAGAGGATGTCAAACCCGAGCAGTTTTTGATGCTGACTTTTTCTCATGCGGCGGCTAGTGAGTTTAAAAGTCGACTACGAGACCTCATCGGTGAGTTGGCGTGGGAAGTGGAGATACGCACCTTTCACGGCTATGCGCTTAAAACGATCGGTCGGCAAGTTTCCGACGAACAGAGCGACCTACTGCGTCATGCCGTCGCTGAGGCGGCGAATCAGATCAAACAAGGCATCGTCAAACCGCCCTTTAAGTCGGTGCTGGTTCTGGATGAATATCAGGATATCAATGCCGATGCTTTCGAGCTGATCGAGGCGCTCTACCTGGCACATGACGAAAACCTCCGTATGATCGCCGTGGGAGACGACGATCAGTGCATTTTGGAGAGTGTCAACGGTGCCGACGTACGCTTTTTTGCCAAGTTCAAAGAGCGTTTCGGAGGGGAGAACGGTACCGAAGAGTATGCTTTGGTAGAGAATTATCGCTGTTCGCCGCAGATTGTCTCTGTAGCGTCTCGCTTGCTTGAACCTCTTAAAATACGTTTTAAAGAGACACCGATCAAGGCAGTGAAAAAAAACAAAAAGCGCCCCGTCACAATTCATCTGTGTGATACGCCTCATCCGGGAGTCGCGGCAGTAGAGTTGATACTACAGAGTGGTACCTACGAAGGAACGACTGCCTATTTGGCCTTTAGTAACGAAGAAGTAAGCCAGATCTATTCGCATCTGCATTCTTATGGTATCGAAGCACACTATCTGATCGAGCGTAGCGGTTACCGCCCGCGTAATCTGGCGGAGATCTTCGATTTTACAAAGTATCTCTATGCCGAGGTACCCGATCGCCCCTTTTTCGAGAACAAAGATATCCGGCGGGCATTGAACGAGACGCATAAAACCTATGCCGGCTCCAAACGCCTTAAACTTCTTGAAGATGTGATCGATGGATTCAAAAAGGAGTATGAAGAGTTTTACTTCTCGCTATGGGAGGAGTATCTTGACGATATTCAGTTTGAAGAGTTTGCGCAAACCGGGAAAGTCACCGTATCGACGATGCACAAAGCCAAAGGCAGAGAGTTCGATCGTGTGGTCGTCTCCCTGTCCCATCGCAAGAAACAAGACGAGTGGTTGAGACTGCTCTATGTCGCTTTTACCAGGGCAAAGGAAGAGCTGACTGTCGTGACTTCCGATGCTTCGATTGTTGATTTTCTACATTCGAAGAGATTCATGCGATGGGTGGGTAAAAATGATTTAGAAATTATTCGTCACACGGAATCCTTTCCGAAAGCCAATACAAAAACCTATATCATGAACCTAAAGGACGTTATGCTCAGCTACTCCTATTACTCGGTGCTTGATGCTCCTCGCCCCGTTGCGGGCGGGAAGTGTTCATTGGATGTAAAGGGGGCTCCGATTTTTTATTTGCAAGCCGTTGACGGTCGGCGCATTGAACGTCTTTCAAAGGCTTTTGCCAAAACGCTGCAAGAGAGTTTCAGGAAAGGGTGGCGTATCGAGGAGACGGAGATCGACAGTATCGTCTATTGGCATGACCGGGAGCATGGAGTTTGGTTACCTCATGTCTTGTGTAAAGTGGTAGAAAAAAAGCAAAAAGATTAGATTGGCAATTCGCAGAGGAGTCCTAATCAATTTTGAAAGATCCGCCGTGAAAGAGTCAATTCTCCTTTCCCTCACGCCGCATAAGCCCGAATTGGCTAAACTATCTCCCTCAAACTCCCGGCTTGAAGGATGATCAGACTCATGGGCAAGAAAAAAGACTTTTTACGCAAGATCGTCGAAGAGGATCTGCGATCGGGGAAATACTCACAGGTCGTGACCCGCTTTCCTCCCGAGCCCAACGGCTATCCCCACATCGGGCACGCCAAGTCGATTTCGCTCAATTTCGGTGTCGCTCGGGACTACGGCGGGCGCTGCAATCTGCGGATGGACGATACCAACCCCGAGACCGAGGAGGCGCGCTACGTCGAGGCGATCGAGGATGCGGTGCGTTGGCTGGGCTTTGACTGGGGGGAGCGCACGCTCTATACCTCCGACTATTTCCAGAGGCTCTACGACTACGCCGTGGAGCTCATCAAGATGGGCAAAGCCTACGTCGACAGCCTCAGTGAAGAGGAGATCCGCGAATACCGCGGCACCGTCACCGAGCCCGGACGGCGCAGCATCTATGCTGAGCGCAGCGTGGAGGAGAATCTCGATCTCTTCGAGCGGATGCGCAAAGGGGAGTTTGCCGAAGGGGAGCATGTGCTTCGGGCGCGCATCGATATGGCCGCGGCCAATATGAAGATGCGCGACCCGCTGCTCTACCGTATCCGCCACGCTCCGCATTTTCGCACCGGCAACGCGTGGCATATCTATCCCATGTACGACTTCGCCCACTGCCTCTCGGACTATATCGAGGGGGTGACCCACTCCTTCTGTACCCTGGAGTTCGAGAACAACCGGGAGATCTACGACTGGATCCTCGATACCCTGGGCGTGCCGCCGCCGCGTCCCCATCAGTATGAATTCGCCCGGCTCAATATCAACTACACGGTCTTGAGCAAACGCAAGCTCATCGAGCTGGTGAAGGAGGGCTACGTCTCGGGCTGGGACGATCCGCGTATGCCCACCATCGCCGGGTACCGCCGCCGGGGTTACACCCCCGAGTCGATCTTGACCTTTTGCGAGCAGATCGGCGTCGCCAAGGCCAACTCCGTCGTGGACGTCGCCCAGCTGGAGGCCTGTATCCGGGACGATCTCAACCCCAAGGTTCCCCGGGTCATGTGCGTCCTCGATCCGCTCAAGGTTACGATCCTCAACTACGAAGGCTCCGAAGAGATCGACGCCTCCTACTACCCCCACGACGTGCCCAGGGAGGGGACGCGCAAGCTGCCTTTCTCCTCCGAAATCTACATCGAGCGCGAAGACTTCAGCGAGCATCCTCCCAAGGGCTACTACCGTCTGACTCCCGATCAGCCCGTGCGGCTCAAGCACGCCTACATCATCCGCTGTCAGGAGGTCGTCAAGGACGAGGAGGGCCGGGTAGTGGAGATCAAGGCGATCTACTATCCCGACTCCCGCAGCGGCTCGGACACCAGCGGTATCAAGGTCAAGAGCGCGATCCAGTGGGTCGATGCCCGCCGGGCCCGCAAGGTCGAAGTGCGGCTCTACGACCGGCTCTTTGGGGTCGAAAATCCCCAGGGGCCCGAGGATCTCAACCCCGACTCCCTGCGCATCGTCAAGGAAGCTCTCATCGAACCCGCGGCGATCGAGGAGAAACCCGATGAGCGCTTCCAGTTCGAGCGCTTGGGCTACTTCTATACCGATCCGGTGGATTATCGCGACGAGGCTCCGGTCTTTAACCGCATCGTCACTCTCAAGGACTCCTGGGCCAAAAAAAGGCAAAAAGCTTCTCCTAAGCCGGCCAAGAGCGAAGCCAAACCCTCCAAGAGTGCGCCCAAAGAGCCCCGGAGCGTGGAGATGAGCCCCGAAGAGCAGGCGCGCTTCGAGCGCTACGGCAAAGAGTCGGGACTTCGCGAAGAATTGGCCTCGACCCTGGCACGCGACGAGCGGCTATCACGCTTCTTCGAAGCGGCGCTTGAGACCTATGAGGGGGCGACGACGATCGCTAACCTGGTAGCCAACGAAGTGGCCCGGGAGCTCAAGCGCGAAGAAGAACTGACGTTTGCTCCGGCACAGATCGCCGCGCTGGCACGGCTGATCGACGAGGAGACCATCTCTGGCAAGATCGCCAAAGAGGTCTTCGAAGCGATGAGCCAAAGCGGCGAAGATCCTGAAAAGATTGTCGAAGAGCGAGGCTTGCGCCAAATCAGCGATCCCGCCGAGATCCTCCCCGTCATCGAGAAGGTCCTCGAGCAAAACCCCGACAACCTCCGCAAATACCGCGAAGGCAACGAGCGGCTCTTCGGCTTCTTCGTCGGGCAGGTGCTCAAAGCCACCGGCGGCCGGGCCAATCCAAGGATCGTCAACGAACTCGTTAATAGGGAATTGAAGAAAAGTTAGAAAAAGGCGGAAGATGAAAAAAACTTTTGGTCACATAGTCCTGGCGGTAGCGGTGTTGGCCTCTATCTTGTATGCAGAGGGTTCCCAAAAGGACCGCCGAAACGATTTGCGGCATTTCGTCCCTTCGACGGTTTCGCCCGGATGGACGGCGGTCTATGCGTCTATGCCCGATCCCGAAGATGCACCTACTATGCCCGCTCCGGAGGATAAAAAGGGTTGGCATACTCTGCATCAGGAGTGGGAAAAGGCACGCCTAAGTTTGGCGATGAAGAAAGCCAAAGCCTTGGGTGTGAAGGTGCAAAAGAGTCGTCTGGGCGGAGTCCCCGTCGTGATCGTCACACCGCCTCATTATCGCGGGTCGCGCGATCTGCTGATCTACACCCACGGGGGTGCCTATACGATGCTTTCGGCGGAATCGACGGTCGACGGAGCGGCGCTCATCGCCAAATACAGCGGGTTGAAGGTGATCTCGATCGACTATACCAACCCTCCCGAGGCTCGGTGGCAAAAGGTCACCGACGAGGTACTCTCCGTCATCGATGCCCTGGTCGCCCAGGGATACAAAAGAGATCGAATGGTGCTCATGGGCGATTCCGCCGGCGGGGCGCTGGCGGCCGGAAGCGTCCTGAAGATGCGGGATCGCGGACTTTCGCTTCCCGCGGCGTTGGTGTTGTGGTCTCCCTGGGCGGATATTACCGAGACGGGGGATACCTATACGACGCTCAAAGCCGCGGAACCTCGCTTTATCTACAAACGGGTACTGGGGCCGTCGGCTCTGGCTTATGCCGAGCAAAAGGATCAGAAAAATCCTTACGTCTCTCCGGTTTACGGTGATTTTGCCAAAGGGTTTCCTCCCACGTTGATCCAAGGAGGTACGAGGGAGATCTTTTTGAGCAATTTCGTCCGACTCTATCAGGCGATCGATACCGCCGGCGGAAAAGCCGTACTCGATCTCTACGAGGGGATGCCCCACGTCTTCCAGACGACGCTGCCCGACTCTCCGGAGTCGGTAACGGCATTGAAGAAGACGGCGCGATTTATCCGGCGGTATCTGAAAAGGGCCACGACACCTCCCAACCCGTAGCGGCCGAAAAACCGACTCACAAAGGGCTCATGATAGGATTGTTTTTTCGGGAGGAGAACTCGCCATCGATTTGGTTGCATTTACGGGATTGCGAACCCGACACTCCATCGAATATCTCGGCCTCCATATCTAGGGAAAGGATATCACTCTGAGGATTCAATTTGTCTGGAGATGATATCGTCAATAAAATTCTAAAAAATTTATATTATAATCGGTGCAGCATTATGGAAATGATGCCGTTATTTTCTCTTGAAAGGATCGAAAGATGAAAAAGTCGTTGCTGACGTTTTTGGCCCTGGCGGTGGGGATTGCCTACGCCCTCAATCCCCAAACCGCCTCCAAAGAGGAGCTTATGAGTATCAAAGGGATCGGACCGGTCAAAGCTGCGGCGATTATCAAGTATCGCCGCACCCACAAGATCCGAAACCGAGAGGATCTCATGGCAGTAGAAGGGATCGGTCCCGAAATCGCCGATAACGTCTACAAAGATGTCAAAGTGGGAGAGGTGAAGCAGAAGAAACGGATCCTAAAATCCCGCAAGACCGAAGCGAAAAAAGCAGTAAAAAAATCTAAGAAAGCCCAAGAGAAGGCAAAGAAGTCTTCGACAGCATCAAAGATGGCAAAGGCCGAAAAAGCCAAAGAGAAAGCCAAAGCCAAAAAAGCGAAGGTCAAGGAAGCGAAAAAAGATCTCAAAAAGACCAAGGCCGATAAAGCGAAACTGAAAAAGGCCCAGGAGAAGCTCAAAAAGGACAAAGCGACCCTCAAAAAGGATAAAGCCGCACTGAAAAAGGCGAAAAAAGCGAAAGATACCAAAAAGGTCGCCAAACTGAGCAAAAAGATCGCCAAAGATGAGGAGCGGATCAAAAAGGACGAGGCGAAGCTCAAAGCCCTCAAAGGGAAGAAATAATCCGGTTCTCCGCGGCTCTTGCCGCTCAACGCTATAACTGAGCTTCTTTTAATCTCCTCGGAAGCTATCCCCCATATCCCATGATTAAGAGCCTTCAAAAGCCCCTCTCGTTACAATGCGGAAAAAAGCAGGATGCCTATGGCCTATGATCTGAAGGAAAAACTCGTCGTCGCGATCTCCTCCAGAGCACTTTTTGATTTGGAAGAGGAGAATCGTCTCTTCGAAAAGAAGGGGATCGAGGAGTATTACCGTCATCAGATCGAACGGGAGCGCAAAGTGCTTAAGCCCGGAGCCGCCTTCGGCTTCGTCAAAAACCTCTTGCGAATCAACCGTCATTTCCCCCAGCGGCTCATCGAGGTGATCGTCCTCTCCCGCAACAACGCCGCGACGGGATTGCGGATTCGACGCTCCATCGAACACTACGGCCTGGAGATCGAGCGGGCCGGTTGGACGGCGGGCCGACCCATCAGCCGCTATCTGCGGGCTTTTGACGTGGATCTCTTTCTCTCGGCTCATGCCGAAGACGTCCAGGAAGCCGTCGATGCGGGCGTGGCGGCGGCGCGGATCATCCCCCGTCGGTACAAGAAGCGTAAACGCAAGGATGTACGCATCGCCTTTGACGGGGATGCGGTGCTCTTCTCCGATGCTTCGGAGCGCATCTACAAGAAAAAGGGTCTGGAGGCCTTTTTGAAGCACGAGCGCAAAAATGCCAAAAAACCTCTGCCCGAGGGTCCCTTTGCCAAACTGTTGAAGGTTCTCTCCCGGATCCAGGAGCATTTCCCGATGGAAAAGGCCCCCATCACGACGGCCTTGATCACGGCGCGCAACTTCTCGACCTTTGAACGGGTGATGCGAACCTTTGATGCCTGGGGGGTGCGGGTAGACGAGGCCTTTTTTCTCGGTGGAGTGGAGAAAGAGCGGGTAGTGGAGACCTTCGGGGCCGATATCTTCTTTGACGACCAGGACGTCCATCTGAAGGGCACCAGCCGCAAAACCCCCAGTGCACAGGTTCCTTATCGCCGGCAAGAAACGACCCGGCCCAAGAAGAATCACAAGCACGCAAAGAGGAAGAAGTGAGCGAGAAAGATCGACTTTTCGAAGATCCTCCCCAAAAGAAATTCGAATTCGATGAGACGGTGGCGGCGGTTTTCGACGATATGCTGGATCGCTCGGTCCCCTGGTACGCTGAGGTGCTTGATCTGATCGTGCGACTGATCCTGAGCCGAAAAGGGGAAGGGGAGCTGCGGGTTCTCGATCTGGGCTCCTCCACGGCCCGGCTTCTCCTGGCGTTGCACAGTGCAGCCGGGGCTCGGACTCTGCGTTTACGCGGGGTCGACAACTCCCCGGCGATGATCGAGAGAGCCGGGAAGAAATGCGCCGCCTTCGGAGCGGAGGAGATCGAGCTGATCGAGGGGGACATTCTGGAGTATCCCATCGAAGGAGAGGATGTGGTGGTGGCCAACTACACCCTCCAGTTTATCCGTCCTCTGGAGCGTCCGGCTCTGGTACGGCGGATTTTTGACGGCTTGAAGGAGGGGGGAGAGTTCTACTTCAGCGAGAAGGTGGTCTTTGACGATCCCTTGCTGGATCGGACGATGATAGAAGTCTACTACGACTACAAGCGTCGTCAGGGTTACAGCGATTATGAGATCGCCGCCAAGCGGGAAGCTTTGGAGAACGTCTTGATTCCCTTTACCGTCGAGGAGAATATCCGCCTCTGTGAGGAGGCGGGATTTTCCCGGGTCGATACGATTTTCCAATGGGCCAACTTCGTGACTTTTCGGGCAAAAAAATAGTCTATTTCTTCAGGCATCCCATTTGTTGGAACATATTTTTTAATAGAACTTGTTCACCTCTTATTCACGGGGTGAAAAGCCGTTTTTTTCTTTAGGTGATAATAATTTTCCGGATATTTTCAGCGCTTTTCTTTAAGGAAAAGTCTGATAAGTAGATGGAAATAAGAGGCAAAAGTTCCCATTTAATGGGGTTTTTTTATTTTTTACGGAAAGGGCGGCATCTGTGTTTCCGTTACGAAACGCGATAGAGTGGGACTTAGGGCATCTTTGGGTATAATCATCTCCAAAATTTCACTATTCACACCCTTGTGAACTAAGGAAGAGACGATGAACTGGAGTCCCAGCAGCTGGCGTAATTTTCCCATCAAGCAGCAACCGGTCTATGAAGATCAAGAGCTTCTCAAAGCTGTCGAAGAGGAGTTGGGGAGCTACCCACCCTTGATCTTCGCGGGTGAGGCCCGCAACCTCCAGAACGACCTGGCAAAAGTCGGACGGGGAGAGGCTTTTATCATTCAAGGGGGAGACTGCGCCGAGAGTTTTGCCGCCTTTGATGCCGACACGATCAAAAACCTTTTCAAGCTGATTTTGCAGATGTCGGTGGTGATGACCTACTCCAGCGGGAAGCCGGTGGTCAAAATCGGCCGGATTGCCGGACAGTTCGCCAAGCCCCGCTCCAGTGACTACGAAGAGAAGGCCGGCGTCAAGCTTCCCAGTTACCGGGGCGACATCATCAACGATATCGCCTTCAGCGAAGAGGCGCGCAAGCCCGACCCGCGACGGATGCTTCGGGCCTACTATCAGTCCGCCGCGACGATGAACCTGCTGCGGGCCTTCTCCCGGGGCGGTATGGCAGACCTGAACCGGGTCCATCAGTGGAACCTGGATTTCATCAAAGACCACCCTTTGGGCAAACGCTACGAGGAGCTCAGCAGTCAGATCGACAAAGCGATGAAGTTCCTTGCTGCAGCGGGCATCAGCAGCGAGACGGCGCCTCAGCTGCGTCAGACCGTAGTCTACACTTCCCACGAAGCGTTGCTACTCAACTACGAAGAGGCCTTGACTCGTATCGACAGTCTGACGGATACCTGGTACAACACTTCGGCACATATGCTCTGGATCGGGGATCGGACTCGTAATCTGGACGGAGCGCATATCGAGTACTTCCGGGGGATCAAAAATCCCGTCGGGTGCAAGGTGGGGCCCAGCATGCAACCCGACGAACTGGTGGAACTGATCGAAGCCCTCAACCCCGGAAACGAA